>Ga0315296_10002967_pt1 | contig 14340 bp, 11 predicted proteins | sample YL17G14_18_MG_FD_203921 | JGI IMG/M metagenome (GOLD analysis project Ga0315296, IMG submission 203921) | Sediment microbial communities from Yellowstone Lake, YNP, Wyoming, USA - YL17G14_18 | ecosystem: Environmental > Aquatic > Freshwater > Lake > Sediment | place: USA: Wyoming | collected... | reverse complement strand
ATGCGAAAAAGCGCGGATTTAAATCTCAGGCCGAAACGATCCTCATCGAGGGGTTTCCCGTTCAGTTCATCCCGGCCTATAATGATTTAGTTCGCGAAGCCGTGGAAAACGCGGCGACCCTGAGATATCGCGACATCGAAGCCAAAGTCCTCAAAGTCGAATATCTGCTGGCCATCGCCCTGCAGACGGGCCGGGCGAAGGACAAGGAGCGCGTAATTAGGCTGTTGGATGAGGCGGTCATCGACCGGGCGATTCTCCGCAGGATCCTGAAATCCTTCGAATTGACCGACACATTCAGGAAATTCGAAAGGCAATTCCATGAACGATAAGGCCGCTGAGAAAGTCTTTCGGAAAAAACGCGACCGGCGCCGCCGGTTGGCCAAGCTGCCCTTCGAAAAAAAGATTGAGATCGTCGTTGCTCTTCAGAAAGCGGCCGCGGGAATCCGTAAGGATTCCCGCCATATCGTCTGGCCGATCTAGCCCGAATGGGGCAGGCGCAATCTCGCCTGGCGGCATGGCGAAACAGAATTCGGCCTCCGGACTGCCTGTTTCGCCGCCATTTTCACGTTCCGCCAAGCCCCTGACTGTCTATCACTTTTAATTTTTTTTAAAGCGGTCTAGTCCTTGACATCGTTCTATACCATGATCTATTCTTAGCCAGGACGCTTGGATGAGAGAACAGGGACAAGGATGATCATTCGGCCGGAGCAGCCGAAAACTAAATTCCAATAAATCTAAATTCGAGGAGGTCTGCCATGAGGTCTGAGGTTTGGAGTCGAAGAGCGTTTCTGCGTTTGTGTAGCGTCGTAGGCACGGCCGCGTATGCGGCGAAGGCCGGCGGACTCGAGCGCGTCGAGGCCGCCTCGCAGTCGGTTGCGGACCGACCGCCTATGGAGGTGGCCAAAGACGAGTTCTATTGGAGGGAAATCCAGTCAGCCTTCAAGCTGGACCGGACGCTGGTCAACCTCAATAATGGCTTTACCTGTCCGTCCCCGCGGGTCGTGCTCGAATCGGTCTGGCGCTATATGGACATGATCAACATGCTGCCCGTCCACTATCAAGGGATGGTCGCGGGGAACATCCAGACGATCCGCCGGCGTATGGCGGCTGAATTCGGATGCGATCCCGAAGAGTTGGCGCTGACGCGCGGCGCCAGCGAGGCCCTGCAGATCGTCCAGAACGGGATCGACCTCAAGGCCGGCGACGAGGTTATAACCACCGAGCAGGACTATCCCCGGATGTTGACGACGTGGGATCAGCGCATGCGGCGCGAAGGAATCAAGGTCACGCGCCTCCAGTTCCCGGTGCCGACCACCCAGGACGACCTCTATCAGCGGTTCGAGAAAGCCATAACCCCGCGGACAAAAGTCTTCCATTTCACCCACATCACCAACTTGACGGCCCAGCTGTTCCCGGTCCAGCGGCTTTCCCGGTTGGCTCGGTCGAAGGGGATCGTCACGATCATTGATGGTGCGCACGCCCTAGGGCATTTCCCGTTCAAGCTGCGCGACCTCGAATGCGATGCTTACGGCGTCAGCCTTCACAAGTGGCTGCTGGCGCCAATCGGCAACGGCTGCCTGTACGTGCGCCGCGAGATGATCCCGAGATTCTGGCCTCTTCAGGCGGCCCCCGAACAGCAGGATAGCGATATCCGCAAGTTCGAGGCCATCGGAACTCACCCCTGGGCCATCCGGGCGGCGCTCGGCGAAGCGCTGGCGTTCCATCAGGCTATCGGGGCCGAACGCAAGGCGGCGCGGCTGCGCTACCTGACGCTCCGCTGGGCCAACGCGCTCAGGGCCCAGCCCCGTGTCAAGATTTTGACGAACCTCACGGAACCCGCTCAGGCGTGGGGGGTCGCGGCGGCTTATATCGACGGCATCGACGTCAGGGCGCTGGCTCGTTTCCTGATGAGCAAGTACCGAATCATCGTCGTTCCGCTCGTCGGGGGAGCTCCGCCCAATTCCGTCTTCGATTATCAGGCTATCCGGGTCTCGCCGAACGTCTACACGACCCTCGAGGAAATCGACTCATTCGTCATGGCCATGGAAGACGCCGCGAAGAACGGCGTTCCTGAAGACCTGTCCTCGGCCGACGATCCATTATTGGATGGATTCGATCTGATCGAGCGATAGAGAACGGGGAGGATTGCCATGAAACGTTTGGCCGTATTTGCGATCGGGATATTTGCCTTTGCCCTCATCTCGGGGGGCAGCATGGCCTATGCCCAGGGCATTTTTAAGATTCCGTTCAAGTTTGAAGCGGGCGGCAAAAAGTTGCCGGCGGGCGAATATTGGGTTGCCCAGAGCGGAGAAGGACAGCTCAGCCTTCGGCAGGAATCGACCGGGAAGGAATTCCAAATCCCCTTCGTCAACAAGCTGGCGTCGCCAACGCCGCCCGTTGAAGCACCCCAGCTCGTCTTCGACATGGTGGGCAACTTTGAGCCGTCCTATACCGAATACGTTACCGACTACGTACTGGCGGAAATGTGGCTCGTCGGGGAGGAGGGATTCCTGGTTCACACCACAAAGGGGGCGCACCAGCACAAGACCATTAAAGGACAAATAGCGAAGAAGTAGCCCGGGCGCAAAAAATCAATTTCTTATGGTCAGGTTTACAAAGATCGCTGATACGCTCGTCCCGGGCCGCGTCCGCGGCCTTCTGCCATTTTTTATCGTCCTCGTCATCGCGGCCGCCGTTCGCCTCTGGGGCATTGACTTCGGTCTGCCCCACACGATGTGCCGACCCGATGAAGAAACCGTCGCTGCGCTGGCGTTTCGGTTCTTCAGGGGCCACTTCAAAACGCACTTCTTTTCGTATCCGCCGTTTTTCATGTATTTCACCGCCGCGTTGTATGCGGTCCCCTTCGCCGTCGGAAGGTCCGTCGGGTTCTTCTCCTCCAAAGAATTTTTCGTGGCCTTGGCTACTTCGAATCCTTGGCCGCTTTTGTTGATCGATCGACTCGCCTCGGCTGCCTGCGGCATCGCCAGCGTGGCGATCCTTTACTTGATTGGTCGTCGGCTCTTCGATCGGACCACTGCGCGTGTCGCGGCCACGTTCCTGGCATTGACAGTCCTGCATGTGCGCGATTCGCACTTCGGCGTGACCGACGTTCCGGCGACCTGCGCCATACTTGCGGCATTCCTCTTCACCATGAGGTTTGCCCAAGATGGCAGGCTGAAAGACTTGCGGTGGTCGGCCGCGCTCGTAGGCGTAGCCGCTTCGACGAAGTACAACGCGCTCGTCATCGGGCTTCCCGCTTTGGCCGTCGTGGCTGGCCTAAATTTCGAAAAGACCAAGCGTGAGTGGCCCACTCGAATCCGCCGGCTGGCCAATTTCGGCTTGGTGGCTGTGCTCGCCTTCTTGGCGATGATGCCATTCGCGCTGGCAGACTGGAGGCAGTTTTTCGCCGGCTTCTCTCAGGAATTCGGCCATCTGATGGCCGGTCATGGCCTCCTGGTCGGCCGAGGCTGGATCGTGCACCTCACAACATCCCTGCGGTACGGTCTTGGACTGCCGCTTCTGATCGTAGCTATTGCGGGACTGGTCTGGATGGCGAGAGTTGCCCCGCGGTCGGCCTTGCTGGTGGGCCTGTTCCCAGTTGTGTATTTCTTGATGATGGGTCGCGGCTATACCGTTTTTGCCCGTTATATGCTTCCGATCATGCCGTTTTTATGTCTGACTGGCGCATGGGCCATCGTTCGGCTCGGCTCCGTCTTGGCGTCCGCGACCGGCCCGTCTACGAAAAGAACCTGGATGACGGTCATGCTGTCGGCGATCATCATCGCCCCCTCGGCCTCGAACGTGGTCCATATCGACCGCCTGCTTGCCAGGCCCGATAGCCGCCTAATCGCCGCCAAGTGGCTCCGATCGAACATGCCCGCGGCGGCGACCGTATATCAGTCCGGAAGTATCTACAGCCAGGTCCAGTTGAAAAGCCCGTCTCTGTTTGCGCCAAGCGAGGATTGGGGCTTTGACGAGGGGGAGGCCCGATTCATGCGAGGTGGCGCCTCTTCCCCCGACCAACCCGACATCGTCATCGTCCAGGAATCTCCGCTTGAGCTCTACACGGCGGTGCCACGCACGCTCGATACGGTCCTGGCGCGGGACTATAGACAAGTTCACCGCGTCCAGGCGTATGACCCCGGCGCAATTTCCGGCGTCTTTGATCGGATCGATGCTTTCTTCCTGCCCCTTTCTGGATTTGGCGGGATAGACAGGCCTGGACCCAACATCTCCATCTACCGCCGGCGTAACCACTGACGCTTATATTCTGAGCCTGAACCCTCCGCCGATGAATATGATAGACGTGCTCATCGACATTTTTCGGTTCCCCGATGACCTCGCCGATGAGCTTGGGCATCGCAATCGACGATCCTTTTAACTTTTTTTCCGGTAAACTTGACATCCATTCACGTCAAGCTCTATCATTTATGACGATGGGGCAAGGTCATGTCAGCCCATGGGTGTTTATACAATCATCATTTAAGGAAACGATATTCTTCCTGTATTCCACAGCCTCCGCGGCGACCCGTGGTTCGAGAAGTCACTGAAAAAAATCGGGTTCAAAGAGTAGCCGATCAGTCGCTTCTATATCCAACGAATCTTGACCTGCCGCTCGAGTTGTTTGAATTCCGGGTCGCCGGTAACGAGCTCGGCCTGATGAAGTTTGGCCAGAGCAAAGGCAAAACAATCCGCATAGGATATCTTCACCCTGGACTTGACAATGGCCGCTTCTCTCGCCATGCTCCAGTCTGCAGACACGATTTCAATCCCCAGCTGCCTGACTTCATGGATCAGATGGTCGGCTTGAGCTTCTGAGGTCTGGCGGGCCGTGATATACCAGATTTCCCCGGCGTTGACGGCGCTCATCAAAAGGGACGCGCCGTGCTCGTGGGCATCGGCGATGATATCAGCGGCCTTCTGTCCCGACGGTTCGTCTTCAAAAAAGGCCAAGACGGCCCAGGAATCGAGCACCACATATCTCGTCTTCAGCATTACAGTTCCCTCTCTACTTTTTTCTCGACGGCCAACGCTTTGAGCAGGCCTCTTCCCCTGTATTTTCCGCGCAGGGTTTGGATGAATTCCCGCGTGATAGGTGTCAGGACGATCTTTTTCGACCGCTCGTCCAGTTCGATCTGGAAGCGGGTACCCTTCTTGATGGACAGCTTGCGCCGGATCGCGGCGGGTATGATCACCTGGCCTTTCTCTGAGGAGTATGTTTCCATTGTTTTCTGCCTCTGAACAATAGTGTAACTTTATTAATAATGTTTGTCAACAATTAAATGTAGGATTAATGAAATATGTTATACATCCGGGATCTGGTCGAGAAGGATTTTGTCCTGGGCAAGCTGGAGCAGAACAGCAAGAACATATCGCATTGCCGGGCTGGGGTCTTGACCCTAGACGATATCGCCCGAGTATTTGGTCAAGAGCTTTTTCCGGAGGTCACGGAAGAGCTTGACGACCCTCTCCATCCTCGAGATGGTCAGGTCCGTCAGGTATTTCGCCGCCCCTCCGGCGTCCTTTTTCAGAAGCGCCAGGGTTTTGGCGTCCACCGCGGCCTGGTCGGTGAAGAATCCGTTCTCCACAGGATCCCTCGCCGCCCTCAAGTCTTTGACTGCCGGCTGCCACCGCAGGAGCATCAGTTTCTCGACGAAGTCCACCGCCCAGCGGGCCGAGTCCTCGCTGAATTCGCCGTAGTCGTAGGTTTTATATAAAGGGGACACGTCCGTGACGCCCGCGTAAACCGGAACATAGGCGCTGACAAATGGATTGTCCACATAGAACCAGTAGATTCCGCCCACCGCGTCGGGGAGCCAGGACCTGAGCTGAGCCACCATTCCATACCCCTGGGTGGCGATCGTCCGGTGATGCCGGATGCGGAGCACCCTTTCCATATCCGGCGCGAGGAAGGGCGTCGCCATCGGGCTTTTCTCGAGCTTGCCGCCTCCCGGAACCATCCAGGCTGGATCCCAGGTCATGTCATAGATCGTGTTTTCGAAGGCGGAGCGCTGGAAAGCGATGACGTCCTGGACGGAGAGCTTTTTCTCCGGCTTGACCGATAAAGGATAGAAGGAGGCGCCTTCGATGGGCTGGGCGTATAGCGTCCCGGGCCCGGCTGCGTCGCTGAGCCCGCGCTTCGGCCAGGCTTTAAGCGAAGGCGCGAGAGTGCTATAGATGAGCCACATCCGGCTGAGGCTGCCTTCTCGTATCGGCGGCGCGTAGGCCTCCTGCCAGATGAACGGCCGGCCGCTCTTCGGGTCGTACCAGCCCCGGTCCACAGCTTCCTGCATATAGTTGGATGAAGCCAAGACGTTCGGATCCTTAAGGTCGACCTCGCGCATCCGGAAATGGTTGGCTATGACGATGGCGTGGTCGTCCGGGATACGGCGGGCCACCCAGATGGCGCCGGGCTTTCCGCTTTCCGGCGTCCATTCCGTACCGACGCTGCAGATCTCCATGACCCAGAGCTCGCGCGGGTCGGCAATACACAAGGCTTCGGAGCCGCCGCACGAGGGCAAAAAGCCGTATTTATCTACGAGGCCGGCGATGAGGCGCACGGCCTCTCGGGCGGTCGCGCACCTCTCCAGGGCGAAGACCTGGGCCTGCTCGATAGTCATGATCTGGCGGGTGATGCCCTCGACGAAGGGGACGTCGAGCTCAGCCCGCTGCGAGCAGGTACTTTCGCCGATGGCCAACTGCCGCTCGTTCATCTGGGAATAGCCCGTGTGGAAATAGGTGAAGGTCTTCTCCACCTGAGGGATACTGCCGATGACCTTTCCGAAGTCGCCGAGGGGCAGGGCTCTGCGATTGTCATCGCCGCCGAAATAAACCATACCCCAGTGGACCGGGGCCATTGTTCCCTTCGGGTAGGCCCGCCCGGGTATGATCTGGATCCGGCACTCGCTGCAGCAGTCGGTATGGGATGTGATGACCGAGCCGTCGATGGTGGCTAGGCGCCCGACTCCGATGACGGTGCAACCTTCTTTACCGTCCTCTCCCGCTGAAAGAGGGCAGGTGAGAAGAACCGTGCTAAGAAACAGAAGGAGAATAAATCCTGGGAAAAGCCATCCAGGGAATAACGGGACGGTCTTATTTTTTTCAACGGATTGTCGAGCATTGAGTCCCGCCCAATCAGCCATGATACAGAACCGTTTTCCTGTAATATTTTTGGGATAGCCCGTCATCTTTCCAACATGGATTCCTCTGAGATTCATGAGTACGCTCCTTTTCGCCGGCGCTTTGCTCTATCGTAATCTAAAACAAATTCGCAGCGCAAGGTGTTCATAGGATCCGACTCGCGGAAACCTACTATCAGAAAATATCGAGATATAGGCGCCTCGATTTTCTCGATAAGAACTCGGGTCCGGCGAAATAAAGACGGATCTCGCCCTCGGTTGCAGTTGACTGTCATCCTGGGATAATTTTAGGAACTAAGATCCTTGAGTTTGAGATATCTCAAGGATTCTGGTATGCTTTTTTTCATGAAAACATCTCGTTCCTATACGGATTTGGGGTCTATGCTGAAGCCGGATTCGAGGTGATCATCAAGGATAATTGCCCGCGGTTGGTCGGGGTGGAGGGGCCCCGGCAAATCGGTCCGTAAAAACCATGGCCGTCGCGTCCCGCGGATTCCAGATTTTCGTCAAGCCGGCCGGCGCCGCCTGCAACCTGAGCTGCCGCTACTGCTACTATCTCGGTAAAAGGCGCCTCGGCCCGAAGGGCGGGCCGCTCCGCATGCCCGAAGATCTCCTCGAAGAATATATAGCCCAGCACATCTCCGCCTCGCCCGACGAGGTGATCCGATTTTCCTGGCACGGCGGGGAGCCGACCGTTCTTGGCCTCGATTATTTCCGTATGATCGTTGACATCCAGCGCAAGCACCGCCCCGCCGGCCGGACGATCGCCAACGGCATGCAGACCAACGGGACTCTCCTCGATGAAGAATGGGGCCGGTTTCTTGCGGCCGAAGGATTCGCCGTCGGGCTCAGCCTCGACGGCCCGCGCGAGATGCACGACTGCTATCGCGTCACCCGGGACGGGAAGCCCACTTTCGAGGAGACGATGCGCGGCTACGGGATCCTACGGCGGCACGGCGTCCCAACAGACATCCTCTGCGTCGTGGGCGCGCACAACGTCCGGCACCCCATGGAGGTCTATAGTTTTTTCAAGCGGATCGGCGCCTCATACGTGACCTTTCTCCCCCTGGTCGAACCACAACCGGACGCGCCGGGCGGCGTCAGCCCCGACACAGTGCCGGCTGAAGCCTGGGGCGACTTTCTCTGCGCCGTCTTCGACGAATGGGTGGCAGGGGATATCGGACGGATCAAGGTGCAGATCATCGAAGAGGCGGCCAGGATCGCCTTCAACCAGGAGCACTCCTTGTGTATCTTCCGGACGGTCTGCGGAGACATCCCCGTCGTCGAGCGCAACGGGGATTTCTACTCCTGCGACCATTTCGTGGACGCGGAGCACCGCCTGGGCAACATCCGTCATACGGCGCTCGTCAACCTTCTCGATAGCCCAGCCCAGAAAGCGTTCGGGTTGGCCAAGCTGGAGAAGCTGCCTCAATTCTGCCGGGCTTGCGAGGTCCGGATCATGTGTAACGGGGAGTGTCCGAAGAATCGCTTCGTGCGCGCGCCGGACGGCGAACCGGGATTGAACTACCTCTGCCCCGGCTACAAGAAGTTTTTCACCCGCGTGAAGCCTTTTGTGGCCGAGGTGGCCGCCGAGTGGCGTCGGCAAAACTCTAGGACTTGAGTCTTTCCTTGAGGAAGGCGACCGTGCGCTGCCAGGCGAGCGCGGCTGCTTCCTTGTGATACCGGGTCCCGGTGTCGTTCATGAAAGCGTGCCCCGCACCCTCGTACATGTAGATCTTGTAGTCGACGCCGGCTTTCTTGAGGGCTTCCTCGAAGGCCGGAATGCCCGCGTTGATCCGTGCATCGTCGCCCGCATAGTGGATGAGCATCGCGGCTTTGATTTTCGGGACATCCTCGGGCGCGGGCTGGCTGCCGTAGAAGGGGACTGCTGCGGCCAGGTCCGGCGCGTTGACCGCCACCTGGTTGGTGATTCCTCCACCCCAGCAGAAGCCCATGCACCCGACCTTGCCCGTTGCCTGGGGATGGGTCTTGAGGTAGGCGACCGCAGCGATAAAATTTTTCGTGTTCGCCTCGCGGTCGAGCTTCTGGAAGAGAGGCCGGGCCTCATCCGGATTTTCCGGCGTTCCGCCGAACGGCGACAAGGCGTCCGGGGCGATAGCCATGAATCCCTCGAGCGCCGCCCGCCGGGCTACGTCTTCGGTGTGGGGATTGAGGCCCCTGTTCTCGTGGATGACGATGACGCCGGCGAGCTTCGCCCCGCCCTTAGGCCGGGCCGAATAGGCGCGGACCTCGCCGTTTACGCCCGGATACTTGATGTATCCCGTTTCGAGGCGGGGGTCATCTTTCGGGACGACCTGGGCTGCAGCGCGGCCGCTTTCCAGAGCTGGCAGCAGGGCGGCCGCGGCGGCCGTCCCGCCCGCGAGCATGGCCAGTTTTCCGAGGAATTGGCGGCGGTCCATGGCGCCGCGCGTGTATTTTTCGTAGAGGTCTTGGATTTTAGGGCTCATAAGTTGTCCTCCTTCATTTATTTCCCAGGATAAGTCCATCGTATTTGGCGTCTGCCGCCCTGTCAAGGACTTTGGAAAGTCGGTGTCATAAAGAGCACGAACGGCTCGATGATCTAAGGGGGCTCTTTCGGGGAAAGGGGACGGGGACCGGTACAAGCCTTCTGCTCTTTACGGAATTCCAGACGAAAGTTTAAAAAAGCTACATATCCCTAAATCACCGCAAGGGAAGTGTCTCATGACTCGGGGAAAACGGGACAAGCTTGACAACCACGCCGTTGGTGTTTTACCTTCTCTTCTCATGAAAGGAGAAGAAAAATGAATAAAAAAATCATTTGCGCACTATCAATCTTGATCATTTTCGGGCTGTTTAGCTGCACCAGCGAAGAACAACGACTGAGGTCTGCCCAGGAGAGTATTGCCGCTCAGGACCTGGCCAAGGATACGGAGATTCTTGCCTCGGATGAGTTCGAAGGAAGGGCTCCGGCTTCTGTAGGCGAGGCCAAGACGGACGAATTCCTCCAACAGGAGTTTCAGAAACTCGGCCTCAAGCCCGGAAACGGCCAGAGCTTTTTCCAGGAAATCCCGATGGTCGTGATCACGGCTGAACCCGGGGCAAGGCTCGATATTAAAGGCGGGAAAAAGTCGATTTCTTTTGCCTACAAAAACGATTTTGTAGCACTCACTGAAAGAGTGCTGGAAGAAGTTTCGTTGGCCGATTCGGAAATAGTCTTCGCCGGCTACGGCATCGTGGCGCCCGAGCACAATTGGAATGATTACCAAGGCCTTGACGTGCGGGGCAAAACCGTCGTGGTCCTGGTCAACGATCCAGGATATGCGACAGAGGATCCCGCGCTTTTTTCCGGTCGGACGATGACCTATTACGGCCGCTGGACATACAAATATGAGGAAGCCGCCCGTCAGGGCGCCGCCGGCGTCTTTATTGTCCATGAGACAGGGCCTGCCGCCTATCCCTGGGGTGTCGTGGAGAACGGCTGGACCGGGCCGCGGTTTAACTTGAGTAGAGAGGACAACAACATGTCCCGCTGTGCCGTGGAAGGATGGCTGCAGCGGGAAACCACACGCAAGATCTTCGAGAACGCCGGGCTGAATTACGATGAACTGAAGACGGCGGCGGCCAAGCGGGGATTTAAGCCTGTGCCCTTGGGCCTCCAAGCATCGCTCGCTCTGAAGAACAGCGTCAAAAAAGTGACCTCACGCAACGTCGTCGCTCTCCTGCCGGGGTCGAAGCGGGCGGATGAATATATCATTTATATGTCGCACTGGGATCATTTCGGAATGAACCCGGCTCTCGAAGGGGACAAGATTTTCAACGGAGCCGTGGACAATGCCACTGGGACCGCGGCCCTGATCGAGCTGGCCGAGGCCTTCAAAAAGCTTAAGCGGCCGCCACTTCGCTCAATCGTTTTTCTGGCCGTCACCGGGGAGGAACAGGGTCTTCTCGGCTCCGAGTACTATGCCGCTCAGCCTCTCTTTCCCGCGGTTAAAACAGCGGCCGTCATCAACATGGATGCTTTGAATATCTACGGAAGGATGAAAGATATCACTGTCGTCGGCTACGGCCTCTCCGAACTCGACCAATACATCGAAGCCGCGGCTAAAGAACAGGGCCGAACCGTGAATCCTGATCCCACCCCGGAAAAGGGCTCTTATTTTCGTTCCGACCACTTTCCCTTCGCCAAACAGGGAATCCCGGCGGTATATCCGAGCGGCGGGACGGATAGCGTCGAGCACGGAAAAGAATGGACCTTGGCTAAAAGGGACAAGTATACGGCCGAAAATTATCATAAGCCTTCTGACGAGTTCGACCCGAATTGGGACCTCGCCGGGGCGATTGACGACCTGCGCCTTCTGTTTAAGGTCGGCTACCGCCTGGCCATGGAATCGACATTTCCTAACTGGAAGGAAGGGACACAATACAAAGCGAAAAGGGACGCCGACATGGCCGCTGCAGCGAAGAAGTAAAGGCGTTGCCTTATAGAAAAATTCAAGTTGACGAGCCCACAATAAATTATTGACATCCATCTGCTTCTAAAGATATATTTCTGGCGAGGTCGGCACCAGGAACTTTGTCACTTCTGTGAAAGTTTACAAATCCGACCTTTGGATTCTGGAAGGCTTCCCGCAGCCCGGCCGCCGCCGGCGATAGCCAAACCCGGGCGCTCCCCATACTCGAATCGGACCGGCTCGATATCGGCCGCACGGGACTTTGACAATCTGATCCTGTTTGTTTATCCTACCGCTTTATCCCGGCGTTCATGGTTGTGATAAGATGAGCACTAATCGGTATATTCTTGTCCTTCTGATTGTTCTCGCCGTCACCGTCCGGCCCGCCGTCTCCCAGGAAATAAAGCTGCCCGCGATCGTCGCCCGCTCCCAGATCCCCATCGTCATTCAGCGGCTGAGTCGCCCGATCACTTTCGACGGCCTCAGCACCGAGGAAGCCTGGAGCCATATTTCCGTCCTCCCCATGATCATGATGACCCCGAATTTCGGATTCCCGCCGTCCGAAAAGACGGAGGTGCTCATCGCTTTCGACGATGAGTTTCTCTGGGTGGCTGGGAGATTATACGATCGTGAACCCTCCAAGATCCAAGCCCGCTCCAAAAAACGAGATCTACAGGATGCCAACTCGGACTTTTTCTGCGTCATCTTCGATACCTTCAACGACAAGGAGAATGCTCTCTGCTTTGCCACCACTCCAGCCGGACTGCGCTGGGACGCGGCCGTATACAATGATGCGGAGACGTTTATGCCGATGGAGGAGCCGTTCAACTTGAGCTGGAACACTTTCTGGGATGTCCGTGTGGCCGTCAACGATCAGGGTTGGTTTGTCGAGATGCAGATCCCCTTATCCAGCCTGCGTTTCCAGGAAAAGGATGGGCGCGTCATCATGGGTTTGACTGCGTACCGTTGGATCGCCCGCAAGAACGAGAACGACGTCTTTCCCGCCATTTATCCCAAATGGGGGTTCATGAGCGCCTTCAAACCGTCTCAGGCCCAGGAGGTTTCGCTGGAAAACCTGCGCAGCCGCAGCCCGCTCTACATCGCCCCTTATATTCTGGGTGGGCCCGGCTATTTCTATGACCTGAACGCCCAAGAGACGGCCTATGTGAAGACCAAGCCGCCGCCCGCCCAGCTCGGGCTGGACCTTAAGTCCGGTCTGAGCAGCAACATGACGCTCGACGTCACTCTCAATCCCGATTTCGCCCAAGTCGAAGCCGATGACCAACAGGTAAACCTAACCCGCTATTCCCTGTTCTTTCCCGAAAAACGCGTTTTTTTCCAAGAACGCGCCTCTATCTTCGACTTCAACTTCGGCGCCTTTAACCGTCTCTTCTACAGCCGGCGGATCGGCCTTCACGAGGATGAGGAAGAAGAGACGAGCCGGGTCGTCCCTATCTACGGAGGCGTGCGGCTGATCGGCCGCGCCGGCCCCTGGGACCTCGGCTTTATGGACATGCAGACCGCGCCTCTGGCGGAAGAGGGAGTGCCCGGGGAGAATTTTGGCGTCGTCCGCCTCCGCCGCCGCGTCCTGAATCCCTATTCGTACGTCGGGGGGATGATCACGTCCCGGATCGGATTGAACGGCTCTTACAACGAAGCCTATGGCCTCGACGGCATCCTCCGCGTCTCTGGAGACAACTATGTCTCTTTCGGCTGGGCCCAGACATTTGAAAATGGAAAACGGAACAACCCAGTCTCTCTTGACCCGACGCGCTTCCGGATCGCCTATGAGCGGCGCACCCAGAAGGGACTGGGGGCTCATTGGGGCCTATCGAGGGCCGGAAAGGATTATGATCCCGGAATGGGTTTTGAGATGCGGAGTGATTTTACGGCCAGCCGGGCCGAGATCCTCTACGGCTGGATCCCGGGAGAAAGGTCGTTCTTGCAGTCTCATTCAATCCGCGCCGATGGGATGATCACCCTGCGCAATGAGGACTATACGATCGAATCCGCTCAGCTGGGGTCCGGATGGGAGTTCAACACGAAATCCGGCTGGGGCGGCCGCTTCTCCTATCAGTTCCACAAGGAGAGCCTAGGGGAAGCGCTCGAATTCTCGGATGATGTCGGTGTCCCCCCCGGGGAGTATACATTTTCCGGCCTCCAGGGATTTTTTCATGCCCCGATGGGCGGCCTCATCGGGGCCATGGCCATGGTGGAAGCCGGATCTTTCTATGACGGCTGGCGGATGACTCTCAGGGTCATGCCGACCTGGAGCATCCTGCCCGACCTGAGCCTGAGCGGACAATACGAGTACAACCGGCTGAAATTTCCCGACCGGGACAAGGAATTCATCGCCCATCTGGTACAGTTGAGGCTCCAGGCGACGCTGAGCATTAAATTCTCGGCTCTCGCCTTTATCCAGTACAATGGTGCCGACGACACGATGATCGCCAACGTTCGGTTTCGCTTCAATCCCCGCGAAGGAAACGATCTCTATCTGGTCTATAACGAAGTCGTGAACACAGAGCGTCTGGGCAAGGTCCCTTCTCCTCCGCTGAGCGGCGGCCGGGCCATCCTGCTCAAGTATTCCTACACCTTCAACTTCTAGGGTTCCTTCGTCACTGTGCTTTGGTGGCCACTTCGCTCAGTGGAATGCCAAGCGCGTCGGCAATCCCTTTGCCGTAAGCCGGATCGGCCTTCAGGCAGTTGCCGATGTGGCGGATCTTGATCTCTTTGGGCGCATCTCCAAGGGCACGGGCGGTGTTGGC
>Ga0315296_10002966_pt1 | contig 14343 bp, 9 predicted proteins | sample YL17G14_18_MG_FD_203921 | JGI IMG/M metagenome (GOLD analysis project Ga0315296, IMG submission 203921) | Sediment microbial communities from Yellowstone Lake, YNP, Wyoming, USA - YL17G14_18 | ecosystem: Environmental > Aquatic > Freshwater > Lake > Sediment | place: USA: Wyoming | collected... | reverse complement strand
AGTGAAGCCGTACAATGCGCCCGGCGGGCAACTTGATCCGCTGCCCCGCGCATGCCAGGCAGCGGGCGACTCCTCTCTCGGGTTTCGGGAACATGAAGGGCATATGCCTCGGCGCATTGGCCTCACCGGAGTAATATCCGCAGGGATACCAGCCCCCCTCCGCGACAGAGAGGTCGGGCGGTATCTGCTCGGCCGGCAGCGAGCGGCCCGCTCCGTCGAAGTCGCCCGCGCTTCTTCGCGATGGCGTTGTTGAGGCCGGCGCATTGAGATGCTCGGCAAGGTCCACAGGCTCGAAAGGCCCTCCGCTGACCCGCACCACAACCGGCTCGAACGACGCCCTGCCTGCTCCGTCATTCTCCCAGGCTGTCCCACGCTCGGGGAACACCGCACCCATGTGCAGTAGGTACGTGCCTCCGAAAGCCGGAGCCTGCACGCCCAGGCGAACCACGGCAATCTTCCCCGGCGGAGTGTCCACCGGCAACTGGGCGCTCGACACACCAGGCACCGGCGTGCCATCCAGAAAGTGCCACTGGCACGTTCCCTGGACTTCGTTCGCCTTCCACGTTGATGCGCCGACGTTGCCGAAGGTAACCAGCGCTTCGTATCGCCCGCCCGCCTCCATTTGCCGCGGCATGTCGAGCCGTATCAAGCGCAGCCCGCTGTCCCAGTTCACGATGCGAACCGACTCGCCCGCCACAGGAACAGGCTCCTGCCCCTCGAAGAGGGACCCTGAGGGGCCCCTCTTCCTCGGGGTCCCGAAGGGCCCGCCTGCGGACAGGCCCCACTCCAGAACCCGCCAGTTCCCGCCAGCATCGGCAGGTGCGCTGACGTTGACCGCCATTGACACCATCTGCCCTGGCTTTACGTCCTGCGGGAGGTCGGCTGTAGTGGCCGGCTGCCAGTCCGTCGCACTCGCCGAGGTCCCGCCTTCGCTTCGCAGCCACCGGTACACGGCCTTTACCTGCCTGCGCTTCCAGGCGCTCGAGCCGTCATTCCGCAGGCGAACCTCAGCGGCATATGTAGCGCCGGCCTGCATCTGCGTGGGCACGCTGCTGGTCAGCATTCTGCCCGCAACGGCAGGCACACGCCCCACTCGCACGGGGAACACAAACTGCCCCACCTTCTCCTGCCAGAGCGGGCTGGTGAATATGGGCACCTTGCTGCGGCCCACGCGGAAGCTCAGCAGATAGTCGCCCTCTTGAAGCGGCTCGTTCTTGCCCATGGTCGAAACATAAGCCATCACAGGCATCGTCGCCCCGGCGGGGATTCTCAGCGACCGCGCTGCATCTCTCGTGATCTTGACCTTCGGCTCGCGCACGCTTTCGATGTCGTACTCGAAGTTTATGCTCTGCTTGGAACTCAGATCGGCGAAGCTATTATTCTCCAGCAGCAACTCGATCTGGTAATCCTGGCCCGGCGCCATGACCTCAGGGACAGTGTCCCTCCGCAGGCTCACCTGGCTTGGGCTCCGGGCCGCCAGTTGCGCGGCGTAGCGCCGCGTAGCATCCACGAATGCCACTCCGTACTGCCGGCTGGCGCATATCTGCGTGCCATCTGTGAAGTTGTTCCAGGAGTTGATTATGGCGAAATCCGCCCCCAGGATTATCAGCCGCATCCAGTTGGTCTCGTAGTCTCCCCGGTGCGCGGCGCCCGGGCCCGGACAAATGGTGGCGACGCTCACGCGGCTGCCCGGCTGATAGTTGAACCCTGCCGCGCGGGACCAGTAGCCGTCGAACTCAACCCCGCGCGCCTTCCAGCCTTCCTCGCCCAGCCACAGAAGCGGCCGCCCTTCGGCGACCCTGACGGGCCGCTCAGGATGGCCCGGAACGGGCCGCCCGCCGAACTCCTGCTGGAACCGGCTCGTGCATTCCTTGACGAGCCCTTCGCTTGCGGCACCTTCGCTCGGCGCGCCGAGAATCACGATGTGGGCGCGCTGACTGCCGCCCTGCGCCTGAGCGCGGAATTCCGGCGGCACAGTCAGGAAGAACTCGCGGAGCGCGCTGTAAAGGGCCTCGGCACTAAGCGCCGCAGCCGAGTCGCCTGGCTCCAGGTACATGGCCAGCAGCGGGTACGTGTACCGCTCGGCCTTCAGGTCTTTCAGCGCCTGTACCAGGCAGGCCAGGCTTCGTCGCGCCTGCTCTCTCTGGCCCTGAACAGGGTAGGCGACCGCCAGCGTGTCTATCCCTGCCAGCCGCGCCTCCCTGGCCTGGCGCCGGTGCCAGGTAACGCTGTCACTCCTCCACCAGGGCCCCAGGCCTTCCCGCGGCTGAGCCGGTGCTGCGGCCGGCGGCGTGGTCGCATGGTGGTACAGCGCAATTATCTGCGTGGACCGGGCCGCGGCGCGAACCGGCGCGGTAGCCGGCGCTTCCGGCAGGTCCATTCGCACGATGCTCGCCGTCATCCATTCTACCGGCGAGAGGCTCCCGTCTATCTTCGGCCCCCGCACCAGTCTCGGGCACGCGACCCGCGCGCCTTCGACCGCTACAGGCCGCGCTTGCGATTCGAATGCAAGCCGCCCCCATGTCGAAGGCCGGTCCAGGTCCGACGGCACGCTCGCCGCAGGCGACCAGGAGGCGAATCCGTCCTGCTCACCCCTCAGGTGGCAGACCACGTTGAAGCCGATCTCGTACTCGGACTCCGGCATGCCTCCGAGGAAGCGCCAGGGAATGGCCACCTCCACAAAGTAGCCCGTGTCCCTGTCGCCCACTTTGTTCAGCGTGCCTTGGACAGCCACGTCGAACCGTAGCCCCAGGGCCCAACTGGGGTCGGCTCTCCACGTGCCCTCCGCTGTCCCTACCAGCGCCGTGAACCCCCCCGCGGCGCTCAACGCCAGCCTCGCGCAGGCCGGATGCGGGGATTCGCCGCCCGCGCCGGCCATGTCGAAGCACAACTCCACCGAATCATCCTGCCACGGCTCCGAAAGAGGGCGGTCGTTGACTCCCACTACGGACCTATCGTCAACCTTCGCGGCGAAATAGAGGTACTCCCTATCCCAACCCACGTAGCCGAACAAGCGGCCGGGCTGGTCGGCGGAACTCGCGGGCCGAACTGACAATCCGGCGAGCAACGCGCCGAACAGGAAGACGGCAATCGCGCCGAGGCCAACGGCCGGTAGTGGCCGGCAAGAGGCCGGCTTATTGCGGAGCCAGAACACCATTGCGCGTCGAGGCGGTCCTTTGCCCCTTGAAGAGGGACCCTGAGTCCCGATTTCATCGGGATGAAGGGCCATCCCGCCTCGCGCCCACCGTGTTCGGCGAGCGGCGGCCTTTTCCTTCACCCTTGACACTCGAGGCCGCCTCGCGGTATAAGTGGTTTGCCTGCACGCTGCGCGGGGGCCGCACGATTTTGAGGCGTAAGAAGGTATCGCGATGCGTCTTCTTCTGTTCCTCGCTGTCGCGGCCGCCGCTGCCATGCCGGTAGCGGCTGAAAAGAATGAACTCCTCAAGATTCTAGCACCTGATAAAGACCTGGCAGGCTGGCGCCCCCGTCCCGACTCACTGTGCTACGCCGAGGGAAAGCACCTCTCTGATATCTATGCAGGCTCCGCACCGTACTACAGGGCACAGGGCGTCGTGGAGGCCCTGCAACTGGCCTACGAACGCGGGCACAACCTGCTCGTGGTCACCATAAACTCCTTCGATAGCCCGGAAAAAGCCCGGGCCATGTTCAGTTCCTGGAGAAAGCAGGCGGAGCGGCGAAAGGTTCTCCAGCCGCTGCCACTGCGCGAGAGCGCGGGCATGACGCCGGAACTCAGCGGCGCTGTGGGCTACCTGCTGACCGGGAACTACCTCGTGAAGGGGCAGGTTACAACTAAAGAGGAGGACGCGCCAGACCAGTTGGCCAAGGTGCTCACCGCCCTGAGCCGTCTGGCCGGCGACAAAAGTCCTGCCGATAGCGAAAGAAACCGATAGCGAAAGGAGGTGATAGAATGGGCTCCAAGTGCGGCTCGGAGAAGAAGAAAGACAACCCGGGGTGTGGCACCGAGAGCAAGACAAAAGAAAAGGAGAAGTCCAAGAAGTCTCCTTGCTGCCGCTAGATCTCTTTCCCTATCCCCACTGAAGCGGCCCGGGGCAATACACACCTGGGCCGCTTCGTTCTTCCTCACGCCCGCGGGTGAGCCTGGTCGTATATGGCCTTGAGCCGCTTGGGTGTCACGTGCGTGTATATCTGCGTCGTGGTCAGAGCAGCGTGGCCCAGCAACTCTTGCACTACCCGCAGGTCGGCCCCCGCGTCCACCAGGTGCGACGCGAAGCAGTGGCGCAGCACGTGTGGGCTTATCACCTGCCCCAACCCGCAAGCGAGAGAGTGTTTCCTCAGCAGCCTGTCCACGCTTCGCGCGGTAAGCCTGTGCCCGGCCTTGTTCAAGAACAGCGCCCTCTCGCCGTCGGAGTCGAAGCGGCGGCGTTTTTCAGACAGCGCTGGCCGCCCCTTGGCGATGTAAGCATCCAGCGCAGCAAGCGCCTTCCTGCCGATAAGCACAATCCGCTGCTTGTCGCCCTTGCCCTTCACCCGGAGAGTATCGCCTCCCGAGGACACCTGGTCCAGGTCCAACCCCACGAGCTCACTGACGCGCAGGCCAGTCGCATACAGCGCCTCCATGATGGCCTTGTCTCGCAGCCCGGCCGGCGTTGAGCAATCGGGCGCCGAAAGAAGCGCCTCGACCTGTTCGCAGGATAGGAACCGCGGGAGCCTCCCCGGCAGCTTTGGCGTGGAAAGCGAGATCGCGGGATCCTCTTCCACTATCCCGCGCCGGTACAGGAACTTGAAAAAGGAACGCAGCGCCGAAACCTTGCGCGCTATTGATGCCCTCGAATAACCGCCCTCGTGAAGCGTAGCCAGGTATCGCCGCAAATGGCTTGCTTTCGCATCCCGCCAGCCGGCGACGCCAAGCCGCTGCGCGAACCCCGCGCACACTTGCAGGTCGCGCGAGTAGTTGTTCAGCGTGTGGGGCGAAGCGTTCCTCGCCAGGCGCATGTGCTCCAGAAATGCCTCGATCTCGCCTGTCATAGCAAGCCCAGCCCAGCGAGCGACTGGATCTTACCTCGCTCTGTTTGTTTTGGCAACAGCCCGGAATGTCTGCCGCGCAGGAAGGTAAATCTTCGTCAGAGCAGTAGTCGGAGATATGCCAGGGCCCGGTAGGCCGGGGTCGGACTGCCCCGCGACCCCAACGCTTTCCTCCGGGCTTTGCGCGGTCGGCATGGGCGTGAGAATTATACAGGTCAGCAGCCGCCGCAGGGCTGAGCAGTGCTGGCCTGATACTGAAGGGAGGCATCTGTGAAGGACCCGCTGATGCCTGAGAGGCTGGCGGCGGCTTTCCGGCACGTTCTCGTGCCGCTTTCCGGCGACCCCGACGATGAGCTTCTGATGAGGACAGCCTGCCGGATTGCGCAGATGTTCAGGGCCAGGCTGTCCCTGGTATATGTGATAGAGGTCCCAATGGCGCTGCCTGTGGATGCCCCGGAGTTGTCCGAAGCGCCAAAGGCGGAAGAAGTGCTGGCCCGCGCAAAGCACATTGCATCGGGAACCGACGTGGACGTCGCCTGCCTGCAGGCCAGAGACGCCGGTCACGCTATCGTCGAACAGGCAGTGGATACAGCCGTGGACCTCATCTTCATGGGCGTGCATGTGCGCGAGCGAATGGGCGTCCTCAGCCTTGGAAGGACGGCAACCTACGTCCTGCGCCATGCGCCTTGCGCCGTATGGGTGAGCCGCTGGACCGTGCCCGAAACGGCATCGCCCGAGTAGGAACCCTGGGTTGGAGGTCGGACCATGAAAATCGTAATCTTGGGATGCGGCAGGGCTGGCTCGGCCCTCGCGCTGTTCATGAGCAGGGAAGGTCATGACGTGGCAATCATAGACCGCGATAGCGGCGCGTTCAGAAGGCTTCCCAAAAACTTCCCCGGCCGCGCCATCAGGGGCGTCGGGATTGATGAGGAAATACTCAGGGATGCCGGCATAGAGAGCGCCGACGCCTTCGTTGCCGTCACCAACGGCGACAACACGAACATAATGGCTGCCCAGATCGCCAAGGTGCGCTTCAAGGTCCCCACGGTGGTGGCCCGTTTGTACGACCCCGTCCGCGCTTCGGCCTACCGCGACCTGGGCATACAGACGCTCTGCACCACCACGCTCGGCGCAGGGGTTATCCAGGACCTGATCCTGTGCAGGCCGTGGCGCACGGTTGAAGAGTATCAACAACTTTGCGCTCTCTTCGACGTGTAGGAGGAGGCGAAAATGTACGTCATAGTCGTCGGCGGAGGCAAGGTCGGATACTACCTCACTCAAGCCCTGCAAAAGCAGGGCCACGAGGTATTGCTGCTGGAGAAATCCTCCGCTCGCGCCGAGTTCCTGGCCGAGCACCTGGGCGAGGTCGTCCGGAACGGCGATGGCTGCGAGGTCAGAGTCATGCGCGAGGCAGGCATGCAGCGCGCGGACGTCGTGGCCGCAGTAACAGGCGATGACGAGGACAACCTGGTCATCTGCCAGATGGCCAAGCGTTACTTCCACGCGCCCAGGGCGGTCGTGCGCGTGAACAACCCAAAGAACGAGAGCATCATGCGCGCCCTCGGCGTCGAGGAACTGGTCAACGCCACCACCATCATCTACAACCTCATAGAACAGGAAGTCGAATCCGGCGAGGTCGTGCCCATCAGCGCCATTGCCGGCGGCCGGGTCGAGGTCATCGAGGCCGAGGTGGTGCAGGAGTCGCCCGTGGCCCACAAACTCGTAAAGGACGTGGACCTGCCGGGAGACTGCCTCATGGCCGCTATCATCCGGGGCACCCAGATCATCCAGCCCAGCATGACCACCGAGTTGCTCCCCGGCGACACCATTGTAGCGCTGGCCCGCCCCGAGGACGAGCACGTGCTGCGCGAAGCCCTCAGCCGCCCCGCGGCCGGCCGCTAATCGCCCGCCCTTGCTGGAAAACGTCTGCCGGAACCCCTTGACAAAACCGGGGGGCGGCGCATAATAACGGCGTCCGAAGGGGGACGAAATGGGTGGGATAACCAGGGGAGTCTCAAGCCCGCAGTCCTCACGCTTACCACGCCATCCCACCCCGCTTTCGCCGGCATTCCACACCAACCCACGAAGGAGGGGGTACCCTCCAATGAGAATCCTTACCATCGCTCTGGTGGTCACCATGTCGTTGTGCGCCATCGCCCTGCTCAACCGTCCCCCGGTCACGGTCAGGGCTCAGGGAGACTCCGCAGATCTCGCTGCCCTGGAGACAGAGATGAGGGCGCGGCTCTACGCCGCGGTGGAAGAGAGCGCCGCCGACGGCCTCGCGGTTGACCCGGCGCGTGTGACCATTGTGGATTATGCGACGGGTTGGTGTTACACCATGCGTGGTGGTCTCTCCGCCATTCCCACGGAGGAATCAGCGCCACCGACCGAGGGGACGGAGGAAGGCTCGCAGGAAGCAGGCCTGGACTCAACCAACTGCTGCTTTCCGGGCACAGGTGCGTACGAGTACGCTCCGTTCCGACGCGTCAAGTCGAATTACTGGGACGCAGTAAACAAGAAAGGCTATGCCTTGATAGAGGGCAAGGTGACCGTGCCCTTGGCGGCGGACTTCTCCGGCGTTGACCGTACAGGTGAAAACGCGTGGATATACTATGGGCTGAAGAACCACGAGGACGGTGGTTGGCCCGCATGCAACTATGACCTATGCCCGAAGCCCGAGTGCTGTTTCGCCGGTGCGTGTGGTGACTATGTGAACTATTTTGATTTCGAAGTTGGCATGTACTCTACAAAGGATCTGAACAAAGGCTGGAAGGTGTTCAGCAACCGCGCGTACTTCGAAACGGTCGGCGACCGCTGCTACAAGAGGACAACTTACACTACATGGGACGTGCCACCTGCCGCGCAGGAGGACCCCATAGCCCCTGGGACTCCGGTGTACATGCACCTGAAGGTGACCAGCGACGATACGATACGATTCTACATAGAATGGGCTAGCGGCCATTCGTGGGAGCATTACTTCCACGGCATCACGGGCGCGAAGAGGGACGGCTTAGGAGAGCAGAAATGCCGCAGGGTCAACTCGCTATATGTATATCCCGAGCCACCGGGCTACGACGGCAACCCGGACACGGCAGCAATGGATTGCCCGCCCGGCAACTGTCCATGCTACGGGTGGTTGCGCAACGTGAAGTGGGGCGTGCAGGGTACCAGCGAGCCCATGAAGATAGCGCGCTATTGCCCCACCCCCTGTACGAATTGCCCTGGTGATTGTACCGCCGCATACGAGTGGTGTAAGTGCACCTGGACGAGCGTGCGCGTCGACCCGATCGCCTGGAACAAGACCTGGTCCGATCCTGACGACAAGACCGAGTGCGCGGATTCACCGAATTGTCTTGATTTCGTCACGGACGACGACCCGAGCCTGTACGAGTACGAGACAGTTTCGGTCAAAGCGTACTGCAACCCCGATCAGTACGTCAGTCCATGCAACTCCGGGAGCTTCTGCGGCTGTCCATGGCCGTACGTTCGCTGCGACTGCGCAACTCCGCCATGCCCATGCTGCACTAGCGCAGATCATCCCTGCGGCTCTGCCTGTGGCAACTGGACTTGCCCGTGACGCGGGAGGAGGGAACCCACATGCGCCGCTTTCTAAAGGTTGGATGTAACCTGTTCGGTGCGTCGGTGGCCGCCGTAGCAATCGTGGCTGTCGCGGAGGCTCAACCGGCGATTGAGCGCGTCAGCGTCAGCAGCACCGGCCAGCAGGCCAACGCTGACTCCATGGACCCCTCGATAAGCGCCGACGGCCGGTTCGTCGCGTTCATCTCCGAAGCCACAAACCTGGTGGCCGCCGACACCAACGGGTATCCCGATGTCCTCCTTCGAGACAGGCTGACGGGAATCACGGAGCGCATCTCGGTGTCCAGCGCGGGCGAGCAAGCAAACGGCAAGTCCTACTACTACTCGTGGGGAGGTCCATCCGTAACTGCCGACGGGATGCTAGTGGCTTTCACGTCGGCCGCCAGCAACCTCGTGCCCGGCGATACGAACGCACAGTTGGACGTATTCGTGCGCGACAGGTCGAGCGGCGCAACGGAGCGGGTCAGCGTGACAAGTGCAGGCGCGCAGGGCAACGATTGGTCCGATCAACCCGCCATCAGCGCCGACGGAAGGTTCGTGGCGTTCAGGTCTAACGCGCGCAACCTGGTGCCAGGGGATACATATGCCCTGCCTGATATCTTCGTGCATGACCGGCAGACAGGCGAGACTACCCGCGTCAGCGTGGCGAGCGATGGCAGCGAAGGAAATGGCGCATCCTGGCGGCCCGCTATCAGCGCGGACGGACGCTTCGTTGCCTTTCTTTCAGGGGCGAGCAATCTGATCCCGAACGATACGAACGGCCGCGCCGACGTGTTTGTGCACGACCGCCAGACTGGTGTGACCGAGTGTGTGAGCAGTGGGGTGAGCGCCAGTTGGGGCCTCGATTCTGCGGCTATCTCGGCTGACGGGCGATTGGTAGCATTTGTGTTTACCTCAGATTACGTGGACTTTCCATGTAGCGGCTGCGGCGTATATGTGCGCGACCGCCTGACTGGCGAGACTACGCTCGCCAAGAGTGGGGTCTCCGGCGTAGTCCACAGCGACGTTGCCATCTCCGAAGATGGCCGCCACGTGGGCTTCGACGAGTTATGGTGCGCTGGCTGTCCCCGCGAGTCGCAGTACTGGTTCGACGGCATCACCATTTACGACACGGTATCCCGAACACTGCGCTCAGTGATAGGCGCATCGTGGAGTGGCTATGAAGGCACCGCTTATTTCTACTCTCCGGCTATATCGGGCGAAGGGCGTTGGGTTGCATTCGCTTCCTCGGGGTCTGACCTGGTGGCAGGCGACACGAATGGCATGAACGACGTGTTCGTGCTCGAGAGGTGGGGAGAGACTGCGCCGCCCGATACGGCGATAACCTTCGGCCCATGCGGCCTCGTGGCCTCAGGCACCAGCGTCCCAATATGCTGGGAAGGCAGCCACGACCCGGCGGTTCCCATAGGGCTGCTCTACTCGTGGCGGCTGGACTCGGGTGTATGGCAACCATTCTCCACGGCCACGTGCGCCACCCTGACAGCGTTGCCTCCGGGCGTGCACATCTTCGGGGTCAAGGCTAAAGATGCCGATGGCAAGGAAGACCCGACCCCTGCGCAGTGTCAGTTCACAGTTGACCTATCGGCGCCCAGCGTCTCCATTTCCTCGCCCACGCACGGCCACACGGTCAGGGGCGTGGTTAACATCTCCGTCAGCGCATCTCATCCGGGCGGAGTCCAGATGGTGGAGTTCTACATAGCAGGCGGACTGGCATACACGGATACTTCTGCCCCTTATCTCTACTCCTGGGATACCAGGCCGGCGGCAGTTCCCGAGCAGCTCACCGCGATCTGCGCCAAAGCGTACGCCCAGGACGGCGGCTCTGCATGGGCGTGTATTCGCGTCAACGTTGACAATACCACCTTCGACGATGTGCCCAAGACCGCTTCAGTTTGGCCATACGTGGAGGCGCTGGCGGCTCACAGCATAACGGCGGGCTGCTCCACGAATCCGCCGCTCTACTGCCCGAGCGATGGCATCACCAGGGCGCAGATGGCGGTGTTTCTCTGTCGAGCAGCGGGCAAGGGGCCGCTGGACCTGGCCACGCCGACGTTCTGCGATGTGCCGAAGACGAATCCGTACTATGGCTGGATCGAGCGGCTGGCTGACCCGGATTCGTGGGGCGATAACCCGCCCACCATCGGCTGCGCCCTGTTCCCCTGCAAGCAATACTGTCCGTGGAAGTCGGTGACCAGGGACGAGATGGCAGCCTTCCTGGTGCGGGCTACAGGCAAGCAACCGATGCCTTCATGCTCCGGCACCTTCGCCGATGTGGGCGCATACTGGGCCTGCCCGTACGTCGAGCGCCTCGCTGATCCGGCCTCATGGGGAGGCACTGCGGTAACTGGCGGGTGCGCGACGAACCCGTTGCGGTACTGTCCTAAGTCGGCAGTGACCAGAGGGCAGATGGCGGTCTTCCTCGTTCGCGCCTTCGGCATTCCGCTCTGACCTTTGCTTCAGCATCTGTAGGGCGGCGCATACATGCCCGCCACATCTCCGGCGGGGGACAGAGCCCCCGCCCTACAGCGCGGCTTCCACCGCGTACCGCGGCATGTTCACGAACGGTCCGGCCTACCGGCGGAAGGCTGATTCGTCCTTGTCCAGGTAGTCCAGCACCCACTTCTCTTTCGCGAACACCGTGGTGCCGGGCTTGCGCATCAGGTACACCTGTCCTCCGGGGCCTTCCTTTCCGACCAGCAGAGTCATGGGTTTCCTGCTCCCGGAGAACCCGATCTCGACCTCAATGCGCGGCTTGTCCAGCCCGTATTCCGCCAGGTTCTGTGGGTGGTCCGCCACGAGCTTATCGGCCGTCAGATCTTGGAGCGTGAAGATGGTGGAATCCACGGTGCCGGCGTCGGCCAGCCCCCGCGCTGGCTCCGTCATCTGCCACCCGCCCCGCTTCCACTCCACGGAGACCCGCTGCCCGGCCCTCGAAATGGACAGCCTGCGCACCTGGTGCCGGTTGAACCGCAGCACCGTCTTCTCGCGGTAACTGCCGGCGTCCGGCGCGATGCGCTCGACGGCATAGTCGTCCACTTTGGCTACCCCCGGCTCGCTGTTCGATGCCGCGTAAATGCTGCCGTCGGCCCGTGTGCCCAGCGACAGGCGCAGGGGCTTCGCTCTGCCCTTGACCCAGACGGCGGCCTCGGACGAAGGCCTGTCCAGCCCGTACGCGCTCAGGGGCCCTGGCTGTTCGACGAAGGAGCCGGCCTCCAACCGCGAAAGGTAGAAGAGCAGGTCGCCTATCTCGCCCGCGTCGGCGGCCATTCTTGCCGGCGCGGTAATCTCCCACCTGCCCGCGTCGCCGGCTTTCTTGCTGAACTCCACCGTCTTGTTCCCTGATGTGAGCGCAACCCGTTCCGCCTTATCCGTCTCAAGAACGAAAAGCTTCTTCGACCGCAGGTCCGACAGCGGCCTGTTCACGCTGTCGAACGCCATCTTGGATGCCACGAACACCACTTTCTCAGCGCTGGTCTTGGCGTACACGTTGCCGAACTCCAACTCCCTCCCGAAATACAGCGACACCGGCTTGCGTTGCCCTTTCGCATAAAGGTCCACTACGAGCCTCGGCTGCGAAAGCCCGTACTTTGCCAGGTCCCTGGGGTCTTCCTCGACGAACTCGATGGTGCGCAGGTTCACTGCGTTGGTCAGCACCATGTCCAGCTTCTCTTCGTTCGCGTGAGCCCGAATCGGCTGCGTAAGCCGCCACTCGTTCTTCGACTTTTGCAGCGTGATGGACTCCGGGCCGCGCGTGATGGTGATCCTGTAAACGTCATCGCGATCCAGGCTGACCATACTTATGTCGCGAAAGACGCTCGGCTGTCGCCGCGCCTCGTCCAACAGCCCGGCATGCACCAGGAATACCTTGGGCTGCCCCTCGAAAATCGCGTAAGCCGCCTGCGTGTCGGGCGTCTTGCTGCCCAGGCGCAATACGACTTTCTTGCCCCCCTGCAAAATCAACGTGATGCTGGCGGCATTCTCCACGAGGCCGTACTTGTTCAGGTCCTTGGTTACGCCGACTTCACCCACGGTCTCGAGCCACGCAATCCGGTCCACCAGCCCGCCCACTCGCGCCTGGTCGGCGCGCGCGTTTGCCTGGGACGCGATTCGCCACTGCCCGTTTATCCGCTCCATCACAACGGGTTTCGCCGAAGGCTTGGACCTCAATTCCATGCGCACTACCTTGTTCGCGTCGAAGCGCGCCGCAGCGGCTTCCTCCCGCGGCTTGCCCCGCTCGTAGAAGAAGATGTAGCCGACCACAGCCGCGCACGCTACCAGCAGAATCAGGGTTATCCGGAAATGCTTCATGTTGCCTCCCGTTCTATCGTCTGCGCCACCACACCACCGCCCCCGCTGCAAGAAACAGCAGCGGGATGGCCATCACCGTAAGGAAGAAGGTGAGCCTCACCTGCGTTGCCGTAAGAGTAACCGGCCTGGCGTCCGGCGATTTGGGCTCGATGGAAATCAGTTCCTCTTCCTCCGCCAGCCAGTTCAAACTGTTCAGGAAAAGGTTCGAGTTACCCTCGTTGAGCGGCGTATAAGCATCCTGTGCAAAGTCAGAGTCGCCTATCACCACGATTCGCGTCTTTTCCTTCCCTCTTGTCGAGGTCGCCACCGCGCCGAGTGTGAACGGCCCCTTCGGCTCCCCGGGGTCGGGCTTCACCGTGCCCTTGAAATCCTTTTCCAGCCAGGATTCGGGGCTGGTCTTGAAAAGGTCGGTAACCATGACTCCCTCGGGCGCGGGCTCCACTGCCTTCAGCCCTCGCGCCAGCACGAATGTGCACGCCAGCGCCCTGCCCGTGGTGAACGGCCGCACGATGTCGTGGTATTCGTACTGCGATACGATAACAGTACTCGCGTCGCCGAAGAAGTTCAACTCCGGCTCGACCACGATGTCAGGCAGCGGCTCGATGCCCCACTCCCTTATCAAGCCGGCCAGCCCCGGGCTCGGTTCCGGGTCCAGCAGAATCAGCGCCTTGCCCGACGCCTCCAGGTACTTCCGAATCGCCTGCTCCTCTTTCGGGTGCAGCGGGCTTCGCGGCCCCGCGACCACCAGAACGTCGCAGTCATCAGGCGCCCCGCCCCGCACCGACAGATTCAGGGTCTGCACTTCATATTGCAGCCGCTCCAGGGCGCGCTTCATCCCACTGTAAGACTCTTCTCCATGAGATGTCGGGTCGTGCTCGCCGTGACCCACGAGAAAGTACACCTTGTTTTTCTTCTCCCGCGTGACTTTCAGGATGGCGCTCGTCAGGTCCGCCTCAGTTGGGCTGAACAACTCCTCTTTCCTGCCGTCGCTTTTCACCACAGTAGTGCCAACGCTCTGTATGCCCTCCCTCAAGGCGCGCGATGGTTCGAGGTCCATGTCCACTATCTCGGCCTTCACGCGCCTCGATTCGGCGCGGTATGAGTTTAGCATATCCTCCGTTCTCTGGTAATCGCGCATGTAGGAGCGCCGCTGCGAATAGTAGGCCGTTATACCCACATCCTTCTTCAGGGCCCGAACGATCTTCGTCGTTTGCGGCGACAGGGTGTGCGTCTTCGATTCGGTCAGGTCGAGCCGGCTCTGGTGCCGCGCCGCCACGTAGTTCGCCAGCACCATGAGCGCCAGGAACAGCGCCAGCATGGCCGCCGTGTTCGCCCCCAGCCGGGTTTTCCGCAGCCGCAGCGCCCCCAGAACCTGCCTCGGCCGGAACGCGGCGGCTATCAGCATCAGCCCGCCCCCGCTTCCAATCAGGGCCC
>Ga0315296_10002965_pt1 | contig 14346 bp, 12 predicted proteins | sample YL17G14_18_MG_FD_203921 | JGI IMG/M metagenome (GOLD analysis project Ga0315296, IMG submission 203921) | Sediment microbial communities from Yellowstone Lake, YNP, Wyoming, USA - YL17G14_18 | ecosystem: Environmental > Aquatic > Freshwater > Lake > Sediment | place: USA: Wyoming | collected... | reverse complement strand
GAGTTCTACGAGGAGATGCCCAGCATAGAGGGGAAGCTGTACTTCCTCCTCTACGCGTCGTCCGGCTTACGCAGAAAGGAAGCGCTTGGATTAAGGCCAAAGGACGTGAACACGGAGATGAAAATGGTGACGCCGGGTAAAGGCGTCTCTGGGACGAAGAACACCTGGGTGAGCTTCTACGGGGGAGGAGATGGAGGGGATGCTAAGGGAGTATAAGCCGAGGAACGGGGAGCGGTGGATACCCATAAAAACAGATGACTTCTACGAGGCCTGGAAGGTTCCCGAAAGGAAGACTGGGCTTAAGATCACCCCTCAGGTGCTCCGGGACTGGTTCTGCGTAATGATGGGCGAACTTGGGGTGCAGGACCGGTTTGTGGACGCGTTCTGCGGCCGCCTGCCAGCGAGCGTGCTGGCGAGGCACTACCGATTACTTTCTGACCTGCCTCAAAGCGATATGACCAAGCTAACTTGAAGGTCCTCGCTTGTTAAACCTAAGATCTAATGAGAAAATGTTCAAAGGAAAATATGTCAAAATTATTCAGGAAAAATTGGCGCTAATTTTGACTAATTTCCTTTTTTAACCATTTTTAAAGCTTATTTTTATATATTTAAACCCCGATAAGTTTATATTCCTATTAATAAGGTTATTATCAAACTTATTGTTGTGAATTATAATGCAGATGCAGGATCTGAGAGATGATAACCGGCTTACATCTTGGATCGCTGCTGAAGTAGTGCTTCATTTTAAATCAAAATTGAGCTTCTATCCAGAAGAAAATAAAACAAAATTACATAAAATTATATACCTTATTGCTGATAAATATAACATTCCTATTACCAGAGGTTGGTACCAATTTGGTCCATTTGTATATAATAATGATGTGTTAAATATTAATTATAAAGATAATATTAATAAATGGTCGGATGAAAAATATAATATAGAAGAAATTAGAACTAGTATAAAACAATATGGATTTGATGTCGATGAAATTTCATCTTCAATTGGTAACCTGACAAATAAATTAATTGATAAATCTGCTGATGAATTTACATATATAATTTATAATAACTACGCTCCAAAAGAATATAAAAACATATACCTTCAAAAATATAGTTTAACTGGTTCAAGGACAAACATACATAATATTTTAAATTATTACGTTCCAAAATTAAAATATATCATAACTGAGTCTCCCTCTGATTACATCAATAAAATATTGGGTGACGTTGATTTATTTCAAGATACGGCATTTAATACGTTTGATGACCCTGAATTGGAGTTAATTACATTACACTTTTTTGATGCGTTTAGAGATTTATTGTTAAAAATAGAATTCATGTTAAAGACTTCATCTTTAACTCCCGATATGATTTCATCCATTAAATTAGGTCAATCCGGTTTCATTGAAGCGGTTTGGACGCCATACGCCGCTAATATTATGAAAAATACCGCAACCGGTATAAATAAAGAAAATGCCAGAAAAATGGGTTATCGCGCGCGTAGAACCGCTTTAAATAAGTCAAGTGATGTTATTTCGAGCTTTAATTCAACCCGCAGAGATCTAGGATTAGTTCTGACTTATCAGGATATTAAAGAATTAAATAAATATATGAGAGATCACGAATTAGACAAAAATCTTTGGAAATTAGTAAAAATTTTAAGTGGTGTGGATAATGGTAAATAATTTTTTAGATGCAAATATTTTTCTCGAATTGACAGTTGATGAGAGTGATTATGGTGAGTTTTGTGATAAAATTTTTGAGGGCGCTTATGATAGAACTGCGACTAATAGAATTTTAATAGAAGTCGACCGTATAAAGAAAATTATTTTAAACATTTTTGATAAATTAATTATTTTTTATACAAAAAATAGAAGCATGGATCATTTTTTCTCTAATGTAAAAATAAGCGAAAGAAAAATGGATCGAATTAGAGATATAGATAAATGGGTAACGGAGTATCATGGTGGAAGTAAAGTATTAAGATTAAATTGGTTGAAAAGTGAATTTGAAAAAACTGTAAGTTATAGATTAACAACTCTAAATCTTGGTTTAATACCCGAGTCTACGGATAATGACTTATGTCAAGAAGTAAATCTGTTGACCTTGAACGTTGATGATGCTTGGCATATTACTGATGCTTATTCGTGGAGTTGTTCAAACGGTTTAACGTTAATGTGGAGCATCGACAACGACGTGATAGGTCCTAGAGAGGCAATTTTAACTACAATCTGTAGGAAAAAAGGGATATCAAGAGCCCTCTGTAATTTTGATATTAAACACATCAAAGATATTATTTAATTTAATATATGATAAAAAGTAATCAAAGCGCGAAAGCTGAGATCATGATTATCTAGTAAAGAGACGGCATTTTATTCCGGCGCTCACTATAAAAAAATGTGAGTCCCTACACTTTCGTAGATTTATTCTCGGGAGCTGGCGGGCTTACCCTTGGAGTTAAACAGTGCGCGTGATGGTTATCTATTGATTACACATTCTTCCGAATTCACAAACCTTGCATTTTCCAGCGACAGTTGTGGAAACGGCCTCTCTGGAATTTCTCCAGAACTCGAGAGCCCAATCGATTTCTCGCCTCGATTTTTGAATATCGAAGTCCTTCAGAAAAACGTTCGCAGTATAATCTCCGACCCGTTTCGTGAAAACATCCTCATTTTGCCGAGAGAAAATGTCCTCGACCACGTTCATTAAATCCGCCTCATCTCGGCACTCGGGCGGAGCCAGAATCAAAGCGTACCTCAGGTTCTCCGTATTAAACCCCATGATGTTGAGAAGTAAACAATAGAGGCCCGCCTGGACATGATGTTCGTTGAAGGGGCGATCATATCTGGAAAACTTATGCTCGAGGAGGAGGATTGGCGCGCCCCGAAAGAAGTAGACCGCGTCGCTCACGCCACAGACTATCACATCATTGTACTTGCCTATCAAAGGCATCTCCCTTACCCCCACTGGATTCCCGGACGCTATCTCTCTCCAGATTCGTTCCCTCTCAAGCTTCACGGTGTCTTTGAGGAGGTTTTCATGTGCCTCCTTTCCGGCAAGCATCTCGGGGCTTTTCTCTCGTCCATGGATGATGCCCAGCTCAACCTTTTTTTCGCAATAATACTGGCCGCTAATTGATGATACTGCGAGGGCGGGCAAGTCGAACCTTAAGTTGGTTTCCGGCTGCGTTGTCCTTTGGCTTAACTCGAGAATAACTGTGTCAAGCCTTTCAAGCATTTCTTTCCAGTGTGGTAAGAAGAGATTCGAATTCTTCATTACCTTTTCATCCCTACGTCTCAATTTGAACGCTTCGCGTTTGCGCGCGCGAGATTTTCAAGGTGATCGCGACGATAGATCGGAGGACCCATTTTCCGGCCTCCTTTAAGTCATTAAGAGGTATTTTTTAACGAAGCCCGCGGCCTCTTCGAACCCCTTGTCGAGGTACAATGCGCCGACGAGAGCCTCTAAGGAATCTTCAAAGAGCGATTGACTCTCCTTGACAACGTGATCCTCCGTTCCATCGTTGAGAAACAGGTACGGCTCCAAACCAATATTCCTAGCGACCACATTCAACTTTGGCCCTATGGAGGTGTTCTGCCGCGTGTCGTCCATCGCCTTCAGGCCGGCCTCGTCCCTGTACAGGTTCTCGAATAGAACGAGGTCAATCAGCTTGTCCCCTATCAGACCAAGTCGCCTATTCTCATCCTTTGAGGTGAGGGGATTCCCCAAGGACGACTTGTGGCTTAACGCCGTAATCAGGAGCGATTTATCCTTGAAAGTAATTTGGAGCGTCTCTTCGAGCTTATCGAGTTGCTTTTCGGTGTATAGTCTGGAGGCCTCGGCGTCGAGCGACAAAATCCAACCCTTTATAATGAATCTGTAGATGAAAGTTATAATTTAACTGGTGGTTAAACCCGCGGTCTGAAATCTGAATTACTGGTGAGGCGCAACAGCGACGATTCGCTATTTGCTTTAACACCTAAGAAGGCGGCGCGAAACTCTTTTTTTAAATAATATCATATTTTTCTTTATATCCGGCAATTCCCGCTATTATCAACTTTAACAAAATTGGATTATAAGTTTCTAATAACGCTCTTTGATTCGAATTATAATAATCTTTTTTACCATGCATTAAATTGCACCGTGTTTTATAAGTCATTTTCAATAAATATTCTAATATTTTTTCATTATTTGGTTTATTTAACGCGTCACGTAACTCGTCTTTTATATATTTCTTATTTCCATCACTCCATTTTTCCGGAATAAAATTATTTAGTTTATTTAATAACGTTATTATTTCATCATACAATTCTATATAATCAAGTCTATTACTTATTAATACTTTTATTTGTATTGCCTTTTTTCGATCTCCCCTAGTTTCATCAATGGTAGGATTTTCTTTTTTCGCCCTTAAACAGTACAAGGCGTTGAATGCAACCCAATAGGAAATAAATTTGTTAAAAGGATCCTGCTCCTCATTTCCTTTGTCAACCCACTCATCGATGCGTCTTAAGACCTCATAGTCATTTACAGACATTTCAGAGATTACTGTAATATTGGAATATAAATAACTTGAGTTTATGCTACTGAATATCTGTGAATCTATCAGCGAGGCTATACCCCCACCACCCCAGAATTGATTCGGGGCGATTATGATCCAGCAAACTAAGAGTCTTAATTAAGATACTTCCACTCTGACATTTTATCCGGATGTTCGTCGGCGCGCACGCGATGCCAATATAGCAAAGACCAATCACTGTCGCGCGTGCGAATGTAACAAAAAGACTGAAGACTGACAGTCTGTTATTCCAAGCATTTGCTTAATATTTAAATAATCTGTTAATCATTACTAAATTATGGAAGTCAAAGAGATTAAGACGGATTTAATAAATATTTCTTCATTTAACACGAGAAAAGACCTTGCAGTAGGCACCGAAGATACAAGCTTAGATGATTTAGCCAACAGCATCAAAGAGAAAGGATTGCTTAACCCAATTATGGTCCAAAGAAAAGACGACGGAACATACGAGCTAATTGCAGGTCAAAGAAGATTTCTAGCATGTAAAAACTTAGGATGGGAAACTATACCAGCGATTATAAGAGAAAAGATGGACGATACTGATGCCACTATTTTGTCGCTCATTGAAAATGTTCATAGAGCAGACATGAGCCCCATTGATAAATCGCGAGCTTATCAAAAAATATGGGATAAATACAAAAATCCTGACAAAGTTGCATCGGAAACCGGTGTTTCGGTATCTACAATCAAAAAATACATAACACTCTTGAACTTGGCTCCTGCGATTCAAGAGAAATTGACAACAAGTGAAGGCCCTGCAGGAATTGGCACATTATCAAAACTCGCAGAAACTTTTAGCTCGCATGAAGATCAGGAAAAAGTTTTAGAAGCTATAGGGGGTTTCAAACAAACTGTACAGCTTGAAATATTAAAACAGAGTAAGGGAAAGCTAGAAAATATTCTAGGACTTAGAGAAGAAGCATTGGAAGGGGCATTTGATACAGTAATTTGTCATGGTTTAGATGATTGCAATTTTATCCCAGAACACCTAAAAGAACCTATTATGGATTTAATTAAAACTTCAAAGAAAAAAGGAAAAAATACGTCCTTTAAAGACTTAGTAAAATCATTAAAATAACCATTAGAATATTTGTTTAGGCTCTTAATTATTTCGTACTTTTATTAAATAACTCTTCAGTTAAACTGGAAAACCCCATTATAACTCTCTCTCGCGCGCGCGATAATGTTTTGGGTTAAAAGAACCGTCAACAAGTTTTTACATTCACAATTTTTTTAAATCTTGTTTATAATAAATAAGGGGTGATCTGTTTTGAACCTCCTTTTTCTATGCGGAGTTACTGACGCTGGTAAAAGCTCGACACTGAGATATTCAGTCAAACAATTGGATATCCCCCAAGATGTTAAAGATCGGTTCGAACTCTCGAACCATAATCCGCCAAAAACGATAGTTGTTAATAGGAAGAAAATACGCATCTTTCTCTGCTCACCGCAGGAACTTGAAAACGAGAAACGAAGTTCAATAGAGATATTCACCTATAGAATCAAAAAAGCCAGAGATTCAGCTATCGATTTGCTCGTTATGCCATTAAACATCGATGCGGGTTACTCAAACAGCATTGATCGTTGTTTACAAAAAATTGACGAACTAAATCTAAGAGACGCCTCATACTTCGTTTATCTTGATTCCAATAATCCTGAGGATTCATATGCTGAAAGTACAATGTCGCAAGTACAATCATCGGGTTTCCATACTCTCCATCAAATTAATAGACAAGATGGCAATAAAGAAGTTGAATTTAATAGAAGAGGGCGGATCTTCGCATCACATGTAAAACAACTTCTATGACGCGCGCGAAAATTATTGTAAGAAAAATGGCTAGTAGTCCAACAATAAAAAGCCCCCGCACTTGCTCACGATTTATTTCCTCCTGCGCGCGCGGTTCGTGGACGCGTTCTGCGGCCGCCTGCCGGCGAGCGTGCTGGCTAGGCACTACACGGACTACTCGCCGGCTCGGCTCAAGGCGATCTATGACAGGGCAAATCTTAGGGCGCTAGATTAATCTCGCGCGCGATATATGTATTTATGACAAAAATATATACAATACGTATTTTACCTAATAGAAATATTTGTATACTAGTTACGTAAAATAATGAACAATGCCAAAAGAAGACGCCGATATTTATATTATTAGAAAAACAATCACTATTTCTTCAAGGCACGACAAATTCATTAAAGATAATTCTATAAGTCTTTCAAAATTCGTCCAAAAAAAAATCGACGAATTGATAGCCGAAAGGAGTTGAGTAAACAATACCTATGGAAAGTGCAGTTATTCCGGCTTGGAAAAACAGTCCCGGAAACATGGGTAACCGCCTTCACACTATTTGTAGCTACATGGCAATGTTTCCGCCTTCCATTCCAAATTATTTCATTCGAAAATATTCCGAGCCAGGAAATATTGTTTTAGATCCATTTTCTGGTAGAGGCACAGCTCCATTAGAAGCATGTGTTCTAGGACGGCTTGGAATAGGTAATGACAAGAACCCCTTAGCATTTGTGCTAACAGCTGCAAAGGTGGAAGTACCGCCAATCAGCGAGATCATTACTCGAATTCGAAATCTCTCCGAAGAATACAAGTTGAATAATGACACGACAACTTTAGAAACTGATTGGAAGATAAACATGCTTTTCAGTGATTACACTCTGAAGCAGCTTTGTTTTTTACGAGAAAAATTACTCTGGCGGTCAGACTCCGTTGACACATTCATTACTGCAATGATTTTAGGAATAATGCACGGGAACGCAAACAGCTATCTTTCAATAAAAATGCCAAATACATTCTCAATGGCTCCTAATTACGTTAAGAACTACATTGAAAATCACCATTTAGACCGTCCAAAAAGAGATGTCTTCTATTCCCTACTAAAAAAACTCGAACGCTGCTATCAAGTTGTAAAAATCCACGGTAAAGCATACAATGAAGATGCACGAAACTTAACTCAGATTGCAGACTCTTCAGTCAATTTAATTGTCACTTCTCCGCCTTATACAAGAGTAATAAGATATGGAGATTTCAATTGGATTCGATTATGGTTTTTAAAAAATAAATCGAAAGAAGTAGATAAAGCCCTCTTTTGCTCCGCTTCTTTAACAAAATATAAGGAGTTTATGTCAGAAATATTCGAAGAGACCTCACGAGTTCTAGAAGATGAGGGTACTGCTATTTTTGTAATAGGAGATGTGAAAGATAAAGAAGGAGAGAACTCAATTAACTTGGCACAATATATCTGGGAAGAAGTGGCTAAACCGAAAGGCTTCTCACTTCAAGGATCCATATTAGAGGATAGAATTGATGATACAACAAAAGTATCAAAGATATGGGGAGATACTCGAGGACAGGCTACTAAAATTGACAGAATTTTACTTCTTAAAAAAAGTTAGTCCTCCTCTCTATCGGTGATTCCTCTAAATGAAAGGACCAATGTTTTCGCAACGCGCTTTAACTCAGCTTCATTTTGCTCAGGGTTGTTCGAGTCCATAATTGCCTCTTGTTTATTTTCAGTAGAGGGTGTATAATCATATGCACCAATTTTTCGATCAGCATCAAACTGCTGGAAAAGATGGTACGCAATATGTGCTACATATCTAGTATCAATTCGATTGATAGTATTTTGACTGTGACCCATTCTGATTCTACGCTGCCGCTCATTTTCTAATGTTAAAGAATCTACATTTATGTAAAGGTATAAACAGTCTTTATCAGCCTCATCCCTCTCTAATTCATGTTTTCCTATATTTTCTTCGTTCCAATTTAAAATCCCCCAATTTTCTTTTTTAATACGTTTCAAGTCGTAATTAGGTCGTGAAGTCTTAGTGTAATCTCCTTTTTTTTGAGTCGGTTCTTTCGGTGGAATAATTCTACAGAGTATTTCATCAGATAAAATAGCGTCTTCTGACAATTTTAGTTGTGCTTTAATTTTGAAGATATCATTTATTTTCGCGGAATTTTTAACCTGTAATGTAAATTGTATTTTCCCATTATTAGGACCGATTCTTCTAACTAGTGAAATAGGGGGATAATCATAAATGAGATCCAGCGTTGCGGGGTTGTTCAATCTAGTGAGAATATCATTAGTTCCATTAAATTTTAATGAAACTATGTTATGTTTTCCTATTTGTAGCTCAATTGGATTTCCTCTTAAAAACTTAAACTCAGTGGGTGGATCAACGGACTCATATTTTGGTTGGGGGATAATAACAAAAGATCGTTCTTTCTCAAGTGAAATTGGTAAATTATCGGCATCGAATATGAAATTGATTTGGTGAGTAACATATTCCTCTGCGTCTTGTTTAGCTCGCACTTCTACTGGAAGCCGACCGTTTTTGAATTGATTAGTAGCAAAAACGAAAGTCATTTCGTTTGAGTCATCTGATTGAGTTATATGGCCTCTATGAATTCGCCTCCTAAAGATGTCATCTGGAGCATTTAATTCAAAAGTAAAACTCCTAGATTCACCTTTCCTAATTTCTATTGGATCTTCTTTTGTTGCAAGGTCAAGGATAGTGGGGGGATCGCAAGGGCTGAATTCAATATTGGTACCAACACCTTGAGGAATCTGATGACTTTCTACTCCTCCGATACCTGAATCGATTCCAATGTCGAGAAGCTGATCAAGTAAATGCTTGACTTCGTTGATACTTTCATCCTCAATAGCATGTAATTCACCCAACCTCTGCTCCCATCTGTATAGATCAGGATCTTGTTTCAAACATTCAATTAATTTGTTCTGGATTAACTCTGTTGTATTGCTTTCTTGAACTAGTTGGCCTCTATTTGAAGTATTAAGCTCGCCAATCATCATCTTGTTTAAACCGTCTACCAAGACTTGGACAAGTAGAGTATCCGCGACTCTCGGTAACCTACATATCTTTGAAATCAAGCTTTTTTCTAAAGTACCATGTCTTTGGCCATTTAAGGTAACAATTATTGTATTCCTCGAATTTTCTCGTTCAATGTAGTTAGTTAGAGGCCTCTCCGAGGGTTTTTCTTCATTATAAAGCATCCAATATCTAAAAACAAGTTTTCCCCCCTCTCCTAAATTCTCATCACTTTCGTTACGGTAAGCAACATCTTTACTGCCATCAAGGGTTGAACGAGCACCAAACATGTTTCGTTCAAAATCCAACGTATTTTCACGATCATCGGCCAATCTAAAAGGAAGAACAGGATCAAAGAGATAATTCCTGAAAAGTCTATAACCAAGACCCCTTGTGAGATTTTGCCATTCTTTTGCTTGATATTCAATATGTGATATATAAGTCCCTACAAATTCTGGAAAGTTCGTAAGAGGAACTCGAGGTGTACTTCCATCATTTTTACATAAAAATTCGTAGACCGGGGGTTGCTTGATATCACAAAACTTCTTCTCATCCCAATCGTATAGTCTTAGGTTAGAGCTTTTTAGATTGTTTTTTCGAACGATTGTCCAACCTATCCAATTAGTATCTTTGTGTAAATCAACCGGATTACGACGCGATATGATTATAGTATAGTCGCAAAATCTGAATGATGAAGAACCTCCATGCCCATATGTGCCATAGAGATGAGAACGAGACATCTTAATGCTATGTCCAAGTCTTAATAATGTAGCAGAAAAGTCATCAGGAGACTGACCAATGCCAGTATCTTGAACAACAATTGTTGGTTGAGTCTCATTACCAGAGTCTCTTAAGGAAACTTCAACAATACTCTTGGCGAACTTTGTTCGCTCGGTATTTGGGATCATTTTCGAATACGTCGCAGTATCTCCATTTGGAATATGCCACCACTTTTCGACGGCTTTTCTTGGATTTTCAGGGAGAGAGTTCTCCATCGGATTACCATTATTATTTTCAAATTCTTTTACTTCGATTGCGGCGTCGTAGCTATTCGTAATTCGCTCAATAATGGGTGCAATTGAAACTGGGGTGGTATGTATATTCGCTGCACTACTTATACTCCCTCCAACTAATCTCCAAACATAATCTTCTCCCTTTGGTTGCTGAGAAGAGTCTGCTATTGATAACTCACTAAGGAAAGTCTCCATAGCTCGATTTGAGGTAATTTTCCTTATTTTCTCAAGAATGCTGCCCTTATGCGGTTCGACAATCGCCTCAGCCAAGTGAAAACGCCTTCTTCCCCGAATTACCTGTTCTGAATTTTTGCTTCAACGCCCTTACTTCTTCTTCAATGACACGAATGATTTTATCAGCTTCCGAATCGGTGTATTCGTAACTATTTCTGTTTGCACAATTTCCTAGGATCCTTAGCTTATCGATAGCAACTTGGGTTCTCGCTGTAGCTAAACGAAGAAAGCGATCACGCTTCGTTTCACCATCGATTTTGACTTTTACCACACATACCCCCCACTAATGACATTAGATAGAAACTAATGATATAAAAGTCTTTCTCTAATACGGCATTAAATATTACATAAGAAAAATCGTATAACTCCGTCTATTGACATTAGTTATAGCATTCCTTCTTCTATACCCGTGCATCTCTCATTTTTAACTGAAATTTCAATACAACCCGAATACAGCGCGGATCAGTGAATGCATTTTTCGCTAAACAACAACTTAACATGGCAATCCATTTTCTTAATATACTGAGCGCCCGGTGTCTACTCTTTCTACTTGAGCTTTGACGGCGATCGTGTTACTGAGACGCGGGACGGGAGCGCCGATTATTCTGAGTATCTCGATCGGTGGGATCTGATCAGCAAAGCGCTTCAATAATTCCCTTTAGTCTCAGGTTATAGGTATCGGAAATACTCCTTTAAGCGGTTCAGATGGCGCGCGAATAAAGCGATAAAGTTTTAAGTTTATTTAAAAAATATTTATGAGAGGTAAGATAGCTTGAGTGCTAATAAAATTCAAATCAGTTGCCCTCTCTGTAATTATAAATTTAAACCTGATACAAAAAAGCGGTTAAAGGCGAGACTATTTTCTCATTTGACTCTCAGTAACAAACACCACCTAAGTAGAGAGGAAGCCGAAAAAAAGATTAAAGTGGTGTTAAAAGATGATGGTTGAAATCATTGAAGTTCGCGCGCGATGGAAGGGAGCGGATTGACTTATATCCGCTTTTGATCTTTTAGATGATATCTACAATAGAACGAAACAAATCGATAAAAAAATCATAGCTGTAATCTGTGCTTTCATAATTTTACTAGTTTTATTCACCCCAGCGGTCCCCGTCTTAGATTATTCAAAGCCCTATACGGTGGGCGTATCCTACACAGAAAAAGAATATGTGACCCACACAAAAACTGTCTTATCTGATAATTTCCCTCTTAGCACTTTTACTTACAAAACCATCGATTTCCCTCTTTCCGAGGGGCAAAACGTCAAAATTAAATGGTCAAGTTCAACTCAGGTAGCTCTTTTCTCGGTGATGAAACAATCAACATACGACAGCTTTTATCAAAGTCTAGTTCTAAAAGTAGGCGCGGCAGCCGCTTTAGCCATAATCTCCGGCGGACTACTGGCTCCCGCAATTGCGGCCGGGTTCGCTATTGCGCTGCCCGATTTATTAAAGAGTATTGGCTCAGTTGATTATTATTCCCTTAATTCCGTGAATGATTTGAGAACCATGAATTTGGTGGCAGGTCCGTACAAAGTCGTTGTTTTCAGTTTCGGTAGTTCGGGCTCAGCAAGTGTCGACATTTCATATGACTATCTAATGCTTGAGGATGTTGTGAAGCACCGAACTGAGACCCATTATGAAAACAAGATGGTCTCTGTTTGGCAATGGCTATTCACAAAATAGTCGAGAACGACCTAAGCATGACGAAATGAAAATCAACATACACGCACATAAGATGTTTTTGATTGCGCCCGCGCGTGCCCATTTCAATAAATTTTATTTTTTTTAAGAGAGGCTTAAAAATAGATTTAATATTAAAATTAAACAAAAATAATGCCTAGAACAGGATTTACGAGAATCATAAGATCAGCGAGGGCTCCACATGTTATAATACAAGCTAGGTATAGCCCGGTTTCATAGGCCTTCTCTGCCCCACTTAGGTATAGTTTACTTGCAGAGTATTCACTAGCTTTCGTTGAATAACAATGGGATAATCAATTATCTTAAAAACAAGTGAGTAGTATCGTTCCTGAAGCCTGAATCGAGTACGAGATTACAATTCAAATACGATTAACCCCCCCCATCCGAAGGAGTTTACTCACGCGTATTTTTTTAATAGTCTTTAGATGTTAAATTTACTATTTTTATGTTTCTGAATCTATTTTTTCTCTTGATTTTTTTCGCTTGCTCAATGCATCTTTTCGGAACTTTCAGGATCTTAATTGGCTTATCGCTATTTTGGAGTTTTTTTAGGCACCAGAAGATACTTTCAGGGCTGCAGCGTCGTTGAATTTCGAAAGCCTTTTTTTGGGTAACCGCATCAATCCTGCCTTCTCTCTTTTTCACTTTCACAGGTACTTCTATCTTACCCCGCGGACCTGCGGCTCTTTTTTGAAGAACTCTGTGTCTCCGGCTCATAACACCAATATATGACTATTTAGTCAGAGATTAAAGGGTTTCGCTAATTAAGCTTATATAATCATAATTTCAATCCCTTGCCAGCGAACTCCCCTTGTCTAGGAGAAAACGGACAAGAAGGACTCAATCTGAGATCCTTATCTCTATTTTAAAATGCACGCCATCGAGGAAGGGGCTTCCAATTAATACCATAGCTGACAAATGTAATACGAATTGGAGAACTGCAAAAAGAAATATTGAAATGTTAGCCAAGGCTGGCATTGTTAAAAGAGTGAAAGAGCCTGGGAAACGCAGGGCAATATATAGAAAGAAATAAGGTCAAAAAAGAATGAGATAAAGAGATGATAATTTAATGAAAATGAGGCGATTAATAGCATGAATAATTCTCTTAAATTTATTTGGAAATTAGGAGCAAGTACAATATTTCTTTACTTTGTGCAACTCTGGATCCATGAACTGGGTCATGGAGTGGTCGCGGTTCTTCTTGGAGGAAAAATTGATGGTATTTATGTTAGTATCTATGGCGGACGTTTGGATTCTACTGTACCCAATATACCTTATGTAATTTTATTGACTAGATTATCTGGAGGATTAATTGCTTCTTTGTTCCTTCTGCTGGCGTATTTAGCTACGAGGAACTTCTGGGTGGAATTTAATATTCTTACAGTCGCATTTTCGATGACAAACTTGTTCGTTGGCATAGTTGAAGGGTTTTTCTTCGATTTTTATTCTTCTAACTTATCTTTGTGGTCATATACCTTAATGCCATTCTTTCTTTTGTCTGCTTACCTTTTTCGTCGTAGATTATTTACTGCATTTCCCAAAACTCTGGTTTGAAATGTGATTTATATTTAATGGAGAGACTTAAAAACGGCTTTATCGATTGTAATAATAGATAATTATGCCTCGAATTGGATTTACGAGTATAACTGTGCCGATTTCGCTTAAAGACTCGTTAATGCAAACCTCTGTCTCGATGGGCTTTTCTAGCGTGCCATCCATGCTCCAAAGCTGGCTCGAGCTCCGTACGGGTACGGTACGGGTACGAGATGGGGCGCCGATCGATGCGCGTGGCGGTTTGGAACGGGCTCGCCCTGTTGCTCCGATGGGAGAATCGATCAGTAATATGGGGAAGAACCTTTGGTGCGGCCGCCGGGATTCGAACCCGGGTCTGCTGCGTGGCAGGCAGCTATCCTACCAGGCTAGACTACGGCCGCGTGCACCCCTAAAATTCAGGCGGCTGATATTAATCTCTTACCC
>Ga0315296_10002964_pt1 | contig 14346 bp, 23 predicted proteins | sample YL17G14_18_MG_FD_203921 | JGI IMG/M metagenome (GOLD analysis project Ga0315296, IMG submission 203921) | Sediment microbial communities from Yellowstone Lake, YNP, Wyoming, USA - YL17G14_18 | ecosystem: Environmental > Aquatic > Freshwater > Lake > Sediment | place: USA: Wyoming | collected... | reverse complement strand
TCTTGCTGTAAAAGCTGTAAAGAGTGTTAAGGGCGTTGTGTGGCTTGACTTAGGCATGTCTGATGCCATGTGGATTTTTGAAGTGGACGAGTTTGGTCCTTTGCTGGTTGCTATCGACTCGTGTGGCAATAATCTTTTCAGGGATGTTGCTGAACAAGTGGAGAGGAATAGGCAGAGTGTTTATCGGAAGCTAGGGTTGTAGTTTTTGTGTTTGATTTATGATGGCTAGCTTGGATTTTGTTCGATGTTTGCTTTTTCACTACTGTGCTCTCTATGAGCGCCTACCCCCTCCCTTATATATACATTGAACCTTGAAGTTAGCTCAGAGATTATTGAAAGTTTTATCTGAAGTTGATGTCTATTAAGTTGTGAGGGAGGGAAGTCTTTGGCTGGTGTTTCGAAGGTTAAGTTTACTGGGCATGCTGTTGAGAAGTTTGATGTTTTGAAGCGTTATGGTTTTGAGGTTGGTGAGCGTCAAGTTGTTGATGTTGTTCTTAATCCGGCTCTTCTGGAAAAGAGGGATGGACAGTTTTTCGCTGTTAAGCTTATGGATTTGAAGCATGCGTTGAGGGTGGTTTATGAGAAGAGGAAAGGCTTTTTAGTTGTGATTACTTTTTATCCTGTTAGGCGGGAGCGTTATGGTTTATAAGATTAAGTATGATTGTGATGCTGATGTGCTAACTGTTATTCTTAAGGAGAAGGGTAAGCTTTCCCATGCGGAAGAGGTAGGCGATATTGTTGTCCATTTTGATGAGGATGGGAAGCCGCTTTTCATGGAGATACTTAAGGCAAGTAAGCTAGTGCCATTGATGGTTGAGGGCTTAGCCAAGAAAGAAGTTGTGGTGGCGTAGCCCATTTCTAGCTTTCTTCAATTATAAGCGTGATGAGGAAAGAAACTTTGTGCGAGTTTAGCCTATCCCCTCCCTTATATATACATTGAACCTTGGAGTGAACGCAAGTTGGGGCTTCTGTTAGCTCTCTAAGAATAAACTATTTATTCTGATACATCTTTCTGAAGGTGTAAGTCACTTAGCTGGAGACTGCGAAAATGCCAAGAACCAATCGAAAAGCCATTGCGCGAAAAAATGTACGTATACCAAAACCGATCATGGATGAGGTGGATAGAATTGTGCGAGGGAGTGGAGTGTATATTAACCGTCAGCAATTCATTGAATCGGCGCTAAGAGAAAGAATTGAGCAGAGCAGATTAGCGGAAAAAATAGGCGATGATTTCGCGTCTCGCATTAAGGATACATTTCTCGCGCACGCCATCATAGATACAATTAAAGAAGAAACATTGCCTGCTCATCATTTAGATCCGAAACAATTTGAACAATACATTAGGGGATATGTGGAGGAAAGGGCGGAGCGGGAGGGCAGGGAAATCACGAAGGAACGGATGGACGAGTTAACTAAGGATCTATTAGAATATTACAAGGAATTGCTCGAAGGGTTAAGCCTTATGGCAAGCCGTAAACGTGCGCGGCGTGCCGATTTTTCAGGTGAACCGTTGTCTTAGCCTATTACTATGATCTTTTTCTATGAACTCGGTTATAGAACCGTCTTTCACAAGTGTTATATTCTTAGAGGGAACATATGTACAACACCTATGCTCAAGACTGCGTTGGTGTAGCAGTTTTCCTGTAATCGCCGTTGCCAAAGAAGGGAGAGCGTGCGGAAACGTGATTGGGGAGCTATTACTGTCGATATCTTAGAGGCGACTTTAACTCCTGAGAAAAAAATGAGAATAATGTATAAGGCAAATTTGAATTTTGATCGATTCAACAAGTATTTTTACGATTTGTTGAAGAAAGGTTTCATAGAGGAAACAAACAATCCTGATGGGAAGCGGTCGTATAAAATTTCTGAACGAGGAAAAACTTTGTTGGCGGTTCTTAGAAAGGGCCAAGAACTTTTTTCTTCCAACGAATCCTAAATGTTTATGGCTACTTCTTGGATTTTGTTGGTGATTCGCAAGGTTACCTCCAGTTCAATCTTGCTGAGGTTGCTGATGCGCGTGGATTGAACGTCGATGCTTGTTTCAGGTGGAATGATGAATGTTGCAATTGTGGTTTTCGGTTCAGCGAGTTCGCTTTCGGTTGGGAGAAGGCGTTTCCATTCGGGTTCAATTTTGATTCTGTGGGTTTTGTCTTCGTAGTTGATGATTCCTTGTTCGGAGAGGAACTGTGAGAATTCAATCAGCTTGTCGGTTTGAATTTCGGTCTGGTCTGCTAGCTCAGCTACGTCGTGCCACGCTCCGTCTTTGAGGATAACGAAGAATTCTTCAATGTTCAAGGGTGTTCAATGCAATATTGGCTAAAGCGCATTTAAATCAGACAGAACGTGTGATAGAGTTTGGCTTGACTTTTTCTTCTATATTTTTTGGCTGAAGTTTTATAGAAAAAATCAAGTAGATAATTTGGATCTTTGAGCCCTACCTGTCGAGTCTACCTTTAGAGGAGTACTCTTTAAGCCTTACTTTTCGTTCTACATGTTTTATAAGAGTTAAGCTGCATTGCTATACTTTTAGCTCAGTGGAGAAGGGAGTTTCGAGTTAGTTCGTTTTTCTGCCCCGATGGCACGGAGGGATAAGTTAGTGTTAAAAAGCGCGGATGAGGCTCTCAAGGATCAGGTTGATGCCATTAAGGAAGAGTGGAGGCTGCTGTGGCTCGATCGTATCGATGATAAGGTTCGGGCTGAGGGCATAGCGAACCAGTGTTTTTCGTTGTTGTCTGTTGAGCGGGGCACGGTGATAGTTGCCACGAGAGCTTATAAGCCGTTGGATTTAAGGGAGATTCTGCGTTCCCGCAATGTTCAGGACGTTGACCGCGTTCTTGGTCTTCATCCGTCGGTTGGCGGGTGGACGAAGTTCGCGAGAACCGTGCTGAACAAGCAGGCACGCGCTCGAAGAATGGATAGGGCTGTGCAGTGTCGAAAATGTGTGAAGGGTATGCAGCTTAAGAAGTGCGGCCGAGGCTGGCTGCATCGCTCCTGAGAAAAATGGGCGCTAGTTTCGAAGCATTTCTGGGATTCAGTTCATTTTTCGCGTGAGAATTGGGAGGTTTGTCCATGTTAATGAATACTGCGGCACCTCAGAACAAGAATCGGGGCAGCCTGGATATTGTACGAGATATACTCTCTATCGCGTCGGTTAAGGTTAGGAAAACCAGGATACTGTACCAGGCTAACATGAATTACGTTCAACTTGAAAAGTACTTGAGGCAGCTTTTGGATGGCGGTTTAGTGGAATGTGATGGTGATTCTTGTTATTTGATCACTCGAAAAGGAAGGGCATTCCTTCGAGCTTATGCTAATTATCTGGAGCGATGCAGTCGAATAAGGAAGGAAGCCGACGGAACTGCAAGAGACAGGCAATTGCTTGAAGATATTTGTTTCAACGGTAAAAGTAAAGGTGCGCAAACGGCGATTAGAAGGATGTTCCGGCGTGACAACCAAGCTAAACTATGAGGGCTTGTCACTTTCTCTGCTGCACTTGGATACAAAAGCTTTGACATACTTGTTTTATTTCGCGCGCGCCAAGGAATAACTAGCTTTTTTTTCTTTCAGTTTGCGTCTTCCGAGCCAAAGTGATAAGATCATGGGGAAGGCTGTTGGAACGACATAGACGTTATTATGTCGGGTGTATGAAGGTTTAACGTGCATTTTGAGTAATGAAGGGTGAACTTGAGGCGCTTCAATGGCTATAGCTATGAAGTTTGAAACCGAATGTTGAACTGGAGCAAGATTTCGTTAGAGGCAAGATTAAATGAGTAGAAGTTGCAAGCTATTCTTTGCATTTCTGTCAATAGTCTTAATGATTGGTGTGTGTGCCTGCAGGATGCGTTTTGCTGTTGCTCAAACGGGTCAGCCTGAGTCCAAGTTGGAGGCTGCCAACAAAGCGGTTGAGCAGGCTTTTAGGGCTGTTTTTGATGCTGAGCAGGCTGGAGCAAACGTTACTGGGTTGCTAGCACGGTTGAATGTTGCTGCGGATCTCTTGGCTCAGGCTGAAATTGCTGTTAGAAACGGCGATTCAAGCGTTGGTGCTAAGGCTGATAGCGTGCTTTCGATTGCTGGAGAGGTTGAGGCGGCGACGGTTGCTGCAAAGGAAACGGTTGTGGTCACCAGTCGGAACGCTTTATGGATCACTTTTGCATTTTCTGTGGAAGGCGCTATCATTTTTGCATTGGCGTTGTTTTTGGTTTGGCTCCGGTATAAGAAGAGTTACATCAAAGATTTGTTTGATGCGAAGCCAGAGGTGAATGGTTAATGAGGCTTGATGATTACAGGGTTGTTTTCGCCGCTGTAGGCTTAATCGGTCTCTTGCTTATTGCTACCCCTACTCTCAGTGCTTTTTTGCAGTTGCCGAGCGGGGAAAAGTTTTCTGAGCTTTGGGTTTTAGGCCCAGGGCGGATGGCTGAAGGCTATCCTTTCAATGTGGAGGCTGGACAGAATTATACCGTTTATGTTGGTGTGGGTAATCATATGGCTTCTTCAGTTTACTACGTTCTTTACGTGAAGTTTAGGAATCAAACTGAGCCTCTGCCGAATTCCACGGATGGAACTCCAAGTCCGCTTCCACCTTTATATGAATACCGCGCGATAATTCCAGACGGTGAAGTTTGGGAGGCTTCCTTAACTTTTTCTTTTCCACATGTTTCGCGATTTGAGAATGAATGTTTGGTTGAAGCTTTAGCTATAAACGATGTGACGTTTGCTGTTGATAAGCCAGCGATGTGGGATGTTAACGGGACAGGTTACTATTATCAGCTTTTCCTGGAACTTTGGATATATAGCCTAGAATCTGAAAGTTTTCAGTTTCACAATCGTTTCGTTGGCATTTGGCTAAACATGACAGGCTAGCGTTTTGACAGAGGGTAATTGGCTACCAAAATTTAAAAGAAGTTTGGATTTTGTATCATCTGGCTGTTTTTCTTCGCACGTAACTTAATGCTTCTTTGAGGCTTTTTATGCTTTCATCCACTTTTGGGAGTATTCTCCAGTCATAGTAGGCGTATTTGTGGAGATAGAGGAATGCTTGGTCTCCTGCTTCTATCAGCTCCTTCTCGCCGAGTTTATAGAGAGTTTCCACCCTGTCTGCATGGGATTCTGGCTCTGGAAATCTGCGTTTCTGTATTAATGCGGAGGAAGCCTCGACATAGGCGTGAAAAACTTTTTCGCAACCCTCCCTCATCCTTAAGAGGTCTCCGCTTTTTTTACCTTCTTCATATTCCCTTAACCCCATCTTGTAGAATTCTTCAGCGCCTCTCAGATGTTCCCTAACAGCTACCATTGATGACACCATAATCTACATTAAATGATTGAATCCCCGTTTATCTGTTTATCTATATTTTGTCTCGGAAATTTTCACGGACTCAGGTATTTTGGAAGTTTGGGAATGAAGAAGGTTAGCAATTCGGATGTTACGTACGTCAGCTTTTATTCTTTAAGAAATATTATTTCCACGTCGAAGGGTTTTCTTTCTATTTCCTTTATGAGCTCCTTTTCTTTTCTTGCGAAAACGGCCTTGGCGTTGGATAGTTTTCCCGTGGCGATGCAGCTGCAATCGGCTATGGATACGGCTCTTTCGCATTTGATCTTTCCGGTTTCTATGGCGAGCTCTGTTGTGTTGTAAATCCTCAATACTTGTGACTTTATCATGTCGTCTATTTTTTCCTCAGCAAAAGCGACTCCTTTAAGTCTGCATAGTATGTAAAAGATTTCAGATATGGCGAGTATGGAGCAGTTTGCTGTTTCCTCCGGCTTTAATGTTTCGAAGTATTCCTTTATGGTTTCTCCGGCTTTTGTCCCCATGAGGTATTCTATGAGGGCGCTGGAGTCAAGTGCTATATTTCCTCTCAAGCCTCTCAAGCTTTTCTTCCTCTTCGGCTCTTAGCTCTTTTAGGAAGGTGCGGGCTTTTGTCCCAGGGCTTAGACAGGCGAAGAGGGACAGCATTCTTGGAGTGTCTCGCTTGGAGCGGTAGATGTTTATTAAATGTTTTATTGCTTCGTTAAGGGAGGCTCTTTTACCCTGCTCGGATTGTAGCTCAGCGGCTATGGAAAAAAGCTGTTTCTTTACTTCGTCTTCAACCTGAATTGTGGACATGTCATCACAGTTTTTGCATTATCTACACAAAATATAAAAAGCTTTCGTGATGGTATGGTGAGGATTTAGAAATGAGGAAGGCTGGCAACTCGGATGTTGCGGTGATTATTCCTACTCTTGATGAGGAGGAGGGGATAGAGCCTACTTTGCGGGAGCTAAGGGAGGCGTTGGAGGATCCTCTATTTTGTTGTTGATGGTGGAACTTGGGAGGTGCCCTTAACGTTTAGGGTTTTGGAGGCTTTACGTTACGATGGCTCTATGTTTGTTGGTCGCTTAGCTATTAATGATGTGGTTTTTGTTGTCAACGCCTCTGCAAAATGGGATTCAGAGTATAAAGGATTTTATTATCAGCTTTTCATGGAGCTGTGGACTTTTAATCCCCAATCCAGTTCTGTTCAGTTTGACAATCGTTTTGTGGGCATACACCTGAACCTCACAACAACCACCGCTTAACTTCGCCTTGGGTACTTATAGAGCCAATAACTCCTGCGGTCTATCTACGATTCTTCTATAGTCAACTTCGCCAAGTAAGATGTGTCTAGCTTGAAGGATTCGCCGAATGCGCCAAAGGTGAGAATTCCGCTAGCGAAGCCTATTTTCAACAGGGAGATGGAGAAGGCTGCGGTTGAGGCTCTTTGGAATGAACGGTTTGTTCTGGGAGAGAGTGTTTTCAGGTTTGAAGAAGAATTCGCTGAGTATTGTGGTGTTGATTATGCGGTTTCTACGGGCTCTGGCACTGACGCTTTGCGTTTTACCTTGATGGCGATGGATGTTGCCCTTGGCCAGCAGTACAATAATCAACCGCAGTGATGAACCCTTAATGACGTGGAAAGCCAACTTTGACAAACCGGCAACCGGCAAATTAGGACCAATCGATATCCTCAGGAGAAGACTGAAGAGCTTCTTCTAGAGTGAGACGGAGTTTGCACTCGTTGGAGTCATGAAAAGCGTGTGTGCCTTGCTTGGTTTTGAAGTGTTGAGGCACTGGAAGGATGTTATAGAATATGTTTTCACGAGTTTTTTATTCTGTGGTTATAAAGTGGCGTTATATTCGGGCTGTCAGTTCGAGATGTTCTGCGGATGATTGAGAAGAGAGGGGGGAGCTTCCCATCAACGCTGGTGATAGTTGCCGCGTTGAACGAGGAAGAAGGGGTAGGCCCCACGCTGGCTGAGATCAAGGGTTCCCTGGATAAACCTTTTTGCTTGGTTGTTGATGGACGAAGCACGGACGGGACGGCAAAGATAGCTGAGCAGATGGGAGCAAAAGTTGTGACTCAGAAAGGTTCAGGCAAGGGCGACGCCATCGCAACAGCAATAGCTCACGCGCAGACAATTGAAGCTGAATACGTGGCCTTCATCGACGCGGACTACACTTACCCAGCCGGATACCTGCCTCAGATGATCAAAATACTAAAAGCAAATCGAAACGTGGGCATGGTGTGCGGAAACAGATTCAACGGTCGTTTCCATTTGGGATCTATGCACACCATGCTTTACTTAGGAAACAGGTTCTTAGCTTTTACTCATAACTCTTTGAACAGTGTTCACTTGCAGGATCCGCTGACTGGCTTGAGGGTGGCAAAGTGGCGACAGTTAGTGAAGGATTGGAAGCCCAGATCGAAAGGCTTCGACGTTGAAGTTGAGCTAAACCAGTATGTTGAGAAGAAGGGCTACAGCATTGTTGAAATCCCAATTTCATACAGAAAAAGGTTGGGCGAAAAAAAGTTGAAGCTCAGACACGGATTCACAATTTTGAACAGAATATTGACAGAAAGGATTCAGCACTACTACTAAGGTGGCGGAGGGATGATGAATTGGCGAGAGTATTGATGACGGGCGGCGGAGGTTTCATTGGAAGTCGCTTAGCTAGACATTTGGTGGAAAAAGGGGGTTTCGTTAGAATAGTTGACGTAGCGCGGGAGTCATAGTGTCAGGCTGGTCGACGGCATAGGAGAACCATTTAGATGACTGAGAAACTCGTAAGTGTAATAGTCGTAGACTTTAATGGGAAAGATGTCTTGGAGAAGTGTCTTCAATCCGTGTTTATGTCGTCATATCCTGCTTTAGAGGTTATCGTTGTTGATAACTCAAATGATGGCTGTATCGAAGGAATTTCGAAAAAGTTTGGCATCGTCCCATTGACGTGTGGGAGAAATCTCGGATACTCTGGCGGAAACAACTTCGGAGTAGGAAGAGCGAACGGAGAATATGTTTTGTTTCTCAACAATGACGCAATACTGCATCCGGACGCCATAAGTCGACTTGTGGAAGAAGCCAACAGATCACAAGCAGCTTTTTGTTTGCCCAAGATACTTATGCTGGACAATCATCGAATGATAAACTCTGCAGGGATTCTAATACATTTTGCTGGATTCGGGGTTTTGCGAGGATGCGGTGAAGAAGACTTGGGGCAGTATGACAAAATAAAAGAAAGCTGCGTCCCCCATGGCGCAAGCTTTTTCGCATCGAAAAGTGCTTTTCAAAACCTTGGCAGTTTCGATGAACGTTTTTTTGCATTTAATGAAGACACGGATCTAGGATGGAAAGCTTTGTTAATGGACAAGAATACACGGTACGTCCCTTCCGCAATAGTCTATCATAAATGGGGCCACACTTGGAATAAGGCTCATGAGGCTAACAAGGTATATTTTGCCGAGAGAAATAGGCTGATAATGATTCTGACCAACTATCAACGCCGGACGATGGTTCTGCTTCTACCAATATTCATTTTGGCTGAATGCAGTACCCTATCCTATTGTGCAGTTCAGGGAATGTTGGGATCGAAGATTAAAGGATATGCGGATCTAATACAATTGAGACATTATCTCGTGAGGCGCAGAAGATGGATTCAGTCAGTGAGGAAGACAAATGACAGCATCATTGTCAAATCGTTTACACTGGAATACAAGCACACACTACTGGGAAGGCCTAACAAACCTGTCAATGTGCTTTTTCAAATCCTTGGTGGTTTTCTAAGGCGCTTCATAGGTTGAGCATTTCTTCGCAAGATTGAATAGACAGCGCGCTGTTTGCACCTACCGAGAAGTCTAGGCGAATATTGCTCCATGAGGGAATATGCCTTTTTTTATCTCCTCCATAGTTTTCTATTGCGTTTTTCCCTCCAAATGACATCAGCAAGCATACTGATGGGAAGGAAATACACATGTAGCTGATGTTCAAAAGACTTGTATATAGGTGTCGGGCGAACTTGTGAAAGTCACATTAGCCCGTTCAAGGTCTATAGATCCAAGTGTGCATAAAGTGGCAAAAACCTTGTCTAAAAGTGGGCACCATGTGAAACTACTTGTGTGGGACAGGCAAAACACTTTGGAAAGCAACCGTATTGAGTCTATTCACGTAATCTCTCCCGTTCTCTTCATAGCTTCGTTTGCTCTCTTGCCCCTAGTTCTTTTACAGTTGCCATGGCAAATGGATATAATAGTATTATCCGTGCTTGCAGCTAGTTGCTTGTTACCCAAAGTGCGAAACACTTTTCTAACTTTTATTCAATCCCAAGTCTATCTTTTCATCGGTCTAATGAGAGCTACAGTTTTCGGTCGACCCAAGTTTCTCAAGCAAGTAGAGTCGACAAGAAAAACTTTTGATCTTGATTCTCCTCAAAAATGATTAATGTTAGTTCAAAACCTTTGAAGCACAACGGCAAAGAAAGACGGCAAATTTTGCCAAAATTCTCCATGGTAATTCCATGTTCTTTCGGCTTTGTTGATTAGTAATTCTTAATTGTGAAAAACTGGTGATTTTTATTATTAACTACAAAGTATCGTTTATTATACCTACACTGAATAGGGAGCGAACAATAGAAGCCTGCTTAAAAAGTATTGCGGATCAGACTTATCCCATTAAAGAGATAATTGTAGTTGATGGGGGTTCACGGGACAGGACATTGTCCATTGCCTCGAAATATGCAACAAAGATTATCTTAGACAAAGGTTCTCTCGGCAAAGCAAGGCAACGAGGCGCAGAAGAGGCAACGGGACAGATACTCGGAATTTTTGACTCTGATATAGTGCTCCCGACAAAGGACTGGACCGAAAAAGCGGTTCAGTATTTCCGTGCAGATAGTGCTGTAGGCATCGTTTGGCCTTTTAACAAAGCGCCGGAAGGCGCTTCTATTGTTACACGCTGTTATTTCCTACTATGGAAAGCAAGAGCTTGGGAGTTTTTAAAACAAGCCAATAAGCGGTTATTAGTGCCAGGGGGCAATTCACTGGTTCTGCGAAAGGCTCTCGAAACAGCTGGAGGCTTTGATACTACTCTAAAGTTTGGTGAAGATCTCGAACTAGGTAATCGCATAGTACGATTGGGATATGGCGTGGCAATTTTCAAAGAGGCGATACTTCACGACACAATGTGGTCTTTTGAAGAATATGCGAGAAAACAAATTTGGGGCGCCTCTTCATTGGCGACAGCTAGTATGTCCGTAATTAATCTTTGCCTCAATTGGACCGATAACAAAGTAAGTGAAAAGAAGTGCTCTTTTCCAAGAAGCACAGTTGGTTTTCTCGTTGGCAGTTTTAGTTACATGATAAAGGGTTTAGCTAGAGACAGAGACACGGCTTGGCTTATACTGCCTCTTCTTTTGGGTATTAGAATCATGATTTATGCCAGATACCTTACAGTAAGAGCACTCAAAGGATAATGCAAGATGGCAACTTTGAACCTCGCCTTTTCTTTACTGTAAGTTCACAGTACAAGTGGTTACGGACTTATTTGTCTATTCAACTCAATTAGGAAGAGAGGAAACAGCCTTGAATACCAAATCGAAAATGATTTTTGTAGAAAGAATCACAAACTTAGATTTGAACCTTGAAGTAATGCTGGGCAAATTAGATTTACCCAAGAGAATTGAGAAAATAGCCATCAAACTGAATCTGTGCGATTACAGGATGCCCGAAACAGGAGCTGTATCCGACCCACAAACAGTAGATTCTCTTTTGAAGGCTTTTAGAAAGAGTTACCCTGATGCAATTATTTCTCTGATCGAAAATGACGCCACCTCCGTCAATGCTGATTTCATGTTCAAGTACTTAGGAATAGACAGAATCGCTAGAATATATTCCGCAGAAGTCGTCAACCTTGCGCATGAAAAATGGACAAAAAAGCAGATTAATGGATATGTCATGAAGACGATTGAAGTGCCTGCTATTCTTGAGGACTGCGATCTGCTAGTAACGCATCCAAAGTTGAAAACTCACTCATTGACGAAAATGACCTGCGGGTTGAAAAACATGTTTGGTTGTTATCACATGAAGCAAAAAGCTAAGCTTCATAAGTTCTTGGATGAGGCGATTGTTGACATAAATCTTGCGCTTAAGCCTCATGTTTCAATTGTTGACGCAAATATTTGTATGGAAGGACTAGAGGGTCCGTGCTACGGTGTTCCAAGAAAGCTTGGGCTAATGATAGGGGGCAAAGACATTGTCGCTGTCGATGCTTTTTGTGCAAAACTTATCGGATTTAGACCTTGGTTCGTTGGTCATGTTAGGAAAGCTGCTGCAAAGAACATAGGTCAACTACGATATAATCTGGTAGATGGTTTTGAACTAAGCAGTAAGATGTATCGGTTTGAATTTGACAAACCTTTGTACTATCTTCTAAAGCTGTCTCGGAACTTTGTGGGTGGTGCCCTATGATAAGAGGGGCGATAATTGGCTGTGGAAAAGTGGCATCACAAGGTCACATTCCATGTTATCGAATGCTCAAAAACGTAGAAATCGTTGCTGCGTGCGACACTTCTGAGAAAAGAGTAAGAAACTTTTCTTGCCGAAACAACATTCCGAATGCTTACACAGAAATCAGCGAACTGTTTGAAAAAGAAAAATTGGATTTCGTTGACATATGTACCACGCCTTCGACTCATTACTCCATTTGTTTAAGTGCGGTAGATCGAGGATTGAACGTTCTGGTAGAGAAGCCTGTTGCCTTGAGCCTAAAAGAGACTCTGCAACTGCGGAATAAAAGCGATAGCAAAAAAGTAAAGGTGTGCCCAATTCACAATTACAGATTCAAAAATAACGTTCTTAGAGCAACTCAAATGTGTAAGGAAGGAAGAGTCGGAAAAATTCGCAAAATCATGAGCGTCGTACACTCTCCTGGGCCTTTTCCTGACTGGTTTTGGAACGAGGAGGCAAACGGCGGGATACTTTACGAATCAGCGATACATTTCATCGATTTGCAAACTATGCTATGCGGCGAGCACCATAAAGTTCTAGGTCTGCATAGAAATTTCAATCAAGACTTCAAGCTTACTACCGACATCTGTGCACTAGTAGAGTACAAGTCTGGCGCCATCGGGATCATAGATGTTAGTGCTTTTGCATCTTCCCTCTATATTCGTCTCGACATTTTTGGAACAGCCACTAACATACATCTAAAATTCTTTCCGGATTATTTCAGCATGTCCCTTGGGCCAATCACTCCATATGCAGAGCTAAAGAGCGAGAACAAGAGGTTTTTTGGATACGTCAGGGCTCTTTTTCTTGGATGCAAGAGCTACAAACAGGCATATCATTTCAAACTGCTCTCAGGGTTTATCAAATCGATCGAGCTTGGCACTGATCCACCGGTCACAATTGAGAGTATTGTACCTACGATGAAGCTACTTGATGACTTAAAGAGGAATAGGTGCACGAATGTATCTGCTTGATCTATGCATTGCGCTCCAATGGGCACAAGTGAAAATGTGGTGAGTTTTTGAAGGTAGCCATGGTAACTTCAGTGCCCTTCCCTCCCGCATGTGGTATTGGGAATTATGTTTATAACTTGTCAAATGAGCTAATAAAGCGTGGTCATGACGTAATAGTCGTAACACGCGGTGGTTTAGGAAGGCAAATTCAAGGATACGGTAAGCTTCGCGTGTTCAAGCTTCCTTTTCTTATGGCCTATCCGTTTCATGTTGATATTCATGGGCTTTTTGTTAATAATTTCTTGGGTAAATTCAAACATGATCTCGATTTGGTCCATGTTCATACGCCCTTACCTCCTGCGGTTAGGACGCAATTGCCAATAGTTACAACGTTTCATACTCCTCATTTCGCTGACGCCTACTCAACGGATCTTGTAGATGCCCATCATTTTCTTACAAAAACTCTCGAAATACTTGATTACCACATCGAAAAATCTCTAATCTCCTCGTCAACCGTTCTCAGTGCGGTATCGCAAGGTGTGAAACTCGACTTGGAACAGTATTACCCAGTAAAACCTGGAAGCGTAAGCGTATTTTGGAATGCAGTAAGCGACAGATTTCTTGAAGCTGGTCGTTCTCCTTCCAGCAAGAAGGATGAGTTTCTGATATTATACGTCGGAAGACTTGACTACCGAAAAGGTTTGCTTGATTTGATCGAAAGCATGGAACTTGTTACAAAAAGAATACCTAAAGCTAGGCTTGTTGTCGTTGGAAAGGGACCTCTGCTATCTCAAGTAGCCAAAAGAGTAAATGAGCTAAAACTGCAAAAGCACGTGGAAGTCAAAGGCTTTGTAACTGAAGAAGAAGTATTGTCCTACTATCTGTCGGCTTCAATATTTGTTCTTCCTTCGCACTATGAAGGGCTGGCAACGACTTCTCTTGAAGCAATGGCTTGCAGAGCCGCAGTTGTGGCGACTGATGTCCGTGGCAATTCCGATGTCGTTAAGTCTGGTCAAACAGGGTTGTTGGTTCCTAAAAAGGACCCCCGCGCGCTTGGCGATGCGATTGTGTATCTGCTGGAGCATCCTGATTTTAGAGAAAGGCTTGCTTCAAACGCGAGAAAGCTCATAGAAGAGAATTTCACGTGGGAAAAAGTCACCGACAGAGTTCTCGAAGCATATTCTGTTGCCATGCGGTGAACCAATTGCGGATTGCCATCGTTTCTTTTCAGTATTATAAAAGGAATTTGCGGTTGTTGCCTTGGCGGTACGTGTACGAGTTTTCTCAGCAGTTCCTGAATCTGGGGCATGAAGTTACCATCGTGACTGATGGATATCCTGAATTTGTCAAGGAAGACCCGATAGGTGGCGTTCCCGTCATTCATCTGTCGCATGTAAAACATTTCCCTCCACGAAATTTCAAAAGCATCAAAAAGACGATCACAGAGATTGATCCGCACGTCGTTTTGTGGCAGATGGGGTTCACAAACTTTTTCCAAAAAAGACTCTACGAGACTCTCAGTTATCCAATTATTGCGTTGATAAGTTCCTCAATCTATTGGCGCCGTGAAATTATAGAACGCTTGAAACTTTCTGAA
>Ga0315296_10002963_pt1 | contig 14347 bp, 16 predicted proteins | sample YL17G14_18_MG_FD_203921 | JGI IMG/M metagenome (GOLD analysis project Ga0315296, IMG submission 203921) | Sediment microbial communities from Yellowstone Lake, YNP, Wyoming, USA - YL17G14_18 | ecosystem: Environmental > Aquatic > Freshwater > Lake > Sediment | place: USA: Wyoming | collected... | reverse complement strand
GGGGGTGGGACTTTGCTCCTATCTTCTCATCGGCTTCTGGTTCCACCGACCAGCGGCGGCAAGGGCGGCGACAAAGGCCTTTCTCGTCACCCGTCTTGGCGATTTCGGCTTCTTGGCTGCCATTCTCTTCCTCTATTTCAAGACCGGCACCTTCGACATCGGGGAGCTGCAACAGCTGGCCCTGATGGGCGCTATTGGGGGCACGACTCTCACCTGGGCTGCCATCGGAGTCTTCTCCGGGGCGGTGGGCAAGTCGGCGCAATTCCCGCTCCATACCTGGCTCCCCGATGCTATGGAGGGTCCGACCCCGGTTAGCGCTTTGATCCACGCCGCCACAATGGTGGCTGCCGGCGTATATCTGGTGGCGCGTATGTTCCCGGTATTTGCCTCCTCACTTGAGGCGATAACTACAGTGGCGGTAATTGGGGGCTTCACCGCTATCTTCGCTGCCACCATGGGCCTGGTGATGAACGATATCAAGCGGGTGCTGGCCTACTCCACCATCAGCCAGTTGGGCTACATGATGCTGGGTTTAGGGGTGGTAGGCATCGGCGTGGCTAGGGATGCCATTTCCTTGGAGGTTGGTTTGGGGCTGGGTGTGGCGGTGAGCATTTTCCATCTGTTCAATCATGCCTTCTTCAAGGCCCTCCTCTTCCTTGGCGCCGGGAGCGTCAATCACGCTACGGGCACCTTTGACATTCGGGAGATGGGTGGACTGAGGAAGGTGATGCCCTGGACCTATGCCTCCTTCCTCATTGCATCCCTTAGCATCGCCGGTATCTGGCCTCTCTCTGGCTTCTGGAGCAAGGAGGGCATTCTGGATCATGCCTGGGATCATCAAACCGCACTATTTTTCCTGGCTATGATAACCGTTTTCCTCACCGCTTTCTATATGTTCCGCGTGGTCTTCCTCACCTTTGGCGGGGAGTATCGCGGGGGCAGCTCAAGAGGCCATGCGCTTCGTGAGTCACCTTTGGTGATGGTGGCGCCCATGGTCTTGTTTGCCATCCTCTCTGTGATCTCGGGGTGGCTACCCGTAAGCAGCTTCTTAGGCGGGGAATCGGAGAGCTTTTTTGATGCCCTTGCCCGCCCCATGGCTTGGGTCTCCATGGCATTGGCTGCCCTGGGCATCCTTCTTGCCTACGCCCTGTATAGCGCAAAATGGCTTTCTGTGGAATCATTGCGGCGGCGCTTTGCTCCCATTCATACCCTCTTTTCCCGGAAGTACTGGTTCGATGAGCTTTATGAGAGGGTGATCGTGGTCAGGGTTCTGGTAGATGGCGTTTTCGCCCTCTTTAATTGGTTTGATATCCGCATTGTCGATGGCATAGTGAACGGTGTGGCTGGTGGCACCTTAGCGGCGGGTCAGGGTATAAGGAGGTTACAGACAGGACAATTACAAGCCTATGCGATTGCTATCTTTATCGGCATCCTGGCTATTGTCGCCTGTTTCTTAATCTTTGATTAACAATCGGAGAGAAGGCTTGTGGACTTTCCCTATCTCTCAATAATCGTCTTCCTCCCCTTAATCGGGGCCATTGCCATTGCCCTTATGCCTCAGGCTGAAGGGAGGCAGATAAAGCGCACTGCGGCCTTTTTCACCCTGGTGGCTTTTGCCTTATCTTTGGCCTTGTTCTTCATGTTTGATAGGTCGCTGGAAGGCGCCCAGTTTGTGGAAAGGGCATCGTGGATTCCACCCATCGATGCGCAATATTTCCTGGGCATCGATGGGCTGAGCCTGCCAATGCTCATTCTCGCCACATTCCTCGGCTTCATCGCTGTCCTCGTCTCGTGGAAGATCGACCTCAGGATTCGGGAATACTTTGCCTGGCTCCTAGTGCTGGAGACCGGCGTCTTGGGAGTCTTTTGCGCCCTGGACCTGCTACTCTTCTTCCTCTTCTGGGAGGTCGAGATCCTGCCCATGTATCTTTTGATCTCCATCTGGGGCTCGGGAAGGAAGGAATATTCGGCAATAAAGTTCGTTATTTATACCCTTGCCGGCAGCGCCATAATGCTGGCTGGCATTCTGCTCCTCTATCTCCATGGCGGCACCTTCGACATGATGAAGCTGGCAGGGATGGGGCTTGAGGGAGCCATAAGCACCCTGCTCGCCACAGCAATCTTCTTCCTCCTTTTCGTTGGCTATGCGGTGAAGCTGCCTGTTTTCCCCTTTCATACCTGGCTGCCTGATGCCCATACCGACGCCCCCACTGCGGTGAGCGTCATCCTTGCCGGGATACTGCTCAAGATGGGCGGCTACGCCATGATTCGTGTCTGCGTAAGCATATTTCCCGGTGTATCGCAAGACTATGCCGTGCTCCTTATAGCTCTGGCTTTGGTCAATATTCTCTATGGAGCGGCAGTAACCCTGCGACAAAGGGACCTTAAACGGCTGATTGCATACAGCAGCATCAGCCATATGGGCTACGTGCTCCTGGGCATCTTTGCCCTGAGCCAGGTGAGCATGACCGGGGCTACACTCCAGATGTTCAGCCATGGCCTTATTACCGGGCTGCTCTTCGCCCTTGTCGGACTGATCTATGATAAAGCGCATGTAAGGGATATCCCCCAGCTTGGCGGTCTTGCCCGCCGCATGCCAATCATTGTTGTCGTCTTCAGCATTGCCGGGCTTGCCGCCCTGGGACTTCCCGGCACCAGCGGCTTCGCTGCCGAGTTTCTGGTTTTCCTCGGCAGCTTCAACAGCACAATGGTTGATGGCATCCAGACCTATACCATCCTTGGCGTCCTGTGTATTGTGCTCACCGCAGGATATATCCTCTGGCTATTGCAGCGCATTTTCTATGGCCCACCCAAGGAGCAGTATGATGGAGTGCCCGATGCCAACAGGCTGGAGCGGTTCACTATCTTCTCCATGGTGGCAGTAATAATGCTCATCGGTATCTATCCGGCAGTTTTGACCAATATTATCAAGGTGGGGGTGTCGCCAATAATGGCCTCTTTAGGCTTGTAGCGGTGGTTTTCAAATGGAGTCTGGGAAAATATTTATCGCTGTCGGGGCGGTGATCGAGGATGTGATGGGAAGAATCCTCTTGGTGAAGCATGTCCCGGAAAGGGGGGGATTCTGGCAGGGGAAGTGGATCTGCCCTGGAGGCAGGCTGAGATTAGGTGAGGCCATCGCGGAGGGGATCAAGAGGGAGGTGTGGGAGGAAACTCAGCTTGAGATAAGCCTCACTGCCCCTCTCATTCCCTTCGAGAGGATCGTGAAATCGAAGGGCAAAACGGTATTGCATATCATATATATCGATTATCTGGCGAAATTGGTAGCGGGGAAGTTCCGAGCTGGCGGCGATGTCGGTGAAGGTATCTGGGTTCATAAGAAAGACATCCCCAACGTCTGGGATGAACTTCACGATGACACCAAGAGGCTGCTCCAGATAGCGAAGGTTGTTTAGCGGAGAAGGCATTGAACATTTATCTGCTATCGCCTGAGATAAGCCTCTGTGGCCTGGCCATAGTGGTGATTCTGCTTGACCTCTTCCTCAAGCGGAAGTGGATTCTGGGAGCGGTTAGCGTCGCTGGGCTCATCGTCCCAGCTGCCTTCACCCTCGCCCTGTGGGATAGAAATGAGACCTCTTTTAACGGAATGCTAGTGGTGGATGAGTTCTCACTGTTCTTCAACCTCTTTTTCCTGGTGTGCGCGGCACTGGTCATCCTCTCCTCTATGGATTATGTAACCAAATTCAGGGCCTTTCAGGGAGAGTACTACGCCCTTGTTCTCCTCTCGGCGGTGGGAATGATGCTCATGGCAGCTACCAGAGAGTTGATCTCGGTCTATGTTGCCTTGGAGTTGACCGGCATCTCCCTTTATGCCCTGACCGGCTTTTTGAAGGACCCTAAGTCCAGCGAGGCGGGGATGAAATACCTCCTCCTCGGGGCAGTGGCAAGTGCCGTTTTGCTCTATGGCATGGCCATGGTTTTCGGGCTCACTGGTAGCACTCACTTCAAGGATATTGCTCAGGCTATTCCAGTGGATTTGGTGGATAATCCGGCACTGCTCATGGGCATGGTGTTATTGGTGGCTGGCTTTGGTTTTAAGATTGCCACTGTCCCCTTCCAGATGTGGGTTCCCGATGTCTATGAGGGAGCGCCGACGCCAATAACCGCCTATCTCTCCGTTGCCAGCAAGGCTGCCGGGTTTGCCGTAATCCTCAGGGTCTTCTACGAGGCTTTGGGACCGCTAAGCCTGGACTGGGGGATGATGTTTGGCGTATTAGCCGCCATTACCATGACCCTGGGCAATGTGGTGGCTATCGCTCAGACCAACATAAAGCGCATGCTGGGCTATTCCAGCATCGCCCAGGCCGGCTACCTGATGATGGGGCTGGCTGCCGTAAGCGCCCTCGGTCGCAGCGGTCTGGTCTTCTTCCTCATTGCCTACGCCCTTACCAATCTGGGGGCATTTATCGCCATCATCGCCATCTCCAACAAGACCGGTAGCGACCTCATCAGCGATTACTCGGGGATGGCAAAGCGGGCCCCGCTTCTGGCCTTAGCCCTTGGCCTGTGCCTCATCTCCCTTACCGGCCTTCCGCCCACTGCAGGGTTCATGGCCAAAATATACATCTTCAATGCCGCAGTGGACTACGACCTGATGTGGCTGGTGATCATCGCTGTAATTAACACCGCCATTTCCGCCTACTACTATTTAAGGGTGATCAAGGTGATGTATCTTGGCGCACCGCTATCGGAGGAAGCGGTCCCCTCCTCGGGGGCGCTCCGTGCTGCCCTCTCTGTTACCTGCCTTGGTGTCCTTCTACTCGGTGTTTACCCCTGGGCGCTGCTGAAAATTGCTGAAACCGCCGTTAGTATGTTTCCTTGACAGCTTTGGGCGGTGATGATAGACTTCCCTATGCACGCTCTAGCCTGTGCTTTTATCGATTTGTTTAGCCTCAACAAACGGGGAATAGCTTGAAAAGGGTTGGAATTCTCTATCATCCCAAGATCGCTGCTGCTGGTGCTCTGGCAGAAGAGTTGGCTAGCTTTCTGCCTTCCTTTAAGACCTCGGTTTGGCTTAGCTCTGCCTGGGAGGAGGACAAGGTCAAGGCCCGGTTGGAGGGCACGGAGCTGATCCTCAGCGTTGGCGGCGATGGCACCATCCTCAGGGCTGCCCGCGCTATTGTCCCTCGGGCTATTCCCATCGTGGGCATAAATCTGGGCAAGCTGGGATTTATGACCGAACTCAGTGCTGAGGAGGTGCGGGAAAAGCTTCCCGCTTTTTTGGCCGGGGAGGGCTGGATTGATGAACGAGCTATGCTCCAGGCCGAACTGGCGGGTAAAGCTCCCTTTCATGCCTTGAACGACGTGGTTGTAGGCCGGGGAGCCATATCTCGGGTGGTGCGGGTAGAGGCCATTATCGATGGTGCCCCTCTGACCACTTACAAGGCCGATGGGGTTATTTTGACTACGGCGACGGGGAGCACGGGCTACTCCCTGGCTGCTGGTGGTCCCATCCTCTACCCCTCTTCCCGGGATATGTTGCTCAACCCTGTTTCTCCCCACCCTATCCATGCCAACCCGATCTTGATTCCGCCAACAGCTACCGTGGAGCTTAAGGTGCACACCGACCATCAGGCGATGCTCAGTATAGATGGTCAGATCGATCTTGAGCTGAAGAACGGGGACAGCATCTTGGTCAGGATTAGCCCCTATGTTACCCGTTTTCTCAGAGCACGACCGCAGACTTTCTTCTATAGCAGTTTGATGGAGAGATTGCTTCAGAGGTGAAGGGATGAATGTGGAAAAGGCGCGTATCGGCGATATACCTCAGATACATCAGATGGTCAATCGCTTTGCCGATAAAGGAGAGATGTTGCCCCGCGCCATGAGCGAGCTCTATGAGAACATCAGGGACCTGTTTGTGGTCAGAGACGGCGACGAGCTAGTTGCCTGTGCTGCGCTCCACATATTCTGGTCCGATCTGGCCGAGGTCAGGTCTGTCGCCGTTGCCGAGGAGAAGCAGGATCAGGGGGCTGGTGCCTTGCTCATTAAGGCCTGCCTTGATGAGGCGAGAGGCCTGGGCATCGAAACCATTTTCTGCCTCACCTATAAACCAGAATTCTTCGAGCGGTTTGGCTTCCGTCGGGTGGACGTAATGGAGCTGCCGCGCAAGGTCTGGGGGGAGTGCCAGCGCTGCCCTAAGTTCCCCAACTGCGATGAGGTAGCTCTGGTCTATAAGCTGGGAACACCCTAGGAGTGTCCGTTGAGAGAGGAGCGAACCATAGAAAGCGAGCGAATCTATAAAGGGCGCGAGGTCGGCCTTCGCCTGGATAAGATCGTGCTTCCCGGGGGAAGAAAGACAACGCGGGAGGTGGTGGAGCACGTTGATTGCGTCGCCATTGTCGCCCTGGATTCTGAGGATAACGTTCTCCTGGTGCGTCAGTTTCGCCACCCCGCGGGGAGGGTGCTTCTCGAGATCCCGGCAGGGGGGATTGACCCCGGCGAGGAGCCCTCAGATAGCGCAATTCGAGAGCTGGAGGAGGAGACCAGCTACCATGCCCAGAAACTGGAAAGGCTAGGCGGATTCTATAGTAGCCCTGGCTTCTGCACCGAATATCTGCACCTCTTCCTCGCCACCGAGCTAGAAGAGTGCAGGCGCAGTGCTGATGAAGATGAGATTACTGAGGTGGTGGCCATCCCGCTGAGGGAGATTCCAAGTTTAATCGCATCGGGCGAGATCTGCGATGCCAAGAGCATCGCTGGCCTTCTCCGCATTCTGCTACGAAAATCAAGTCTAAAAGGGCATTGAAAGAAAAAGGGGTGAGGATATGCCTCTTGTGTAATAGGGGTAACATGTACTGCGGTGGGCAGGGGGTTTACCTCTATTACCTCTCCCGTGAGTTGCAGAGGCTGGGCCATGAGGTCCATGTGGTTGTCGGCCCCCCCTATCCCGATATTGCCCCCGGGGTAAGGGAACATAGAGTTGAGAACCTGAACTTCTTTGAGAATCAATTCCCCAAAAAGACCCCGTTCAAGGTTTTTACCCCGTTAAACCTCTACGAGCTGGCAGTGACCCGGGTGGGCATGTTCCCCGAGATGTTCGCCTTCAGCATGAGAGCCTATGAGAAGGTGCGCCAGCTCTTGCCCCAATATCGCTTCGACATCATTCATGACAATCAGACCCTGGGCTATGGGATACTGCTTATGAAGGCGTTTGGGGTTCCCATCGTGGCCACGGTGCACCATCCGCTGCCCATCGATAGAAAGACCGACCTTGCCTATCTGGAGCGGGCGCGGGATAGATTGTGGCGCATGATGTTCTATCCTTTCTTGATGCAACATCTGGTGACCAAGAGGATGGATCGGGTGATCACCGTCTCGGCGAGCGCCGCTGAGGAGACAGCGAAGGTGTTCAAGGTTCCCCGAGAAAAGCTGAGGGTGATTTACAATGGCATTGATACCACCGTGTTTAGGAAGCTGGATGGCGCAAAGAAGGAACGTGGTCGCCTCATCATGGTGGGCAATACCCAGGATCGCAAGAAGGGGCTCATCTATCTGCTCAAAGCCCTTCAGTTGCTGCGGGGAAAGATGGATGTGAAATTGACCATTGTTGATCGCGGGCTTCCCGATAACGAATATGCCCCCCAATTGGTAAATAGGTATGGGCTTGATGGCAGGGTCTTTTTTACAGGTAAGGTTGGGGTAGAGGAGCTGGTGAGGCATTATGGCAGGGCAGAGGTGGCGGTGGTCCCCTCCCTCTATGAGGGCTTTGGCCTTCCCGCCGCTGAAGCCATGGCCTGCGGCCTTCCTGTGGTGGCTACCACTGCTGGGGCTCTGCCCGAGGTGGTTGAGGATGGCAGAAACGGCATCTTGGTGCCGCCCCGGGACGCTTATGCCCTGGCCGGAGCTATCGAGCGGCTGCTAAGAGATGATGAGTTGCGGCGGGTGATGGGGGAAAAGGGGAGGAGAAGGGTGGAGCGGCACTTTACCTGGGAGCAAGCGGCGAGGAAGACGCTTGAGGTATACCAGGAGGTCTTGTAGGTGTTAACCGTCAATTTCGCTCTCTTCACTATAGATAGTGGCAGCCGGGTTTTAGATGTAGGCTGCGGCGAGGGAAGGCATAGCTTTGAGGTATGCCGCTTGAACAATTGCACACTATGTGCCTTAGATTTGGAACTCCTATGCGTGAGGAAGACCCGCTACGTTTTGCTGCATATGGATTCACAGCGGGTTTCAAAGGGGAACTGGGATGTGATGCGCGCCGACGCCTTGAGCCTCCCCTTCAAGGATGCCTCCTTTGACAAGATAATCTGCTCCGAGGTGCTGGAACATGTGGCGGACGATGAGCAGGGAATCAGGGAGCTGGTAAGGGTACTGAAGCCCGGAGGGGCGATGGCCATCACCGTACCCACCTACCTCACCGAAACAGTCTACTGGGCCCTAGACTCAGACTATTATAATCACCCTGGTGGTCATGTGCGGAAATACAAAGCTCGGGAACTGGTAGCTGCCTTGAGGCGGAACAATCTGGCGGTTTATGCTATCCATTATGCGCATGCCTTCCATTCCATCTATTGGCTGCTGCGCTGCATCTTCAGGCTTAAAAATGAGCAAGCCCGAATTCCAGCTCTATACTATAAGCTTCTGGAGCTGCACATCCGGACCGGGTCTAGGTTCGTTAGCCTTATGGAGCATATCTCAAACTTTATCTTCCCCAAAAGCATAGTCATTTATACCAGGAAGCTCTAACAAATAAGGGGTGAATTGGGTTGAAGATATGTCTTCTTTGCTATCGGGGGAATAAGTACTGTGGCGGTCAGGGGATTTATCTCTATCACCTCTCCCGTGAGCTAGAGCGCATGGGTCACGAGGTGGATGTGATGATAGGACCGCCCTATTGCGATATTGCCGATGGCATCGGGGTGCACCGGTTGGAAAGCCTAAACCTCTACGATCGGCTGGTTGAAGGCAGAAAGGATTTCTTCCCCCAGGGGGATCCGCTGCGCATTTTCAACCCCATTAACCTCTACGAACTGGGGGCAGCCTCATTAGGCATGTTCCCCGAAATGCTTACCTTTAGCATCAGGGCCTATCTCAAGATTCGCCAGCTTCTGCCCCATCATCGCTTCGATATCGTCCACGATAATCAGTGCCTGGCCTATGGTCTGCTTTTGATAAGGGCTTTAGGCTTGCCGGTGGTGGCCACCATCCATCATCCCCTGCCCATCGATACCATAGCTGACCTGGCTCAGGCACCAACCACCTGGAAAAAGATCAAGCGCATCCTCTTCTATCCCCCCTTGATGCAGGGCATCGTCGCCAGAAGGCTGGATGCAGTGATCACCGATTCTGAGAGTTCAGCTCGGGAGATACGCAGGATATTCAAAGTACCCCAAGGCAAAATGAAGAGGGTCTATCTCGGCGTGGATACCGATGTTTTTCGCAGATTGGATAGTCATAGGAAGGAGCCCAATAGCCTGATAATGGTAGGCAGAACCGAGGATCGAAAGAAGGGCGTCCTCTATCTGCTTCAGGCCCTTAGGCTGCTCAAGGGAGATGACCTCAATCTGAAGTTGACCATTGTCGACCAGGTTGGCTCGGGGAGCATGGCACTGGATTTGATCCAGGAATATGGGCTGGACGATATGGTCACTTTTACCGGGAGGCTAACCACCGAAGAGTTGGTACGCCGATATTCGGCGGCGGAGATTGCCATCACCCCCTCCCTCTATGAGGGCTTTGGCCTTCCTGCAGTTGAGGCCATGGCCTGCGAGGTCCCGGTGATCACCACCACGGCTGGGGCACTCCCGGAGGTTGTTAAGCAAGGGGAGACGGGGATTCTGGTGCCGCCCCGGGATCCCCGTGCTTTGGCTGGCGCCATCAAGCGGCTACTGGCAGATGAATCTATGCGCCGCAGGATGGGCAGCGAAGGGAGGAGATGGGTGAAAAGGCAATTCTCTTGGGCTGAGGCAGCAAGGCAGATGCTTCAGGTATATGAAGAGGTTCTATCCGGTGTGGCTAGACCTTCGGAGTGCACTTGATAACGATGACATCGCTCATCGAGGGGAATCTACGGGCAATCCTATCTCCAAGAGCTAATATGGTTTGTGAAATCCATCGCGGTAGAAGGGCCAGGGTCTTGCCCCAAAAGGGAGCCTGCCAGAGCAAAGAGATGCCCATGGTTCTTTTGACCTCAAAATGGTGAGCCACCACCCTTCTCAGCAGCTGGTAATCGAACTTATAGGTATGGTCTGGAGGGGGCTGCCACGGCTGCCGCTCATCCTTTTCTCCAAAGGGGAGTTTCTTTCCTACAGGATACCAAAGCCTTCCCAGGCGGCAACCGAGACTTGAGAAGTTGGCGAGAGCGATTACCACCTCCCCCTCAGGCTTGAGCACTCGGTGCATTTCAGCAACGCTCTCTTCCGGATCGACGAAGTGATCTAGGGAGCCCTTGCACATGACTTTATCTAGGGAATGCTTCTTAAATGGCAGAGCCTCGCCAATTCCGCGTACCAGTGAAACATCGCCATCGCCTATATGCCCCCTAGCTAAGGCGATCATTTTCCTTGATGGCTCAAGTCCGACAGCCTTCCCCCCTTCCCTCGCCAGGCGCATGGCATCCAAAGCTCTGCCACAGCCAATGTCAAGCACTATCTCCCCCGGGACTAAAGAAACCATCCCTATGGTTTCTTCCTCCATTCTGGTGAAGACAAAGGTGGTGTCAGGATAAAGTTTTTGTGGAATCACCCCCGCATCATCCCACTCTAGGTCCACTTTTCCTAACACTCGCCCCTCCAGCCTTTTTGCTGTATTTTGCTTTGCCCTCCTGATATAGGTCGCCTCCATGGGCGCAATCAAAACCAACCCACCAATAACCCGACGGTCGGCCATCCGCGTCGCCCTTCCTTGAGAAGGCGTCTCAGCCCGATCGCCTGCGCCTGATGGCGCCCACAATGGGAACGATAACCCAGTAGGTAAGAGGGCCCAAGAACATAGCACCGAACCCTATGCCCATAAGGCTGCGAAAGAAAATCGTAACCCCGCTGTTTTGGCCCTCGCTGGCTTCAGCAAAGCCGCCCATGACACCTGCAACGATCCCCAGGACCGCTCCCAGCATACCCAGGATAAGGCCGATAGCGAAGTTCCTCACAGTGCATCTCCTTCAACCCTGGCAGTTATTCAACGTCAGGGCTGAGGTCAAGTATCGGGCCCTCAATGCTGTAGTCACCTTGTCTAGGGGTGTGAATTGTTAGCTTGCCTAATCCGGAATCCCAATCCTCCGAGGGGGCAACGTTGATGTCTGCAAAGGGTATCCTGATGTCTGAGGCCGAGCTATCAATGTGGGCCCTGCCACTGTAAACGCGCTCCCCAAGTATGTACTCGCCTATCTTGAAGTCATAATGTCGCAAATAAATCTCGATGTCTACTGAGATCGGGACATCACGGAAATAAATCCATTCGCTGTTGGTGTCGTACCACAGTAAGCTGATTTCAATGCCCTCATCTTCAGGATCGGCGTCGTCGCTGTAACCGTAAAACATGGACTCAATATAGGCCAGGTTCTTAATAATCTTGGCGGATGGTGCTGGTGTCTCTGCTCCGGGTGAACCCACCGGTGTTGCTTGCGATGGCGGTGTTTCTTCCAGTTGGCCACAGCCTATTGTTGCCACTGCCAGCAACGCTGCTAGAATGACGATCGCTAATATCCTCATGGTTCCCTCCAACCTATTTGCTGTACTTTGCTTTGCCCTCTTGGTAGAGGTCGCCTCCGTGGGCGTCGTTGACCACTATCGCGGGGAAATTCTCCACCTCAAGGCGCATGATGGCCTCAGCCCCCAGATCCTCATAAGCCACCACCTCTGCCTTCTTGATCGCTCTGGCAATAAGAGCACCAGCGCCCCCGATGGCGGCGAAATAGATCGCCTTGTGCTTTTTGATCGCCTCCTTTACTTCCTGGGAGCGAGAGCCCTTTCCAATCATCCCCTTGAGCCCGGCGGCCATGAGGCGCGGGGCGTAGCTATCCATGCGCCCGCTGGTGGTAGGGCCTGCGGCGCCGATGACCTGCCCCGGCTTTGCCGGTGATGGCCCCATGTAGTAAACGGTCTGGCCGTTAAGGTCGAGGGGCAGCTTCTCCCCCCTGTCCAGGGCTTCGGTAAGCCTTTTGTGGGCGGAGTCGCGGGCGGTATAGATAACCCCGGTGATAGAGACCTGGTCTCCTGCTTTAAGCTTTTCGATCACCCGGGGATCGAGAGGCGTAGTAATATTCATAACTTCCTCCTGTATTTAGTGAAGGCTACGGGCTTTTGGCGGTAAACTCTGGCACTGGCAGCTTGGGTTTTGTCTCAGACGGAGGCGGAGCTATAGGGGCTGCCTCCTTCTTTTTTTGCAATCTCAAAGTCTGTGCTAGTACTGTTCTTTTCAGCAATTGGATAGCCAAGGCCGGGTCCACCCCCTTGGGGCAAGCCTCAGAGCAGGCTCCGGCAAGGTGGCAGAGCCAAACGCCGTGCCCAGAGTCAACCAGGGCAATCCTTTCCCTCAGCCCCTCATCGCGATTATCGGCGCAATACCGATAAGCCTGAGCCAATGACTGTGGTCCCAAGAAGAGGGCATCTGTAGCCGAAGTGGGGCAGGCTGCCAGGCATAAACCACATTTCAAACAGTAGCTAAACTGCAAGTATTTCTCCAGCTCTTGAGGCGACTGGGTATATTCAGCAGTAGGTTCCTCCAGTTCCTCACTATCCGAGCGCACGATATAAGGCTTAATTGCCTTATGCCTCTCAAATAATGGGGTGAGATCAGGAACGAGGTCTTTTATGATGCCGTAATTGGGCATAGACTTGATTTCTATCACATCTTTCCCTAGCTCCTCCACCGGCGTGTGGCAGGCGAGCTCGGGGAAGCCATTGATCAGCATGCCGCAGGAGCCACAAACCCCCATTCGGCAGGAGGTGCGAAAAACGAGGGTGCTATCTATCTTTTCCTTAATATAGTTAAGACCATCGAGCACCGTCATCCCTTTGGCGAAGGGGATGATAAACTCCTCGAGATAAGGCTTGCCATCGCGAGTTGGCTCATACCTTTGAACCCTAAACATCAGTTTTTCCCCAGTTAAGGCTTTTTTCTCTTTCTCTGCCATAGCTATGTCTCCTAGGAATAATAGGCATTTAGCGCGATAAAAGTTCCGCAGCCAAAGACGGCAACCCCAATGCCTACCATAATTTGATTAAGGGAGCGGGCAATAACCGGCGGTAAGGGTAGCTCCATAAGTACGCCCCTCAAGCCATAAAGCGCATGATAAATAGCCACAGCCAAAAGGATGATATAGAAGCTGGCCCAGCCGGCGCTGGTTGCCCTGTCCATTACACTGCTCCACGATGTTGGCTCCTCTATATGTACGCCAAAGCCACCAATGAAATCCTCCAAGCGTTCTGCTGAGACATGTGCCGCGATAAGGAAAAATACAGCGACGCCGGTAATCAGTTGTAGCAAGCGAAAGTAAGATTGACGCATCTGACACCTCTATACTACAAACTCAATCAGGACAAGGAGCAGAAGAACCGCTCCCACTGCTGCCATTGCCAGTGTGATGGGGCGCCTGCGCCGCAGAGCATAGGTATAGGGATATACCGGTGGTTTGGGAGCACCCAAGGTGAAACCGAGCTGTTGGAGGATGAGCCTTAGCCCGTTAAGGGAATGGATGATGAAGGCGGCAACGACAAGGTACTCCCCGACCACAAATACCGGGTTCTCAAAGAGGTTCATCGTGTCTTCCCAAAGCCCCTCGCCGCCAATTCGCATACCATTGGCGGTGAGATGTAATATGCCGTATAAAATTATGCCAAGTCCAGTCACCCTTTGGAGGGTATAAAGATAACGCTCCAGGCTATACCTGCCAGCCCATACCCAACCCCAAATGCCAAGGTAGTTACTGAAAGGCTTCCTTTTTGCTTCTACCGCCTTCATCGGTTAATACTTCCTTTCTACCGGCTTCCACATGGTAATGGTCACCGGGATGTAATCCAACCGTGGTCCTTCTGGGGTATAGTAAGCCAGGGTATGTTTGCCCCAATTAGCATCGTCCCTCTTAGGGAAGTCCCTTCGGGCATGAGCCCCCCGGGATTCGGTGCGCGTTATCCCGCCGGATACAATCGCTTCGGCGAGATCCAATAGGTTAGCCACTTCCAGAATATTGAGAAGGTTAGTGTTATATATGCGGCTCTCATCCTTGACCCTGACCCGCTTCATTCTCTCCCTTAACTCCCTTATTTTCTTAAGCGCCTTCTCCATCTCTGGACCGGTGCGGAAAACCCCCACCTGACGGTCCATCGCGCTTTGCAGTTCGCTTCTGATGGCGTAAACGTCTTCCTCGCCGCTCTGGTGACGGTACTGG
>Ga0315296_10002962_pt1 | contig 14349 bp, 13 predicted proteins | sample YL17G14_18_MG_FD_203921 | JGI IMG/M metagenome (GOLD analysis project Ga0315296, IMG submission 203921) | Sediment microbial communities from Yellowstone Lake, YNP, Wyoming, USA - YL17G14_18 | ecosystem: Environmental > Aquatic > Freshwater > Lake > Sediment | place: USA: Wyoming | collected... | reverse complement strand
ATTTAGTGATTCTGTTTTTTCTATCCCCAATATCTAGTAAATATATGGGGGAGGGGGAGTTGGGGGTCCCCCTCCCCCATCCTAGGTTGGTCAGCCATGCTCTCCATCCAGCAGGCTGTTAGTCAAGGTCTGGTGCTATCGGAGTAATTTCAAATCCGGCTAAGGTAGCCGCATTCTGCATGTAAATCCAGTAGCCCAGACCGGCGCGCATTGTGTGACTGGTATCGGCCGCCTGGCCAGAAGAATAGGTCCAAGTCCAGTCCGTCACACTGGAACTGTAGTACAGGTCCCTCTGGGTGTCATTGTTCAGCGACGGGCTGACCACCTGAGAGTAACCAGGTAGGTTAGCCGCTGTCTTGAGAACTGAAGCCACCCCATAGATAGCCTGCATACCTGAGCTGGAGAGGTATGCCAGACCAATCAGGTTCCACCCCGCAGCCAAAGATTTGCTCGGCATAGAGAAGGCGCTGGCGTCAAACTTGAACAGCACGTCGGTTGCCGCGCTCATCTTGACATAGACGGCATCGCACGGATTGAGCACGTAGCCGGTGGTTATCTGCTGCCAGCCGCCTGAATAGTAGTAGCCGATGGTCATCCCCGAAGTAATCAGCTCATCAATAGCATCAGCAGTGGAGATGAGCTTCACCGGCGTGGACAGGGTGTTCCAACCAGCAATCAGCTTCATGGTGCATGCCTGGTAGGAAGCGTTGTCCGCTACCACGTCTGCCCTGGACTTATGCAGCCACGGGAAGTAGGTAACCTTGTCGCTGACTTTGGTACCGGTGCCATTCGGGTTAGACTTGGTAACCGTAGCTCCAGTCAGCGCAGTGTAGGCTGGACCAGTGGCGCTGCCAAACCAGTTGTACTGGCAGGTTTGAGCACCACCCGCAATATCTGATTTTGCGTAGATGCTGTACTCCGCATCGTTGTCGTAGATGGCGTTGTACTGGACAGTCACCTCATCGGTATCACCGCCATCGTCTATTAGAAGAATAACACAGCTGTAGTCCATTTCTGAGGTTCCAGTGCCTGCGCATCCAGTGAAGGTGTTGTTCTTTATCACCAGGCTGTCGTGTAGGGTAAAGCCAACCCATAGCCCGTTCATGTAGCCGCCGGTGACGGTATTGCGGAGTATGCTGCAGCCAGTAGTGTAACCCCCGAGGGTGATGCCCGAAACGGGGTTGGTTATGGTATTGTCGGTGACACTGGCTGTTACCGTCGCGGTGGTTACAATGTAACCCCTGAGCCAGATACCATGGCCATTGCAGTTGGTCAGGGTGTTGCCGCTTACGGTTACCCCGCTTATGTTCTTTTTCGTCTGCCAAGATTCAGCTTTAGCCATAATGCTGATATTGGCAGGCGCCTCACCCCAGGTGGTAAGACTAAAAGTGCAGCAGTTAGTAAAGGTGTTGTTGCTAATCGTGGCTGAGGTTATGTCAGCATCACCTCCCCCGGCTTCTTCCGGATAAGCGATAAAGCTGACTACAGAACCGTACTCGTGGTCCGACACTTGCTCCGGGATTATGTAGTCGAACACGCAGTTCTGTACCGTAACATAGTTATACCCGTTGTTATAAATCGCCATGTCGAACTCTTGAGTGCTCCTCAGCCGGGTGAAGGTGAGACCACTAATGATTACCGGGTTGGCAGCGGTGCCAGTGACGTGCACAAGTATGGCGAGGTCGTTACCAATGTACCGGGTACCCATCGCCTCGCTGACGGGTCTAAGCGTGGTGGACGAGGCGCCGTTGACTGATGTCAGCGTAACCTTCACCGACAGATCAATGTAGCTATTCAGCTCGTATATGCCATCGCCCAGCTTCACCGTGTCACCAGCCATAGCCGCAGTTATGGCACTATTTATGTAGTCCGATGCGTATTTCTGGGTGTAGGGGTCGCCATCACCAGTCTCAGCAGTGGGTGAAGCGGAGGTTGATGCATAGGTGTTTATCAGGTTATTACTGCTATCGTAGACTGAAACTGCAGGCGCAACCTTAAACGTCCAGGTAGCCGTGGTATAACCGCTGGCAGTGAAGGTAAGGGTGTGAGTCCCGGCAGTGCTGTCCTTGTAATACAAAATCTGGTCACCCACTCCAGTGCCACTGGTACCGGGGTCGGCTACACTTACACTGACAGTGGTACATGAAGCCACAGCCACCGACATTGACGTCTGTCCGTCAACCCAAAAGAACCCCCCTGTCCCTGAGGATGAGCTCAAGGTTACTGTTACCGCGCTGGCTGGAGCCTTGGAGTTGCCATAGGCGTCGGTCAGCGCCACATATATCTGGCTGCTGTACATGTTAATCATGGTGGCGTCATCGGAATAGCGCGTGTTGGTGTTCTGACCAATCTCGCCGTTGCAAACTGTTACCGTGGTGGGTGAACCTGCCGCAACATCATGGTCTCCAGTAACTTTGAACCACTGAATGTCAGAGCTGGTGCTTATCATGCAGTAGTAGTCATCGGTAGAGGCAATGGTCGGGTTGGTGACGCCGGCACCGGACAGTATCAGCATGTAACCAACAGTAGCAGCGTCAATACCTGTAACCGATACCGTGGCGGTTACCGTCCTTCGGTTGGTGTCAACGACCGGTGTCGTCCCAGTGGCGGTATACGTACTACCAGCAAGACTGAACTGGACATTGCTGGCGGATATGGAGCTGGGGAGTACCGTCCCCACCGGGAACTGGACCGTCACCGTGGACGTACCAGATGTCAGTGCCCCATTAGTCGCCGAAGTCTTAAATTTAAAAGTATACTGTGCTGCCGCTCCAGCCGTAGACGGGCTGACAGTGACCTCGTCCCCAGTTGGGTCTACGCTGACATAGAGACCCAGGGCGAAGGCGCTGGACAGCACCGGGGTGGTATCCTTGCTGGTTGCCACGTACACCTTGAAGGCGCTACCCTCGGTGCTACCCGATTTAAGACTGGTGGAGACAAATCTTATCCACACATCAGAGCCGGCAGATACGTCTATTGGCGTCTTCACCTTGGTGCGGTAGCCACCGCAGATGATACTATTTGTGACGTCGGTCCAGGTGGCACTGCTTACCGCTCGGGTGCCATAGTTGGTGCTAAAGTCCACATCAGTATATGTCATTGAGCTGATGGTGCTGAAGGCTAAATTCGTTGATGTGGTGCCACACATGGTTGCCGACCCATCAGGCCAGGTCACGGTAACCGTGTCCACACCCCGCTTGAGGGCGGTGGTGGGCTTGAAGTGTACCAGATACTGGTTGGTGCCACTGCTATCGTTAGCCTTGTTTAAACTAGAGGTGTACTCAAACTCCACCCAGACACTGGTTACAGCGGTGGCGGCTTGAGCCACCGGCGCTAACGTCAGCATCAGGGCAGACAGCACGAACAGCACCAGCCCGATATGCCCTAAAAGCTTAATTTTTCTTTTCATCTTTCTATCTATTTCCTCCTATAAATGGATTCAATTTTAGCCAGTTAATAGCTAACATTGTTAAACTTTGTTGAACTTTTCCCAATAGACATCACCCCCTTTAACTAAGCTTTATCTTTACAATTCTCCTTTCAATCAATAAACATCACCTCCTTGATTAGGCTTTATCCTTTTAGTATTACTTCTTCTCCTCCGCCTCCTGTTTCTTTTTCCAGCACATGACTAAATCACGAATTAAACCCTCGTAGCTCTGCCCAGTATGCTTAATTGAGTCCAAAAACTCCTTCGTTTCCTTAGATATGCTCACCGTCACCCGTTTTTTGTTCTTAACTTTCACGGTAAAACTCCAAAGTGAGATTTGCCATACATTAAAGTTGTGAACTAAGGCATGCCCTCAAGGCACCTATTTTGCCTATTATCTATCTAACCACGACAAGTGTGCTTATCTATAATAATTTGAGTAGGTATGAGCAGGTTAGAATACTTTTGTCAACAGATTAGCAGAAAAAAATACTTTCGTCAATACCACGAAAGGGGTAAAAATTTAAATTCTTAAAAACTTTCCCCAAATTTGACCTCGCCTCAGAGCCATCTGTCCTCATAGGTGAAGCAGACCAAGTTAGCGTTTTTAATGAAACTTAAACACCAATTCTATGAGCTATTAATCTTGGCACCCTAAAATAGAAGCGGAACCGAGAAATGAAGCCGAAGATTTTTACCGCCGCTTTAGAGGTCGTTAAACGAGCAGCCGACAGAGGCATGCTTTTGCTATGTGGAGGCTTATTCCTACTATTAGCAGTAGCTTTGCTCTTAGGCTGTTCCCCACCTGAAATAACATCCAGTGAGCCAGTAATACCAGAGCCAGCCGAATTTACTTGCAGCGTTAGTATATCAGCGCCACCGATACAGATAAGCGGCGGCAACCTCCATTGGCATAAAAAATTGCCCGATGACAGTTACACCCTAGAGGATATGACAATAGAAATCTACAACTTTGGCGACTCTGATATTTTGGTTGCTCGGCTGGAAGTAAGGGTTGATGAAGACACAAGGTTGTTCAACATTGATAGGGTAATACCTGGAGGTGAAAAAGAGAATCTGGTTGTCCAGCCGATGATGGAAGGCTATGATGGTGGTGCTCACCGTATCTATGTAGCGTTGCTAGACCAAAACGGTAGGCCCATATACCAGGATAAAGGACAGGACGTAGGACCGCTAGAGCCCACACCGGGGACAGGAAGCTGGAAGCCGGTGCAAAATTAACCGACCCGAAGCATTCTCCGAAACACCTAGTTTACAAATATGAACTTCTGGACTAAAATATGATTTTGGATGGTTGCTGCATAGAGACAAAATGGGCCGCTAGCTCAATTGGCAGAGCAGCTGACTCTTAATCAGAAACCAGATGTGCCAGCCAGTTCCCCCAGATACGATTTTGTGCCGTCCTGTCTAGCGTCAAGCCAGAGTTCGTATCTGGCTGTGCTACCCTGTTGTGGGTGATGCTAAACAGTTTGTCGGCAAAATGTCGGCAAAACAGCGACCTTCTAAAGGGGCTTCGAAGGTCAAAAGAGGGAAGTTTTAGGAAGGATTTTTACCTCTTTGGGGAGTGTGTGATTGGCAAAGCTAACCAACAGCCATTCCGGCGGCAGTTTCTTTACTAAGGAGTTCCTTCTTATCTATAAACCGCTCATCAGCGAGCCGGCTGAGCGCGGCGTTAAACTTTAAGGCCATTTTCACAAATTTCTCATTAGTTTCCGCACTTAGCAGGTCGACGAATTTTTCCCTCATATCCTCGTCACTGGGGATTAATATTCGCTCCTTCCTGGCGTGCATTATGTTTACGATTCTTTGTTTTTCCTCACCATTTCCGTCGAGCAGGTTGACACACTCGTTGATGAGGGGTTTAAGCCCACTGGTATCATCCTCCCACTTGAGTTGCTCGGCGATGCTCAGCTGTTTACCAACCATGTGCAAAGAGCTAATGATAGGGTCGTCGACATCACCAACCTTAAAGATGAACTTATTCACAATTTTCTCCGCCTGTTCTCTTGTGCAGGGGAAAATCCAGGCAAAACGGCTAAGGCTGAGTACCCGAAGATTCTGCTCAAGTTTATCCCTTCTAGCTATGTCCTGCTCACGCTTTTCCCGCTCTTTCTCCTCACGCTCCTGGCGCTCCTTTTTTTGCTGCTCCTCGCGCTGCTTGCGTAAGGGCTCAATCTGAGCCAGCAGTGCTGTTACCTCATCTTTAACCTTGGCTGCTAGCTCCTGCACCTTGTCGACGTCCGTAACTGATTCGGTCTCGTCTAGCTTCTCCCCCAAGACCTTGATTTGCTCAAGGGCAACTTCGCGTCTTGCTTCTAGGTTCTGTGTTTCCCCGTCTGTGTCCTCTAGCTTAATCTGCAGGTTCTCTAATTCGAGCTCTGTTTCCTTCTTCTTAGTTAGCAGGTCGAATTCCTCCTCAAGGGACAGCTTGGGTTTAGCCTCTTCCCCCTCTTTTCCCTCCTCAGGCACTTGTTCTTTTGGCCAGTATTTCCGCACTGTTGTCCGGTCAAGGTTAAGCTCCTTGGCTATTACTGCCTTGGAGTAGCCCTTTTCAGCATACTCGGCTATCTTGTCAATCACATCTTGGTTTATTATCTTCGGCATTTTCATCACCGCCTATAACGTTGTTGTTTTCTGAACCCATTAAAGGTCTCACGATGTCTTAGTTTAATCGTTTCAGCCACCTAAAGACAACTAATCCCAGCGTATCAGGAGACCTATAGAGGTGGCTTTGAGTGGCGTAAAGCCATATATTAAAGGCATTAGCCTGCATGAAACCTTAACCAACTCCTTAACAATTGAGACATGGAAGACAATAGTATTTTAATGTCTTGCGACCTTTTCGTCACCCCATTCCCTCACTTATTTTACCACTTTTTCGGCTATTCCTCACCCTGCTGTGAGCACTTAATTGGCGATTCCTCCCCTAATGTCACCCCGATGTCACCATGGTGGTGAAAGGTTGGTGATTTCGCGGGGCATAGTGGGTGTCTGAGGTATTTTTCAGGAAATAATTAAACGCCAGGGCTCCCTATTGTTGGCGCTACGGCGCGGAGCAGGCTGTGGCAAGCCCTAGAATCAATTTTTAGCCCCCTACCGGGCTTTTAACTAGTTAGGATACCTTCCCTTACCACGGGGAAGCTTGTTTACCAGCCTTCCACCGCTGTCCCTTTTTCTCTGAAAGCCTGTTCCATCCTGCTTTCGACCTTAATTTCAACTCCCCCTATTTAACACTTCGTCCTAAGCCACATTGGGAAGGTTAAATTTCATAGGTCAACTAGCTTGCCCTGTGCGCCTCTGAAGGCGATAGATCTTGGTCAGTGCTCCTTTATCCACCGAATAAGATCTTCTATTAAGAACACTCGTTTCCTACCAATCTTGTGAGAAGGAAGCCCCTGCTTCATCAGCTCGTATAGCGTCTGATGGCTGACATTTAAAAATTCCTGGGCCTCTCGAAAGGTGTAGAATATTCGCTCAATTTTCTTGGGCTCTTGCTGCATTGGTAATAGCCTCCTATACTTTGAAACTAATGTTACCAATGCAGAGCACCAAAGGCACTGATAGTATTTGACGACAGTCTTGGAATTTTGACGAATTAAGCTAGATACCCCTTGACAAAGCCTGAATAACGTGCTATAAATTATTCAATAACAACACGAGGGTAGATGAAGTGCCCAGACCTAGGGTGACTAGTCAAATGACAACAACTCAAGTAGCTAAGGAGCTTGGTATGGGGGGGAGTCGGCTACTGAGTTGGATTGAACGTGGAGTTTTGCCGCCCCCGAGCTTTATCGATAACAACAGCGTCAGATACTTTGACCAGGAGTGGCTTAAAAAAGCCCGGGAGATTGTAAAGATTAGAAACGCGAGTGTTGGCTAAAGTAGAAAAAATGGAGCGGTGGTCGGTAAACCGCCTTTGTGATTATAGCATTATCCTAGCCCGGTTTGCAAGAGGAGGTGATGTGTATCGGAGAAGGCTTCAGTAAAAATCAACCTGTTGAAAATCATTTTGAGGAGGATATAAAGTTTGATGAAAGGAAAAATTAGTTCAATAGGGCGAGTGGTCATCGCCCTGGTGCTGGCGCTAAGCCTCAGCCTGGTAATGGCAGTGCCGGCATTGGCAGCTGTTACAGTAACGCCAGCAAGCGGTGGAGGCGCCATCTCAGCAGACACTGCTGCCAATTCTACGAACCCAGCGTGGACGTCGTTAGGTGCTATAACAATAGCTGAAGGTGCTGCCGGAGATATTGCGGCAGGCACTTTCGTCCTGACTATCCCGTCTGGCTTCGCGTTCAACACAGCGTCTGTGCCAAATGTTGCGGTAACAGGCGTGACTCCAGAATTGGCTGCCACTTCTCCCACCGCGATTACAGCCACAACCATTACGGTCACCGTTACAGCAGCCTCAACCTCTGACACAGACAACGGCTTGATTATTGGTGGAGTTACGCCTATTCAAGTCAGGCCAACGTTAGTCACACCCCTTGCCAGCGGAAATATCTTTATGACTGCTGGTACAATAAACGGTGTAACAATAGGATCAACCTCCTTCGGCACACTTGCCGAAGTTGCCGGCATAGCCGTCACTACGGTTAGCCTTAATAGCCCGACAAGTTCTGCAATTGCGTATGTGCAATCGCTGCCCACTGGGGGCACGGTCCTAGTCAACTATACGATCAACGTGCCTAATTCTGCTTCTTTGCCAACCCTTGTGGACATCCGGGTGGACATTTACAGGGGGGCTACTGTTATAGGCAGCGTAGTTTCTTTACTCAGCATGAGCAGTGACCCACAGACTTTCGTGACGTCGGTACCTATATCCACCGGTGCCACTGAGGAAACTTACGATGTGAGGGTGTTTGCCAGGTACCCGTTTGGCACAGGCGAGTGGGTAGGAGCTGTCCAACCAGGCGCCGTGATTGTGGACAATACCCCGCCAGCTGCCGCGCCAACCCTGGTCTCACCGACAGACACGGCAATAGTGACCACAGCGACGCCAACCTTTACCTGGAATCTTGTTACCGGGGCAGCCACTTATACCTTCCAGAGAGCCAGTGATTCTGGCTTTACATTAAATCCGGTATCTGCAACGATTACTACACCTACAGTAACTTACACCCTTCCATCACCCGGAATCCCCAACAGCACCTATTACTGGAGGGTAAGAGCGGTTGATGCCGCTGGAAATCTGGGTGCTTGGTCGACCCCAGTTTGGTCGGTTATCGTTAATGTTGCGCTACTTGCTGGCCCAACCCTGGTCTCACCGACAGACACGGCAATAGTGACCACGGCGACGCCAACCTTTACCTGGAATCTTGTTACCGGGGCAGCTACTTATACCTTCCAGAGAGCCAGTGATGCTGCCTTTACTACTCCGGTATCTGCAACGATTACTGCACCTACAGTAACTTACACCCTTCCATCACCCGGAATCCCCAACAGCACCTATTACTGGAGGGTAAGAGCGGTTGATGCCGCTGGAAATCTGGGTGCTTGGTCAACCCCAGTTTGGTCGGTTATTGTTGCTGCTGGTGCCAGCGCCCCAACCCTGGTGTCACCAACAAATGGTGGAATCGTTTCATCTACACCAACCTTTACCTGGAGTGATGTCGCCGGGGCGGCTACTTATACCTTCCAGAGAGCCGGCGATGTTGGCTTTAATGTGGATGTGGTACCTGCAACGATTACTGCACCTACAGTAACGTACACCATTCCATCACCGGGAATTGCCAATGGCACCTATTACTGGAGGGTAAGGGCGGTTAACGCTCTGGGACAAGAAGGTGCCTGGTCAGTAGTTTGGTCGGTTATTGTTCTTCCTAGTCCGTTATCTGCCCCAACCCTGTCCTTGCCGACAAATGGTGATACGGTGACCACATCTACCCCAACCTTTACCTGGCAGACGGTCACTAGTGCAGCTAGCTATACCTTCCAGAGAGCCAGTGATTCTGGCTTTACATTAAATCCGGTATCTGCAACGATTACTGCACCTACAGTAACTTACACCATTCCATCAGCAGGAATTGCCAATGGCATCTATTACTGGAGGGTCAGAGGCGTTGATGCTTTAGGGCAATTAGGTCCCTGGTCAGTAGTTTGGGCGGTTACCGTTAATGTTGCCCCACTTGGTGCTCCAACCTTAGTCTCGCCGGCAAATGGGTCAGTCGTCTACTCGCCCACGCCAACCTTTACCTGGAATCTTGTTACCGGGGCAGCCACTTATACCTTCCAGAGAGCCAGTGACGCTGTCTTTACTTCTCCGGTACCTGCAACGATTAGTGCCCCAGCAACAAGTTACACCACATCGGCGCTTGCTGCTGGCACCTATTACTGGAGGGTAGGAGCTGTCGACGTTCTTGGAAATCTAGGTGCCTGGTCGACCCCAGTTTGGTCGGTTACCGTTGATGTTCTTCCGCCCCCGCCCGTTGACATACCTGATGGCTCTATAACCACGGCTAAACTCGCTGACGGTGCTGTTACCACTGCCAAGCTAGCTGACCTCGCCGTAACCTCAGCCAAGATTGCTGATGGTGCGGTAACCTCAGCTAAGATTGCTGACCTCGCCGTGACTACGGCAAAGATTGCTGACCTGGCTGTGACCAGCGGTAAGATTGCTGACGGTGCCGTAACTACTGGTAAGTTAGCTGACCTCGCTGTGACCTCAGCTAAGATTGCTGATGGTGCCGTGACCTCCGGCAAAATTGCTAGTGGTGCGGTAACTTGGGCAAAGCTGTCGCCGTCATCCATAAATGCTGGAGCTACCTTGGCTGCCAATGGTGGCACTATCGCGCATGGTCTTGGTGTTGTGCCTGATGTGGTTGTAGCCACGTGTGGCACTGCTGGGTATGTAGTCAGCGTTACAGCAAAGGGTGCTACCACCTTCACCATAGCACTGTATACGTATTCGTCTTCACGGTGGGGTGGCGGCGGAGTCCCAGTTACAACACCGACGACAATTTACTGGATAGCAATTAAGAAGTAACTCCAAGCACTTAGAGTTAAGGAAGGGGGCTCTTAGCCCCCTTCCTTAACCTGGGGGCCAAGCATGAATAAGCGTTTTTTGTTTCTACTACTTCTGATTCCACTACTTCTCATGTTGCCCCTACTATTGGCAGCAGCGCCGTCAAAGAGCCTTGTCATCAGTGTAGCTAAAGATAGCTACGTCGTGGCTGACTTTAATGACCCGGGTGACCGGGAGGGCTTAAGGGAAAGAAACTTAGGTTCCTTGGATTTTGTTAAAACCTGGTATGCCTGGAAAATATTACGGGATGAGAAAGCAGCCAGTTTCGTCTACCTCAACTTTGACCTGAGTCCGCTTAAAGGGAAAAAGGTAGAGGAGGCAGCTCTCCAACTCTATGCCCGAAAGGTGGAGACTAACTCTGCTAACTTTGTGGCAGCACATTTCGTTCGGGGTGATTGGTCGGAGTTGACCATCAATTTCAATAACCGCCCACCCTTTGACCCAGAGCCCATTATCGTTGTTCCCATTTACGGAGGCCAAGGCTGGTATACCTGGGAAGTGACTGATGTGCTAGCTAAAGAGGTTGAGCGAGGAGTTACTGAATTTTCTGTTGCTCTAATGCTTGTTGATATGGTAGAGGGGAATGAGGAGCAGGTGATCTTTAACTCCAAGGAAGCGGGGGACAGCATCCCGCGACTGGTCGTAGTCTATGGCGGCACAAGCTTGTTGCCCCTTGGCTGGATACTCACACTGGGCGGAGTTGTACTGGTTGCTTCTGGTATAGTTTTTCTGTGGCGGCGAAAATTGGTTCTCATCTCTCGTGGGAGGGGTTAAGGGGATGTGCTAGGGGAAACTGGGGTGCCAGGGGTATGCTTTCATCCACTGGCTTAAAGATTTTGCCTACCCCTCCCGTAGGCTGCCTTGGGCTTAATCGGGCAGGTGGCATCCCGCCGCCATATAAGGAAACTGTGGTGCGGGGGCGAGGAGTGAGAAGGTTAACAAGAAGCGAATGGGATATAGTCGCCAACCTAATGTCAAATGTATTGCTAATAGTATTGGCGCTGGACTTGGTTTATCTCTATTTTGCTGGTCAGTGGTATGACCCGCTTTCATGGGTAGAGACCATAGAACTGGTGGTCCTCGGGCTCATTTTAATATACAGCATCTATTGTATTCTGAGATTAAGGAGTTCTTTGAGGCGGAAGGGGTAAGTGAAACTAAAAACCAGGGTCTTTGAGTTATCTAATGGGAAGTATAAAAACCTGTCTGAGCTGGCCCATGCTATAGGGATAGCCCCAAGCCAGATTTACCGAGTGCGGCAAGGTAAACGTAACATCAATGAAAAGTTCATCATTGGGGCAATGAAAGTTTTTCCTGGACATGGGCTCGATGACCTCTTTTATGTTGCCCCAGACGAAAGCGATGACCGCAGATTGGGCATGAGTCGTGAGCGGCCGAGGCAAATTGTTAAGGGGAGCCCTGCACCACAAGAGCCTGCTCTCAGCTCTAAGGCTATGCTGACAATAAGAGAGGTAGCCCAGCTTCTTAATCTGCATATCAATACGGTGAGGCGCTTGAGCAACAAGGGAATGCTAAAGGCATATCGTATCGGCTCCCGGGGTGACCGGAGGTTTCGGCGGGAGGATGTAGATGGCTTTCTCAAGGAACGGGAAATTGAGTAACGACCTAGGTAAAATACTCAAGCAACGAAGGGTCATGGTACCGCTGACACTGCGGGAGCTAGCTACTACATCAGGTGTATCTTCATCCCACCTGGGCCGCATCGAGAGGGGGGAGCGTTTCCCCTCAGCCCGTATTCTGCGCAAAATCGCTAAGCCTTTAGGCTCTGAGGAGAGTGAGCTACTTACTCTAGCTGGCTACCTGTCTCCCCAGCCTTCCACCGAGGCTGAGAAGCCGCCCAGTGTTGGACAACTGGACCCTTATGTGGCCTCGGTGCTATCACAGGAGCCGGTGGAGATACAGCGGGGCGTCATCACCGTCCTCACCGTCTTGAAGAGCATGGCCAAGGCGAAGGACAGTAATATTGGCTTTGCTGAATACGTCCGTAGGAAATATCCTGAAGTTGATGAGGATACTATAACCATGATTCAGGACCTACTAGAGCACCCGAAGGTGGCCCCTAAAGTAGGAGAGCAACCCCATGGCTAAGACAGCAGGAAAGCTGAAGGTACGACTCTATACGTCTGCCCATATTCTTGACGGATATATCGATGTCCTGCCCAAGCAACGGCTCCTAGATATCCTCAACGGTGTGCTGAGAGGGGCACTACGCACCAAAGGGGGATTCTTACAGGTCAGCGAGGCTGAATTATGTTCCTCAGACGGAAGAAAGGCGACACTGCAATCTGCCTACATTAACAGGGCTAATATCCTCTTTGCCAGAGAGATTGAGGATGGCCAAACTCAGGGGCTTGGTGGCGAAGTTGGGCATAAGCTGTATCCCTTTGTCAGTAAGTCACCTGCAGCTGTAAGGCTCTATATGCCGCTTTACACCTTAACCGGCCAGATGCATTGTGCTAAAGGTCAGCGCCCATCCGACGTGCTAAACACAGGAGAAAGGTTCTTAGCTCTGACAAATGTTCAAATATCCCCAGCTAGAAGTACCGACGAGTCGGTGGTCAGCTTTTTAGCTATAAACAAGGCAAAAATCCTTTGTTTCGAAGAAGTGAGGTAAAATTTACAATTCAACAATGCGCTAATGCTTGATAAATAGCCGTAAGCAGGGGGGCGATGAGGCACCAGTTATAACTTTGGTCACTTGACTGGTGCGGAGCCAATAGTGAAACCGACCCAACGGGGTCGGTTTTTTTCTTGATTGAAAAAGGGGGAGGTAAGAGTTGGGAAACAGGGTATATCTTGCCTCAGGCTGGGCTACCATGTTTGTGTGCCTCAATGGAGTTGATGCCTGGCTGACAACCCAGCTATTACACCGCGGAGGCGTTGAGGCATTTTGGTGGTCAGCCTCGTTCAACTCGGATATGCTAGTCAAGGGGCTGTTAGCTTTGGCAGTTTCGCTTGCCCTCATTCAGCTTGGTAAGCCAAGACTTCTGCTGTGGCTAAATGTAGGGATGTCAGTCGTAGTGCTGCTGAACGGGGCCGGCTTCTTGGCATACCTAGCTGGACTTTACAGCTTGTTATGACCCCTAACTTTCAAGTGTATATTAAGCTGAAGAAAGGGGGTGGGAACCGGAAAAAACTTTGTGCCGCTATGCCTGGGGTCGACAGGCGATAAGGCAAATCTATAGAAAGGAGAATAAATCATGAAAAAACGAATTGTGATAGGCGTAATTGCTCTGTTGTTGGTCGTAGGTCTGGTATTACCTATGGTCATGGCTCAAGCTGCTGCGTTAGATGCTTCGTTGACCGTGAACTACACCGCCGAAAGTGGTTCAGTTTCTGGTCTCACGGTGAGGGTGACTGGGTCTAGTTATGACCAGACCAAATATGGTGTCAATGGCTCTACGAACTTCACCGGGCTCACAAGTGGTAATTCCTACAATGTCGCCAGCTCAAAGGGCACTTCGTCACGGCCAGCAGATGGGACAGGGGCTCTGGTCGCAGGTGTCAACACCTTCGGCGTACTCTGCTCTGACCTGGTAGTGAACCTGAAGACCGGGAGTGCCAACAATGTGTCCGGCGTCACGGTAGAGGTTACCGGCGTAGAGACCAAATATGGTGTCACTGGCAGTTGCACCTTCTACCTGCTTGACGGTACCTACACAGTAAAGAGTAGCAAGGGCACTTCCTCGCTGACTAACGCTGGTGTAGGAGTCGGGGCAGCCGCCACCACTCTCAATGTGGCCTGTTCTGACCTACAAGTGAACCTGAAGACCGGGAGTGCCAACAATGTGTCCGGCGTCACGGTAGAGGTTACCGGCGTAGAGACCAAATATGGTGTCACTGGCAGTTGCACCTT
>Ga0315296_10002961_pt1 | contig 14353 bp, 5 predicted proteins | sample YL17G14_18_MG_FD_203921 | JGI IMG/M metagenome (GOLD analysis project Ga0315296, IMG submission 203921) | Sediment microbial communities from Yellowstone Lake, YNP, Wyoming, USA - YL17G14_18 | ecosystem: Environmental > Aquatic > Freshwater > Lake > Sediment | place: USA: Wyoming | collected... | reverse complement strand
AACTAAAGACAGAACTCCGGTTCTTCAATGGCAATCTAGCATACCATCTGATAGTCTTGGAGAAGCTTGAGCTGGTGCGGAGTGTGAAGGACGGTCGAACAAGACGGTATTTCCTCCAAGAAGATGGTGGTAGAATAATGAAGACCCAGTTTCTTGGAAAGGTAGAATCTAGGATCTTCAGAGTCCTCAATGAAAAAGGACCTTTGTCTGGGATGGAAGTAGCTAGAGAGCTGAGCATTTCGAGGCAACGCGCTCACTACAATCTTAGGCACTTGCAGAAGCGTGGACTCGCAAAGCTGCTAGACTTCCGATGGCAAGCAGTACAACAAGAAACAAGCTACTTGGATACAGACGGCGATTGATTCGCAGCCTAAAGCGCCCTCTCAATGGTCCAGGCCTTTGCCTGGAATCCGCCTGCCTTCATTGAAGTGGAGCGTGCAAGGTCCGAAATCGTCTCTTTCCAGACACCTGCTAAGTGGTGTTCAATCAAGAACCCAAGCTCTGTTCACACTATGACTCTACGATCCGTGATGCTGTGACAGATGATTCTTAACGTCCGGGGCTCATGTTGTCAGGTTGAATGATCTTTTGCTCATTCAGCCAGGGAGAACATGGTCTGGACGTAGAGACATGTGTGTCACAGCACGGAGTAAGAGAAGTCTCATATCTACGAAAGCTGATTCCCCCCTGCTTGTTCTTCGGAGCGAGCGGGGGGGCGGAATTGTGGTGAGCGACAGTCATTCCTCTGATAGGTGTGTTCGAAAGACCTTTGCAGTGGTTGCGGCGTTGCTGATGGTGCTCGTTGTTTTTCAGGTTGCTGCAAGCCAAGCTGGCGCAGCCACTGCCGTAATGCAGGAGCCGAACTCTGGGGTCCCGACTGACGTCGACTCGGATGATTCTGCATTGATGAATGCTGCAAACGCAAACAACCTTACTTCGGCTCCTCCGTTCTATGGCGATATTCCCGGAGGGAGCGCCCAGTGCTTCGGCAGCGACGATACGCATCATTTTGTTGTTTCAGACGTTCAGGCACCTCCTGAAATCCCTCAAATGTCGCGCACTCAGAACGGCCTTGTCTTTAGCACCCTTTGGGGGACTTACTACATCTCTGATTCTCACCCCGAGTCTCTGTCTCTCCTGGGCTCTGACGGTGCCTTGTTGGTGAAGGAGTCCTACTTCTCTCTGAAGTCTCAAGAATACTCTGCTTTCCCGAAGAACGGACAGGTGGTGTCCGCCGATTCAGACTCTCTCAAGGTCCGGTATGATCTTGTGTCTTCTACAAGTGTGTCTATGGTCGTCGCGACGATGGAGGTTGTTGTCAACTTCTCGGTTGCAGAGCCGCCGAAAATAACAGCCAAGGTCGTCGACGCGGACAGTACGTTTGGCGATACCCAGATTGTCTGGTCTGTATTCCCCTCATCGAGCGCCGAGTGGCTAGGCTATGATGGGAATCTCATCAGTCAGGGGATTCCGCTAGCGTACTATCCTCTCCAATCGGCCTCAATTCCAGGGCAATCGGTCACTCTCGGTTCTACCTCCTCAAGTCAGGGAAGTGTCTGGGACTGCTTCAAGATTGATTGGAGCGATGAGCGAGACGGCCTGTTGAGCATAGAATCTGCAAAAACGTTGTCTGGGGACACAGCATATGCCGTTGACATCGCCTTTGGGAAAGGCAAGACTACAATCGACCCATACATTGTCGCCAGTGGCGATGGGTCGATCAAGACAGCGTCATACCAGAGGCACACATTCTGGTATGACGGCTACTATTGGGTATTCTACCCACTCTCGAATGGCATAGGGTACAAGATCAGTTCGGACGGCATCACCTGGGGTGCCGCGGCATACACAGTGCCGGGCGGGACGGCCCTGAACTCCGGGTGCGGTTTTGATGTCGCGATGCGGGGAGGCAAGGTTGCTGTTTCATGGATCGATGCGGCTCTCCAACATGTGTTTTTCCAGAAGGGTACGATATTGATGGGCAACAGGATTGTCTGGGACGCGCGCATAAGCGTGGCAAGTGTCTCGACCCCGATTGGTGACCCGATCTCTGTGGCGATAGGAACTGACTGCGGATACTGGATTGCAGCCCATACCAGCAATGGTCACAGGGGCGCTATAGTCACTGTATATCGCTCACTAGACGGGGTAGACTTCTCACAATTCTGGAGCTTCAATCAGCCTGAGGCCTATGCTTATGACTTTGTGCTCCCGCTCTGGAATGGCAACGTCGCGCTGGTCGGACCTGATGTCATTCCCTCCGTTGGCTGGCGCTATTTCAACTCTACATCGGGTACTTGGACTCCGTCTCCGCAAGATTTCCCGTGGTTCGGGGATATTCTCCTGACATTGGGTGACCAGACGAATGCCTATTCTGCAGTCGCAAGTCTTGATGGAACCATTTACCTTGCATATCTAGCGAGCGCGGGGACTTTCAATCTCGCTGTGCTCCGCACGGACGGGTCCTGGGGGACGAGTACGATACTCGCGCAGAGTGTCTTATATCCAAGCATCTGCCTCGATGCCGATGGCATATTGCACGTCTTCTATGAGTCGTCGTCCGCCAGCATCGGGCATTTGGAGTCCTGGACTCCGCTCTCTGGAGGGTCAGTCAGATGGGTGGCGCAGGAGACCATTCTTAGCTGTGGAGGCACCATCAAGGGCATAACATCAGCCCCTACGCCAGTACGCTTTCTCGCTCTGACGTGGATGGAGGGGTCCAATGTGGTCTTCGCGAGCGCCCCACTCCCATTCGGGACTTCTGGTGCGCCATCGAACCCATGGAACCGAGACGGGCTCTCTCCTTACGGTACTTACTTCTCGACAGCCGGCGACTACGTCGCTCCGGGATCTGGCATGCTTACTCTTAGAGACACCGACGTCTCGATACCCAGCCGGGGAGGCCTCGACCTCGGGGCGTCCAGATTGTATATCCAGCCGAGGTACTTCAACTCGTCAGGCATCCCGTGGAGCGGATACTCGGATCCCTATAGCTACCTTGGTGGGCCAACAGACCATAGCATGTTTCCGGCCTGTAGTCTCGGTCAAGGATGGGGTCTGGATCTTCCGTGGCTTGACGATGTCTATGTGGGCCTGCCAGGCGGTCAACGTTACGTTATCTCGTTTGGGAACTACGGCAATGCATCGGAGTTCGAGAATCATGATGGGACACCTTTTGTGCTGCGAGAGATCTCGCCTGGCACGGAGTACGACCTCATTCTGTCATCAGGGATGGCGTATGTTTTCAATACGTACAGCCTGCAGACATTGTCCTACACGCTCACAAGGATATCAGATGGGCGAGGGACCTCTCCCCTGAGCCTCAACCCAACAGGAAGCTGGATAGACCTTTACTACGGGGGAAGAGGCCATCATTCCATGCTGGTCCTGACGGGTCTTGTAGACATGGATCTGTATGGCAGAAGCATCACTCTCAACTACGCGTATCCAAGCGGACTTCTGTGGAGCATAGTGAGGCCCGACGGAGGAAGGACAACCTTCAACTACACGAGCACGACGGACCCGCCACTTCTGCTCAAGAACGTTACCGACCCGATGAACCGCGTGACGAGCTATGAGTACAACTCCAGCGCAGACCACTGTCTGGCAAGCATCACTTTCCCCACAAAGGCGAAGATCAGCTACTCGTACGTACGAGACACATCTGTGGGAACTGAGATCAGGTCCTGGCTCGTCTCAAAGGTGGTGCTGAGGAACGATGCAGGTGCTCTAGTGCACCAGACGAACTATGACTACAAGACTGTCAGCGGTCTTGTGACGTTCGTCAGGGTCACGCAGATAGACGAGACTGGTACTGTACAGGGCTACACAGAATATGTCTTCCAGCCTGGAATGAACTGCGCCATCCAGACAGTGAGAGATTCGGCGGGGGTGCAGCTTTCGAAGGTCGTCACATTCTACGACAGTAGCAGCCAGCCTATCCGCACGGACACTTACAAAGGCAGTTCTCAAGTTGTGTCATACTCCGAATACTCTTCGTATGACGACTGGGGAAATGTGATCTTCAGCCGAGACGCCCTCGGTCACGAATCGTATTCATCCTATGCAAACACAGAGACGCAAAACTCCTATCAGGGCGGAGACCTGCTGACCCGCACGACAGCCGGCCAGATATTCTACGATGGATTCGATGATTGGTCCTCTTCGAGATGGACTCTTGCCACCCAAGGAGGCGGCTCGATCGCATTGGATGGAACGGTAGATCCACCGAATGCGCCCGCCTTGAAGGTGGTGAAAAGCACAACAGGAAATGGATACACGGCCGCATATCACGACATAGGCTCTCAGACGAGCGACTTCGTCATTGACCTATCATATATGACCAACTCTGCCAACCGGAGTGCTGTGCTATGTGGCGAGAGCATGGTCTCACCCTATGTAAGCATCGATGTGTCGTCATCCGGTGGGAACTTCTACTACTGGACTGGAAGCGCTTGGAGCACCCAATCCATAGGAACCTGCAGCCTCAACACATGGCACAGTCTCCGATTCCTCGTCCACCCGTCGAGCAATACGTACGACATCTACATCAATGGAACTCTGGCTAAGAAGGCAGCGACGCTGACGGCGAGCGGGGCCATCTACAGGGTCCTCTGCCAGGCAGGCGATGGCGGAGCTGGTGCCGCCACTATTTGGATCGATTCCGTGAGGGTGTACAAGGGCCTCACTGTGACTATCAACGGGGCCTCGGGCTACACCGCCGAACTGTACGATTCGACTGGCCAGCTGGTTAACAGGAGCAAGAGTGGCACTCTCACGATGCCGGTTGGCAACCTCAACTTCCCGTCCGGGTGGATCAAGCTGCTCATAATTGGCAACTACTCCTTTAGCGAGCCGACTCTGGATGTCTGGGGCGGGGATGTCTACTCTCTGAGCAAGGGCATGTACTCCTCTTCGCTCAGCAATACTCAAACAGGATTCGGGGAGTATCAGGGGAGTGCTGCCGACGATGGATGGCCTTCCGACTCAACCACTTATGGCAACGGGAAATGGGTCAATGATGTCAATTGCTCTGTCAGCGGTTCCCTCTACTACGAAAGCCCATACCAATCCGGAGTCAACTTCCAAGGATTCAATTCGACCGCACGGACCCCTCAGATGTACATCAACGGTTCTGATACGCTTATTCAATACGTCTGGCTAACCGACGGCAAGCTGCCCCAGGAGATAATGGTCCAGTACTACGACGGGCTATGTGGCGACTGGCATAGGGCCTATTGGGGCGGCAACTATTCGACAGGCGCGGACCTCATCACGAGTCTCCCAGGGGAACTCCAGCCCGTGGCCAGCTTCCGTGTGGGAGATGTCCCCCAAGAGGCAAGCAAATGGTTACAGCTCGTCGTTCAGGTGAGCGATTTGAGCTTCGTCGGCAAGCTCAACACCAGGCCCATATCCGGCGTCGTCACGGGATTGTATGGTGGAACTGCACGCTGGGACCTCTCTTCTGTCTCCTCTTACCAGCGCATCACCGTCAGTCTTGTGAGCGGAACGCAGCCGGGCTATACTGTGGAGCTTGACTTCGACGACGGAAGGAAAGTCTCTGCGATTCGTACGCTGGCTCCGTATGTCCGCCTGGACGCACACTTGAACATATATCCGGCTTCGGGGAGCTTCAAGATCCTGAACGGCTCCGCGCTTGTGTACCAGAGCCCATGGTTTGGCGAGATATACGGCTGCGACCAGTACAGTTTCTCGGCACCGACGTTTTACCCGAATGACGTCAAGAAGGATACTCACGCCCGACCCGTAGGCGGCTTCCAGTTCCAGGACTATGCGAAAACAGTCCCGCAGGAGATATACTGGAAATACGACACAGACGGCAACAACGTTGAGACAAAAGCCAGGCTCGATACAAGATGGGTCGTCAGCCAAGCTGGATACGACACCTACGGTCACCGGATCTGGAGTTCTGACCCCACGGGCCGCGGGACGATTGCCGAGTACTCTGCTGCCGACGATTGGACGTACATTAACGCGACCAGCCCGGGTGTGCTCACAGGCGACGGATTTGAAACGGACACGAACTGGACCACCTATACCTACGACACGGAGAACAAGTACCTGAGCAACGGATACTTGCTCTCAAGCACGGACCCGCTCGTGCGAAAGATCAACTGGTCATATGATCTGCTCGGACGAGTGATTTGGACGCAGTATGCGGATGGCGCCCACACGCGGACCGTGTACGACGACAAGGCCAACACCGTTACCACTTTTGACGAATCTGGCCACAAGAAGATCTACTACTACGACAGCATCGGGAGGAGGGTCAAGGTGGAGCGGTACGCCGGCGGCCCCACCAATTACTCATGGGAGAGAAACATATACAACTGGCAGGACCAGGTCTACTCGTACAGGGATGCAGGTGGTCATGTCACGACAACGACATTTGACTGCCTCGGCCGGGTGACGAAGGTAACCTACTCCGACCTGAACTACACGGTGGCAACGTACGATGATACGAACAGCATCGTCACTTACGAATCGTTCAACAGGTCGAGCGGGTTGGTCACGCACAGGCTCATCAAGCTCTACGACAACCTCGGGAGGCTGAACAGGACGACGGAGTACGCGTCCTCGAGCACTTCCTATGACACGCTGATGACCTACGATGCTGCTGGCAATCTCCTGACAGTGAGGGACGCCAAAGGCCAAGTCACTCGTATGGCGTATGATGCCCTGAACAGGTTTGCCAGGAATACATACCCCGATGGGCTCACCGACAATGTGTCATACGACGATGCTGGCAGAATCATATGCAAGAAGGACAGAGAAGGCAACTGCTCATTCACGACCTATGACCCCGCCGGACGCGTCCTGAGGGTCGCGTACACGGGTGACATTATGACCTACGCATACGATGTCGCGGGCCAGAATGTCCGGGCACAGAACAGCAACCTCGGCGTGATCTCCTATGGTTACAACACTCGCGGCATGATGACCTCTCTGACGCAGGCCGTCAGCGGCTCAAACACTTACTCGCTCAGCTTCTCCTATGATTCGGAGAACAGGCTCACGAGCGTCACGTATCCGGATGCGACTCTCAACTACTACTACGACACCCTCGACAGGGTCAGGGACGTAAAGAAGGGCACGACCGAGCTGCTCAACTTCACCTACAACAAGGACGATTCCGTCGCCTCCGAGAAAACATACAAGATCGATGGCACTACTGTCTTCACGACGACGACCTATGCCTACAGCAACCGCGACTGGCCGACCGCCATCTGGATGAGGTCCGGCGTGGTGGTCAAGCTCATGCTGCTCTATTCGTACGATGATGTGGGCAACACCAAGAAGCTCGTGATCAACCAGACCGCAAGTGCGAGCAACGCGAAAACGGAGGCATACACATATGACTGGCTCGACAGGCTCAAGAGCGCGGGCGGCGGCTCCCTGCCGTCAGGGCTCACCTATGTTTACGATGCCGTGGGCAACGCTTTGACCTTCGCTGGGAAGTCGTGCTCATACGGTGCGTACAACCGGCTCACGGGCGACGGCACCTGGAGCTACGCCTACGACGGGAACGGGAACCTTGCCAGGAAGACCTCGTCCGACGGCAAGACGGCGTACCAGTACCTGTTCAACTCGCTCGATCAGCTGACAAGTGCTATCAAGTGGACCAAGAGCGGACAAACATGGAGCTCGACGACTCTTGGCACCTACAGATACGACGCGAACGGCATGAGGGCGAACACGACCGAGGGAACAACACGCACCGACTATGTCTATGTTGGTCACGACCCGTGGTGCGAGCGGTCTAAATCGGGATCGACGCAGACCACGACGGACTACATCTATGTGAACGGCCGCCTGGAGGCGAAGATCGTGGGCGGCGGGAGCAGCCCCGGCACGTACTTCTACATAACGGACGCGCTGGGCAGCGTCCGCCAGGTCTGGAAGCAGGGCGCCACGAGCGCCACGTTCTCGGTTGCGACGTACAAGCCCTTCGGGACGCCCGTGAGCGCATCCGGTACCGAGAAGGTCGGGTACGCGGGAGAGCTCATCGATTCGGCTGTCGGAACGTCTCCAGGGCTCTACTACATAGGCGCGAGGTGGATGGACCCAGAGCTAGGGCGGTTCGTGTCGATGGATCCGATATTCGGGAGGCTGGGCGTTCCGCAGTCGCTGAACAGGTATGTCTACTGCGTCAACAACCCTCTGAGATTCGTCGATCCCGCAGGGCTGTGGTTCGGAATCAGCCTAAAGACCACGTTGAAGGTAGCGATTTTTGTTGGGGCGGCGGCATTGTGTATTGGTTTGACCGTTGCAACATGCGGGGTCGGAGCTCCCCTTGCATTGACCGCTGTTCAATTGATGCTGGCTCAGGGAGCGATCTGTGGAGTCGCGAGTTTCGGAACCACGTATCTAGATACTGGCGACTTGAAGACATCGCTTGTTGCCGGTGCCATCGGCTTTGTCATAGGAGCTGGAACTGCGGGTCTTCTCAGCTATTTGGGACCCGGAATGCCCGCGCTTCCGAATCTAGCGGCGGCAGGTGAATTCGCTTCCACACTATCTGTCCAGCAGGCTGAGTTGTACTGGGCTAAATACTGGAGCTATTATGGTCTCGTCGAATTGGAACGTAATATCGTCAGGACGGTGGGGGGCATATACGCGGGATCCGCGGAGCTCGCGGGCGAGTGGATTGCCGAAGGCACTGCAGGCCTTGCCATGCCGCCCGAGCTGTGCCCATCATTCTACTACGTTGGAGGAAGCGCGGTTGGCGTGAGGCACCATGCGTCATACTTCGTTGGGGGAAAAGCAGCTGGCGCGATGGCCTTCGCCACATCTACCACTTACTCAGGCACGGTTTCTGCCACTGCGGGGACGCAGTCCTATTTTGGCTACGGCGGAGGGGGAATACCACGTTACTGCTGACGAAGCGCAAGCTGAAGTCGCTAGAATTCCGATGCGGGACGGAATCATGCCTGGACCGGGCTGAATGGCGTGGCCGTTCTGAGCTATCGACTCTTGGGATAGATGCCGGTTTGGTTGGTGAGATTGATACTGCAAGATTTAAATCCATCATCAGCGCTCAGTGGCGTTTGACACGAGCGTCCTGAACCTGGGAGAGGAGCACTATTTCGACCTTGACTCTTGGAATTGTGATTGCTGCGATCGCGGTTTTGTTAGGTAATGCGCTCGGTTTGGTTCTTGCAGCCAAGTGGAGGCCGGGATACTGGAGGGCGTTCACTCTTCGGGAGTTTGAACTCAGGAAATCCTGGGATAGGTACCGCACCGAAGGATTGTTGATGACATACCCTAGAATGTGGAAGACCCTTCCCTTCTTTGTGTTTGGTCTCATCATATCTGTGTTTGTGATAGCGCTCATTGCTCTCCTGCAGGGCGTCCCACATCCGACCGAGTCATCCACTAGCGACGTCACGGCCCTTGTCATCTTCTTTCTTTTCCTTGGTGTCGTACCCTCGATGTTTTTCATTGAAGCATTCGGGTCGGACTGTATGGTTTCTGCATCCGAAATCAGGAAACTGTCGCCTTGGTCTAGGAAAATCTGCGCGAGATGGAACGAGGCTCAATCAGTCTCTTATGATCCTCGTCTCAAGTCGTACATGGTCAAGACGAGCAAGGGGACTATCAGGGTAAGGGCGGTCCTGCAAGGAATCGGTTTCTTCTTGGAGATCGTCTCGGAGAAAGTTCCGTTGGAAAAGAGGAGCGGGGGTTATCATCCCATTAACCTGGAAATCATGGAGAGACTCTCCAGGTCTTAGTCAAGAGGATGAACCACTGCAGACTTCTGGATTGTCTGGCCCGGGATCATCAGCCATTACGACGCGAACGGCATGAGGGCGAACACGACCGAGGGAACAACACGCACCGACTATGTCTATGTTGGTCACGACCCGTGGTGCGAGCGGTCTAAATCGGGATCGACGCAGACCACGACGGACTACATCTATGTGAACGGCCGCCTGGAGGCGAAGATCGTGGGCGGCGGGAGCAGCCCCGGCACGTACTTCTACATAACGGACGCGCTGGGCAGCGTCCGCCAGGTCTGGAAGCAGGGCGCCACGAGCGCCACGTTCTCGGTTGCGACGTACAAGCCCTTCGGGACGCCCGTGAGCGCATCCGGTACCGAGAAGGTCGGGTACGCGGGAGAGCTCATCGATTCGGCTGTCGGAACGTCTCCAGGGCTCTACTACATAGGCGCGAGGTGGATGGACCCAGAGCTAGGGCGGTTCGTGTCGATGGATCCGAAAGCTGGGGACACACATTCACCGCAATCTCTGGATAGGTATGTCTATTGTTTCAACAATCCTTTGAGGTTCACAGATCCAACAGGAGAGAGAGGAGGCGGAAAAGTGGGACACGCCAAGAAACATGGAGGTCCACCCACGATCTGCCTCTCACCAGCACCAAAGGCCACTGTGATCCTTGTACGAGATGGCGACGGCCATGCTTACAAACCTTCATCTCCTTACGATGAAGTTCCGATATGGATTGACTCCGGCGCGGAATTGTTGCTACATGGCTCTGTCATCGGCGTCGGAACCATCTTGGGTTATACAGGAGGGGGATTCGGCGAGGGATTTGAGTACATGATCGGTTGGGCTGTCTCGGGCGAGGGCAGTATCGGCGGACTGGCGCAGCATTACGAAGCAGGCTGTGATTATGGTGCGTACATGGGGTACTATCTCTCGAGTGGCGACTGGGATTCCTTCCGAGATTTGGACATTAAAGAATATCTCGACAGATATGAATACCTTAAGGAGAACTATGACAAGACTCTCGACAAGCAATTTGACAGTAATTGGGACCTCAAGACCTGGTGGCCAAGCCCGATACCAATCGTCCCATTGATGTCTATCATCGACTGGTTCTGAGACAAAGGGGTGCGGGATGAAACGAGATTGGGTCAAACTTGGATTGCTAGAGGTCATTTGCGGATCTTGCGCTATTGTTGTGGGGCTGGTCGACGCGTTCGGTCTGAGAGCATCCAACGCTGTGATCGTGGGCTGGGGAATGATTTTCGTGGTGATTGGAATGGTGCTCCTCATTCATGGCCTCAGGGCCGACCTCGGTGATTCGTTCTGTCCGATATGCGGACGTCGAATCAAGAAAGGAAGCATGTTCTGTCAAGTCTGCAATCCGCCAAGCGAGCTAATTCGCTAGTAGTTACTCTGGCCCGACAAGGTTCAAATCCATTATCAGCGCTCAGCAGCGCTTGACAGAAGCGTCCTGAACCAGGGAGAGGAGCACTAATACGACCTTGACTCTTGGAATTGTGATTGCTGCGATCATGGCTTTGTTGGGAAATGCGTTCGGTTTGGCTCTTGCAGCTAAGTGGCAGCCGAGGTACTGGAAGGAGTCCAATGAAGAAGATTTCCCCTATCCTCCAGAGGCTTTCATTGAGGCTATTCGAATGCTGCAAGAGTCTCTGCAGAAGGTGAGTGACAGTCAGGCCTTGATCTTCAACATGGGCTAGAGATGCCTTATGCCGATCATGGCCTCTCTCGCACTTAGGAGAAGGAAAGAGGTCTGAGCCTCGCCTCGGAAGAGCACATAGGGTAGGAAAGGCGACCCTGTGATTTATGTCACGGACTCTGAGGAGGAAGTGCTTGTACTTGAGGAGGCTCAACCGGCACTGGTGCAACCGGCAAAGGTCGTTTCCTCTTCCTCGAGACGAGAAGCAATGCCCCAACAATGATTATCATCGCAGACATCGCGCCTATGCCGATCGTCACGGGCGAGAGGAGATTGAGTGCTCCTCCCTCCTTTTTCACTATGCTGAAAGAACCATTGGAATAGCCATACGTATCTGCGTCTGAAATACCTGCTACTATCCCAGTTATCTTGATAGTGTAGTTCGTGCCCAGAGCTATGTCCTTCGGAACAGTCCACACGTAGGTCCCGTTGTCGAGTGTCTCCGTCGATACGACACAGACGAGAGTGGTCCCGTTGTACACGTCAATCCTCACAACTCCGATTCCCTTGCCTACTGAGGTCCATTCTATAATGTGTGAAGAGCCGGGGCTCCATTTCTCGCCTCCAGTTGGTGAAGTGACCGTTATATTCCCGATAACTGAAAAAGCACCATCACTCTCGCCATAAACACTGGGATCGCTGAGGCTGGTGATCTTGATCCAGTAACCAGGAAAGACATTCACTTCAGGGGAGACATACCAGTCGTAGCTCCCGCTGTTGAGCACGCTTGTAGCAATTGTCGATTCGAAGTAATCGCCAAAGTACAGATCGATCTTGACCTCGTCTACAGACCCTTGGGAAGTCCAGGTGATCATATGTTCTGTCCCAACTTGCCAAAGATTCCCGTCGACTGGTGAGGTGACCTTAATGGTTGGGAAGGTCGATTTGACGATGTTCGATGGTCCTACGAAATCGTACACCAATACTGCGCCCGTGCTTTCGACCTGGATGCTGTCGACAGTAAGGATATTGTAAGAATACTCTTGCCCTGGCAGAATCGAGTTGTCAGACCAGCTCAATTGCGCCTCATCAGTTATTGTTGCCTGGAGGGACCAATCCTGGCCAGGAATGGCCCTGTAGACGGAATAGTGGTCAAAAACATACCTGAATCCCTGAGCGGAACCGTACCATACGGGATTCGTCCACGTCAAGCTAAAGCCGTTCCCGATGAGCGAAGGTTGAGCCAAGCTGATGTTCTGAGTCGTCGACATCGTAAGTTCTGCGCTATCTGTATATCCGAACGAATCAACATCTCGCACCTTGAAGGAGTAGCTCGTCATGGGTTGAAAGCTATGATTAATGCCCTGCCAATCATGATAGTAGTTGGTAACGAAAGCCCTGATGTTGATATTGGACGTGGCGCAGTTGGGAAGTCCATAGGATGGGTCTGTGGACGATTTCATGTAGATCTCGTACCTGAGAAATGAAGAATCGGTCGATGGTGACCACGCAATCCAGAGATGATCCCCCGTTCTCCCAAGTGGGCTTACTGTCAGGGTGCTCGAACCGACTGAGTAACCTGGAATTGAGCCAATTGCAACGGCAATCATGAGCAAGACGAGGCAGCATCTAGGGATGTCGCGTTTCGTAATATGGACTCGCCCATGATCTGCTCGAAAAGCCTTTCTCACATTATTGGGCACCAAACAGCTCCTCGAATCTATCAAAGAACTGAATCTAGGCAACGCCATCTTCCAGGTCCCCCCGACGTCTTGAGCGCACTCGATTAATATCAAACCTTCGGCAATTGCTCATCCGACCAGTTAGGGTTCCTCTTCTTAAGACTGACATTCATGGAAAGGACACAACATATGTTCGACCCTGGAAGAAGCAAAAGTAGTCGTGCAACCGTCCTTGCGCTATGCTTCAGGGATTGGAGCAAGGGTTCCGACGTCTGGCCATCGATGAACCTTGTTCGGTCGGGTTAGCGTATTCGTGATGAATGCCAGCGCACTTCATTTCCATGTCAAAGCCTACCTAGACTCACGACCTCGGCGTGCCAATGCTAATTGAGAGGCGGAGATCTGTTATCATGGTAAGGCACAATTGTTTGTCCGACGGATCTGTCGCCTAGGCGACAGATCTCGACGTCGGCAGGCTCATAACCAGGATTTCTTGAGAGTAAATTCCGGGCTGAAATCCGGCGTGTTCCATCAACGATTTCCCACCGGTAGTTATAGGTGGAAGCTTTAATCACCTGCAAATTCAAGGCTATAATCCGGGACCTATCATCTGGTTCACACTATTCCCTGGCCCGGTTGGACGAGCCCATTTGATATGACTAGGAGAATGTTGATCTCCAACACTTAGAACCTGCGAAGACACGAGAGCCGTAAGTGACTCACTTCGAATCGCCTTGTGGGGCCTCAGTTTATCTCCCGGCAGGGCGAAGCTGTCAATCCGGCAGAAATGTCGCTCAAGCGACAGATGTGGTCATCGGCAGGCTCGGTGCCAGTATTCCTTGGGGGTAAACTCCGGGCCAAAATCCCGGCGGGAGCACATTATTTACCCGTAAGCTCTGCGGGCAACTGGGCTAGCTCTAGCCAGACTTATGAGGATCAGAACGACAAGTCTCTTCTCCTGAACACAATCATTCCGATTGCGGTAAGCAACAGAAAATACGACGCGAGCACGATTGCGCTAAGACCAAGATCTGGATAGAACTGACTGGCCGTGCCCGGGCCAGAGGCGTCCTTGGGATAATAATCGAACTGAAGCGCGTAGAGCGCTGAGTCTCCTGCAAAAGTGGGGAGATACCACATCTTCACTCCAGCAGCGGTTCCTGCTTCCTCAAGCATGGGAAAAATGGCTAGTAACAGGAGGAAGGTCAGGATTACCGCTCCAGTAGTTCCTTTGGAGACGGAACTCACCGCAAGGGCGAAAGCCA
>Ga0315296_10002960_pt1 | contig 14353 bp, 14 predicted proteins | sample YL17G14_18_MG_FD_203921 | JGI IMG/M metagenome (GOLD analysis project Ga0315296, IMG submission 203921) | Sediment microbial communities from Yellowstone Lake, YNP, Wyoming, USA - YL17G14_18 | ecosystem: Environmental > Aquatic > Freshwater > Lake > Sediment | place: USA: Wyoming | collected... | reverse complement strand
CCAGTTTGCGCATGGAAAATCGGAACATTCAAAACAGAACTCGACCTCTTTAGTGACGCAGCAACTGCGAACTGGGCAGCCTGTCCAGCCACTGCCACCCTTGCAGTTGAAGGCGCAAGCACTCTTCGACAGTATTTCAAGTCCTTTAAGCGTTTCCGTAGAGCTGCCACCTTTCTCACTTATCCACCCAGCAACTTCAAAATTAGCCTTGACCAGCTCTAGCAGTTGGACTGCTGGTTTTCTCATTGAATCAGAGTACCAGTGACAAGTTCGGCAGTAGCAGCCACAGTACCCCACTTCATTCCTTCTTGCTTCCGTAACTTTCTCACTTTCCATCTACTGTGATCATCTCCGAAAATACTAGTCGGTCTTAGAATTTCTGGTTTTCGTTAAATCCTCAAGCGTTCATTTTTTCACTTTATCGTTGTCCCAACTTTGGAATCTGAGTCTTTGTGGATGAAATGAGCTCAACGCTAATCTTCACGTCTACTAGAAAATTCTTAAGAAAATCTTATGGTGGCCCGGGAGAGATTCGAACTCTCGCCAAGCATACAAGGGCATACTTTTACTAGTAAATTGGTGCTGAAATCCCTTCCCCGGCGCCAATTTTTCAAGGGATTTTTGAGGTTCTTTTGGAAAAAGGAGCATATTTCTTGGTCCTGTCGGAATTGACCTGTAATGGAGGCAAAATTGGAGACCAATTTTACTGGTAAATGGGCATGCAAAAGACAGACCAGTCTCTTTATAATATGTGATAAAATACAAAAGAGATGTTCGAAAGTATAGTATTAAGCTGTACGAATAATTCTTTTATTTGTATAGATTGGGAGCTCTCAGTTGCTTTGACTCCCCCTAACATCACGGATGAGGAGAGGATACTGAGCGAGATTACTGGAAACACTCTGCTTGTTTACTGGTATCTATTGAAGAAAGGTCGAGACTCATGCGGTGTAAGAGAGGTGCAGAGGACCTTGGGTTTTTCCAGTCCAAGCAGTGCAAGTTATCAGCTTGAGAAGTTGAGGCAGCTTGGTTTAGTGTGTAAGGATCAGTCGGGTAACTATCAGGTTAGCAAAGTTGTCAAGATTGATTTGATGAGCGCCTTCATTTTCTTTGGTGGGCATGCCTTCCCTAAACATCTTGTGTATGCTTCCGCTACGTCCATTATGATTCTGCTCTTCATAACATTCTTTAGCCATGCTCTCTCGCCCATTGTGGTGATCGCCCTCGTGCCAGCAACCCTGGCAGCTGCAATCTTCTGGTATGAAACCCTCAAGATCTGGCGCCGTAATCCGTCACGCAAATGAACTGTTCGATAAAATCGCAAAATGTTCGAATGTATAGTTTAAAATGCTTCAAAAAAAGATATCTGAATTAGAGGAACAGCACATGGGAACGTTTAGAATGCGTAAAAGGTGCTTCTATGCCCTCTTAACCACTTTTCTGCTTCTGGCATCTTTATTTCCAATGGCAGGGATTAATTCAGCTTATGCACAGTCAGATGAGAGTTCTGACGTATTAGTTCCAGACACATTGATCAAGGGGGTCGTGAAGGGAGTCCACCTAAATTGCGAGATCGTTTTGAACAAAGTCAACTATGGTCGATTGACCGCCCGGCCAACCATACAGATTACCGAGATCCTTGAGAGTCCTGAAAACTTTAGCTATGGGGAAACGCCCATGCGCGTTGGAGACTTTGTGGATGTTTCGTACAATTATTCCAGTCCTCCTGAGTGTGGAGTAAATGACATAGTGGAGGTTTATGGGTTTTGGGTTTCAACGCTCTACGTGCCGTTTTCACAAAGCATACGTGTAGACGATCACGTCTTTAAACGCGTAAGCGACGACGCCATCGCCCCCAGCTACGTCAAGGTCATAGCTGAAGGCATCGAAATCGGAGAAACAGGGACAGCCAAAGTGGACACGAAGAGCGAGTACTCCAACGACTCCATCAAACTCGGCCCAGGCGTGAGTCTATGGTATGCGTGGATTAACGCCTCAGGCACCCAAGTTGCCTTCTTCACCTACTACTCAGACGTGTACAACTCGCCCATCCAGACGTTTCTAGGACAACATTACATGGCCGATAATGAGACAGAGGTCTTCATCGGAAATACGCTGCTACTAATGGAGGCATACAACGACACGAATAGAAACAGTGTTCCCGAAACAGACTTGGGTGAGCTGAAATATTTCTTCCTTGCCAACAGCTCGGAGACGTTTACCACGATGCCTGTCCAGAAGGTGACTATTGAAAATGTCTCTCATTATACTTGGGGCATCCAATACGGCTGGGTTGACGGCTTTCTCCTATATCCCAAAGATAGGGTAATAGGCAGTGTATCAACTAATCTTGCAGCCAGAGTTAACATAACCGACTTGACCTTCACGTATGACTACTACATTCAAGGAAACGTTTCATACCTGAAGACAGGGTTCAAAGTGGGAAGGGTTGTAGATTTTGAGCCCAAGGCCCCAGACATATCCTTAGATGGGCTTGGGTTGGCACTCCTCTATGGAACTACCATGTTTACCACGAAGCCTTACGCGGTTCTTGTCAACGGCGAACCTTACAACTCAAAAGTTGCTGGGGCTCCGACCACGTCAACAAGCCGAGCTGAAGTAGTCGTTGGAGACCAAAAACTTTACGAATTCATCTTAGAGGAGAACTATACTCTTTATAGGAACTCGGTTCCAGAGAGTTACGGGTCTAAATCTGCCGCCTCACCAATAGAGAGTGTACCTCCAAACGCCGCTGTTTATCTCTCTCCATACTGGCTCGTTGGCTCGCTTCTCCGTCTCCTCTCCGAAGATGTGTTCCCGAAATTGAGCGCAAGCCTTCCCAACGTAGGTCTGGAGTATGCAAACTCCAGCTTCGTTTACAGAGTGTATTATCCAACATGGGAGGGTTGGGGCATAGAGCACGATCCAACTTACGTTGCTTACCTAACACCTGAGGAAATCCCTCCGATCAGTCCACCAACAGGGCTTCCCATTGAAATGATAGCCACGGTAGCAGTGGCAGCAGCTGGACTGTTCGCCCTCTCATTGGCCCTCATCGAACTCCGAAGAACAAAACGAATCTTGAAAGTTAACCCGTTAACTCTGCATAATCATATGGGAGGCAAAAGGATGTGAAGACGTCCAAGGCAAGTTACTTAGGGATCGTCATAAGTCTAGTTGCTTTTTCGTCGCTTTTCCTCCCGTGGTGGTCTATAAGGGCTTCGGGCGTCAGTATAGACATTTACCCGTTCAGAGTGATGGCTTGGAACGTGCCCTCATACGACGCTGACTGGGTGGTTGGCCGCCTCTTAGCCTTAGACAGCACCCTCATAATAGTCGGTTTGCTTGTGGTTGTTTCCAGTATTGTGACCGCTGTTGGAAGTTTGAAGCTTCCGCCGCTGCTAGTCACTCCGGTTGCGTTGAATCTCGCAGCTGCGTTCCTCTTTTACAAGCTGATGTACTCGGCGATAGGCAAGTTGGCATTCGGCTCTTTCAGCGGGACAAACTTGATACCCGTAGGACCGTGGGGCTTTGCTCTGGGCATAGGGCTATGTATCCTTGCAGGGCTGGCTTCGCCAATACCCTTAATCCTGTCTTATCTGAAAAAACGTGAGAAGGTTCATTAAATCTTCTGACTTAATCTTCTTTTCATGAATCGGGAAAGATATATCAGACTGCTTTCTGAACTGATTAAGAATTCAAGGCAAACATAGGAATCTGGCAAAACTTGGTGTCTCGCCAAGCATAACAAAGCATATTTTTACTGGTAAATTGGTGCTCAAATCCCACACCCGGCGCCATTTTTAAGCGATTCTTGAGGCTCTTTCAGAAAAAAGATATTTGCCTTCTTGGATTCGACGCCAAAGCGAAGGCCACCCTCATGATACCCTTAAAGGAGAAATAGTTAAATATCACTACTTTCTTAGTAGTGAATTCAGGTAGTGGAAAAAATGACTTCATTGATCTTAAAGGAAGAGCGTAACATCAGTAGAGGTGGTAATTCGCCAATACTCTATTTACCAAGGAAATACTTCGCGCCAGGCGAGAAGGTTGGTTTCCGGCTGCTGATAGATCATGGAAACGTTGAGGTAGTGTTAACGAAGAGCCTTTATAATTTCACTTGTAATAGCATAAAGGAGTTTGTCGGGAAAAAATTCAATGTGGAATATGATAAGACCATAGCTGGTGTTCACGTTTTCAATGCTATTCGAGGTGATCTCTCGTTAAATTACACCCAGTCAACTCATGAGCTAGAACCAGCATACGTCACAGTTTCTCGGCGTTTTAATAAAATAGAGTCAAAAAAAGATTATGCACGTTTACTTGAATTTGTGGAAAAGTTAAGGAACAAAAACTTTGATGCCTATCTAGAGCCTGAGGGTGACCTAGATTCTCTAAGTGTTTACAAGGAACCCGAAAGATATGGACTAAAAGATGAATCTGATGCCATAGAAGTCTTGAGAAAAACTGGAAAGGGATTAGATTTCTCTATTGTTGTAAGATTCAATAACAAGAAAAACAATATAGATGAAATAAACTTAGTGCTGAAAGAATTGCAACTTAAAGCTTAAGCTTTTCCTTGATATACCATGCCATACCCACAATTACTTCATCGGTTTTTGGTTTTCGATTCAACCCAATAACAGTAGCTTCAATGACTTCATTGACCTTAACATAACCAATTCCTTCCATTTTTGAAACAGCAATGCAGATTATCTTTACTCCAACTGATTCGAAGAAATTCCTCCACTCTTTCTTCTGCTTTATCGAATCAGCTCTACACAAGATTATGGCATTATCGGCTTGTTGCGCAATTTTTCGTGATTCAGTGGTAATCTTCCCTGGCGCATCCCCAATAACAACACTATGCTTTTTAGAAGCTTCCTTAAATTTCGTTGCTGCTTTATCTGCAAGCTCGGGCGTCCATTCCTTTTTCTCTCGAGCACGTAGTTCCCAAGGTTTCTCTCCTTTTATAAACTCAAGTGTTTGGCTGGCTAGGTCCAAATCTTCTGCGTATGCATCAACTCCAAACGACCGCAAGGCCTTGGCTAGACTTTCAGCAAGTGTGCTCTTTCCTGAATTCGGAGGGCCGCCTATGATGATACGAGTCGGCAATGTAAATTCCTCCAGACGACTCTTAGTCTTCATAATGATTAAAAATTTGTTACGGCTCATGGGCTTCGAACTCTATCCCATGGAAAAGGCACTTGCTGTTTAACAGCTCTATGGAAAATATACTGAGATGAAGCTTATTGATCGTTAGCCTAGAGGAGTTTCGAACTCTCGCCAAGCAATATGTGAACATATTTTTACTAGTAAATTGGTGCTCAAATCCCTTCCCCGGCGCCATTTTTTAAGAAAGTTTTGAGGTTTTTTTAGCTCAATGAGCCTATTTCTTGGTTTTCCCTGAGTTGACTTACAGTGGAGCGAAGCTGGGCTCCAGTCTACCGGTAATAAGGCATGCGCGCGCAATTCTGTCTCTGCAAATTGCGCCTATTCTTGCCATTTACCAGCAACATGCTCCAAACCTATAATATATCCTTCCATAGTGATTGAAAAGGAAGAGAGTGTGCTTTAGTTGGAAGAAAGGAAAGTGGCCATAGTTACTGGAAGTACGGATGGTGGGGCTGGGAGAAGTATTGCTCTGGCTCTTGCGAGAGATGGCTTCAAAGTCGTGATCAACAACAGAGAGGACGAGAAAGCAGCTCTAAGAGTTGCCCGTTTAGTGCGGCGATATGGAACTGAAGCGTTAATAATTCATGCAGACATCACCCGATCTGAACAAGTGGAAGCGCTTATCAAGGAAACAGTCGAAAAATTCGACCGTATTGACGTTCTTGTTGTTAACCCGGGAGGAGAATGGAAGCCCTGCGACTTGGTCGAAGCTGATGTGGAGTCAGTCCGGAGGACTCTAGAGGCCGAGACAGTTAGCGTGTTCATCTGCTGCAAATACGTCCTACCAATAATGAGGAGACAGAGATCAGGGCGCATAATACTCCTTAGCATGGAAAACACTGATCTTCCACATGTGCCTTCATGGGCTCCTTACGATTACATCTTGGGCAAATCAACTCGTATATATCTTGCAAGAGCAATTGCGGAAAGAGAAATGGAACATGGAATAACTGTAAACGTTCTTTGTCCAACATCGTTTCCACACATTAGCGAAAAAGAAGCCATCGATATGAACCAGCATCACATGACATGGATTAACCGAAAAAGCTGTATGCCCCAAGACATTGCGGAAGCAATCACGTATCTCGCCTCAGAAATGGGACGCTTTGTCACAGGCAGCGTGCTTCAGATACAGCAGGTTAAGCAAAGGTGACGAGTTTGGGGAGCCCACTCTACCTAATAATCCAGATCAAGGCCGTAAGGTGACGTCGGTGTTGATCAGAGACTTCGAACTCAGAGACATAAATGAAATAGTGGGAATTCTCAAGCTGAACAACCAGTATGGCTTTCCACAGGTAGATGGCCCAGACGCCATGAAAAGGGTTAAGGCATGCAGTGCCGCGGTTTTCCTCGTATGCGAAATGGACGACCGGGTCATCGGCGTAGTGAGAGGCAACTATGACGGTTCAAGGGCGATTATTCATCAGCTTTCTGTTCATCCTGCATATCGGAGGCGAGGCATCGGAGCAGCCCTCGTTAGGGAGATAGTGGAAAGATTTCGGCAAATGGGAGCGCCAACAGTCTCAGCTACGGTTATGGAGGAAAGTCTACCGTTCTGGCAAGAAACAGGCTTCAGAAAAACGAAAGCTTTCCTCGTAGGAAACTGGCAAACATAAAAGAAAGGATAGTTCGTAGCGGGCTCTCTGCCTAGACTGCGTGGCGTTATTTGATTTTGAGGGGGATTTCCCACGAAGCTTTCAATGCTCTATGTCTTAGATGGCCTATCGGATGGCCGGCTTAGCAAACGTCTCTGAATTGGACAAAGACTGGACAGAATTTGAAAATAAGAAAAAGAGGGCAATTTCTAGAGATATGTCCAATTAGCAGGATTCAAGCTCCATCCCATCCACCCCCACACGAGACCCTGGAGGCTGCCACACCGTATGGACCAGAAGTTCAAAAGGTTGTCCAACTAGGGTTTGATGGTAGGTTTTTGACAGGTCGTTCTTCCCAAAACTTCATGCTTTTTCCAGACCTTCTTGACTCTAGTCTCTCCAGTCTTGTTGTAGAAATCTTGTCGTGGGGCCTTCTTTCCGCTTGGCTTTTAATGTTTAAATGGTCTATAGACGCAGATGATGTGGCACTATGGGAGTTTTGGATTTATGAAAATTCTTGGCTTGGTTGGATCTCAAAGAAAAGATGGGAATTCATATTTAATTCTGAAAGAAGCTCTTAAACACTGTAATGAGGAGGTAGAAATTGCTCAACTAGCTGAGATGCGAATAGATTGGTGTAATGCGTGCGGGCTTTGTAAGGACACTATGAAATGTGTAATTGAAGATGATGTAGGCTTCATATTCGATAAGATTGTTAGAGCTGATGCCGTAGTATTTTCTGTTCCGAGATACCTTCCTATCCCTTCGAAATTTATGGCTTTGATCGAAAGAATCGGAGCATTATATCATTACAGATTGGAAACCCACCCTGATCTTAATTTGCCACTGGAGGGAAAACCGTTTGGATTAATCGTTGTTTCCGCAGGTGGTGGAAGGCAGGCTTTCGAGGCCCTAAAGGAAGTAGCCTTCCAAGTCATTCATTGTTGGCACATGAAACTCATTACAACAGACTCTTACCCATATCTTGGAGTTTTAGCTCAAGGCGAGGAACTCAACGAGGTATTAGAAGACAAGAAGGCAATTGAGCAAGTAAGAGGATTGATCATGAAACTAACGATGTAAAACAATTCTCACTTCTCCACGTGCTGTAAACTTCAAAAATCAAGAGGGAAAGGAGCATAGTTTAGATATTTTGAAAGAATCATAGAAGAAGATAATAAAACGTATTTAAATGCTCCAAGCTTATTTTTTAGTATGAAAAAGAACAGACCTAGGGTATTACCTACTGTGTATCTAGTTTTAGTCAAAGGAAACAAAATCCTTCTTTCTCGAAGATACAATACAGGATTTCAAGATGGTGATTATAGTTTTCCTGCTGGCCATCTGAAGGATGATGAGGAAACACTTAGCCAAGCTGTGGTTAGAGAAGCAGAAGAGGAAGTAGGAATAGAGATAAATTCAACAGATTTAGAATTAGTTCACATAATGCATAGAAGACAAAAGACGCCGACAAACGAAAGAAGAATTAATCTCTTTTTTACTGTAGGGAAATGGAAGGGTGAACCCAAAATCATGGAACTTGATAAGTGTGATGACTTACAATGGTTTGAACCGGACAACATTCCAGACAACACAATACCTTACATAAAACAAGCAATTAACTGTATCAAAGAGAACGCAGTATATAGCGAATATGGATTTTCTACTCGCGAAGAACTCAAAGATAAACTGAGAATTTAGATGTTGACCTGTCCACGGTTTCATGGTAGCTCGGGATCGCTTCAAACTCTCGTTCAAACACTTCCAGCTGACTATCATTTTGCGGGCAAATAATAGCCTGGTTGCGGTTGAAAAGACTAGATACTAGTAGCGCTTTGACTATTCACCCGAGAGCTCGTTATTATCGAGAGAGTCATAGGCTATAAGCCAAAGAAGATCAATGTAATCTCAAGTGCTTGAGGGAATGCCATGAAAAGATTGTATGTTTGCGGAAGTTTCAGGTTCATACGTGAGATGGAGAAATTGGAACGTAAGCTCAAGGAGGAGAACATCGAGTATCAGATGTCAAAGGAAATGGACCATCGCGAGATTTTGGGATGTTTGAAGAAAATTGATGATGCAGATGTTGTGTACATTGTTAACCCGGAAGGCTACATTGGAAAGAGCGTGGCTGTTGACATAGGATACGCCTATGCGAAAAATAAGCCAATGTATGTCATGCATCCGGTGGATGACCCACCGGTGATGGATTTGATAGATAATGTTTTGTCTCCAGAAGCGTTGATTGGCTTTCTTAAGGAAGGCTCTACTGCTAGGATGTGAGCATAGAAACTCAATTTAATAGACCAAAAGAGAGGCATTATTTGTCAAAAAGGAGCGTTCGAAACTGTTGGAACCCCTCAAAGTGCTACCCGTCTTAGTTTGCAGAAAGGGCCAAGTCAAAGATAACTTTATGGAAGAGAAACTGAAGCAACTCAGAAAAAACGTGAAATCCGACGTTCAAATCTTAAAGCATATTATCATCAATGAAGAGAAGGACATTTCACTTCTGGAAAAGCAGCAGGCAAAGGCAGAAGCAATAGTTCTTTACAGACCCCATCTAGGTCTAGGCGACTGCATAATCAAAATCTCAGAATTCAACCTCCCCACAATCATCTTCAACGATGAAGGATTGATCTGCAACCCATTGGACGCGCTAGAATACATTTACCCCAAAGAAAACCTCGGGATTGCCATAGATTGCCAAGACTTGAACAATTACTTAACTGCCATTTCAACCAAGAAAAAGCTGAGCCAAACAAAAATCTTGATTCTAAACGCGGACTACCCACACTGGGAAAGATTCCTTTGCCGCATCCGCGGAGGTCAAGAAGCAATCAAAAAGAAACTTGGAATAGACTTGGAATACGTGAAAAGCGACGACGTGATAAATAGATGGAAAAACGTAGATGAGAGAAGCGCAAGTCAACTAGCGAAAAAATGGATCAAGGAAGCGGAAAACATCGTCGGAGCTGAAGAAAAAGACGCCGTCTCAGTTGCAAGATTGTACATAGTAATGAAAGATTTGCTTAAAGAGAAAAACGCCCAAGCCTTAACCATGGCATACGGTGACAATCCGCTGCCCGTCCCATGTGTTGCCTACACCAACCTAAGAGATGAAGGAATACCAGCAGCGTGCGAAGCGGACATCAACTCCCTCCTCTCCATGACAATCATGCATTACGTTGCAGACAAGCCGAGCTTCATGGGCAACGTATTCATTGACCCAGCCGACGAAAACCTGATCATCAGCCACTGCGTTTGCCCTCGAAAAATGCGAGGATACAACACCAAACCAGCACCCTACATGCTAAGACCTTATCACACTGAAAAATTCACAGGCAGCCTAACAGCTTTCGTGAAGATGAAAAACGGCCAAGAAATAACGTTGTGGCGCCTTAGCGGCGATCTCAAAAGCATGTTGATTACAAAAGGGATAATCGTGGATAGCGTAGAATACAAAGGCGAAACTTATTGCAGAGTAAAAACAAAAGTGAAAATCAACAATCCAAGAGAGTTTGTCCACAAGGCTTCCGGAAATCATCACGTGGTAGCCTACGGCGACTACACAGAGCAGTTAAGAAAGCTCAATGAAATCCTAGGCATAACCACAATAGAAGTATGAACACCTTCATAAGTCTAAACGGTTGTCCGTGGATAGCGTAGCGAATTGAAGATGAACTCAAACAGATATGAAAACTCTGGGGATTCTTCGTACTGCATATGAAATTCATATGAATAGAAACTAAGAACATAAACGAGATAATGGATCGGTTTTGTGATAGCCTAGGAGAGATTCCAACTCTCGCCAAGCATACAAGGGCATACTCTTACTAGTAAATTGGTGCTGAAATCCCTTCCCCGGCGCCAAAATGTCTTAAGCTAACATGAGGATTATTGGCATGGCGTCTAACAGAAAATGGATGAGAACTGGACCAATGATGTTTCTGGTTCTTGCTCGAACGTATGCTATGCTTAAGATTAGTGATGTTGGGAAAACGTTGCCTGCTAAGCGACCAATAATCCATGGGATTGGAAATGCGTATACTCGTAGATATGCTGGAACATGCCAAAGAGTCATTAATAGTGAACTCAGAAGCATTGCAGGCAAGGCTTTAACAAGGCTTGAAGGATGCTGAGGCACAAGTCTGTCAAGCATGTATCCTCTCGCAGTTGTTTCTTCCAAAACGGCAACCGGGAAAAACGAGTACATTACCATGTACCAAATATACCACGTTGGAAACTGCACACTGTCAGAAACTGCAGATGGGATTGGGCCGAGGAAATGACTAAGCACCATCATTCCCAGCAAACTAATAGCAATAATCAATGGAAGTAAGGCAAAACTCCAGAGCACACTTTTTACGGAACCAGTTCTTCTTAACCCTACGCTTGAAAAGATTTCCCTCAAGGATCGACGCTTTTCCCAAAGAGCCAAAAAAATAACTAGAAAGACAAGAATCCCTCCCCAACCTATCGCCACTCCAATCAATAAACCCAAGACTATCGAAATTGTAACGTCTTGTGGCAGCGTTCCACTTGAGGAGCCACCGAATAGAATAGGTATGGCAAAATACAGGGTGAAGAAGAGCCACACAATAAACGGCCCCTTTGTTTCTCCCAACATCTTGGATGCCATGAGCCATCCCTTTCATTAATCGTGCAAAGCCTCTTTTATTCTTTAACTTGCCAACAATCCACCCTGTAGTAAACTTAACTAACACAAAAGCGATTTGCCGAGAACTTAAACCGAGATGTAAACCTACTCCCCGGCGCCATTTTACTACCAAGTCTTCCCATTATTTTGGATGCTGATACGAGAGCTCAAGAGTTTTGCCGAAGAGAATGCACGAACGTTGGTACGGACAAGGGGGCCTATCATGAGCTATTTAGAATAGCCTTTTCTTTTCAGGTACGAGTCTATGTCCTTTGAAGAGAATCCCACCTTTTCTGCAATCAGTTCGGCGTGGCTCTCTTTGGAGATTCCTGGGGTTATCTTGTATGTTGGTTTTCTGTTTTTGAACTCGACTTGTAGATTCTGAGATTTCCCTTCTTGCTGAAGCCTTCTTGCCAATTCATGATTATGTGTAACCAACATGGTGTCGCTTCCAATTTTGTTGAAGCCGTCTAGGACTACATAGGATATTTCCATCTTTTCCTCGTAGGTAGTTGCCTCCGCAAGTTCATCCAATATGATCAAGCTTCTCGGAGTTGCTTTGAAAAAAACATCCTTAGTTCTCTTCAATTCAGTACCGAATCTTCCCTCTGCATCTCTGATGGAATCGAACATTGGTGCCTGATACAATATTCTATCTGCGATACCTAGCTCGGCTTCTTCAGCAGGAACGTAGCATCCAATCTGAGCCAGGAGCTGCATCTGAGCAATAGTTTTACAGTAAGTTGTTTTTCCGCCACTATTCGCACCGGTTATTATGGTTAATCTCTGCTCTTTCAAGTTCACATCATTTGAAACATAATCGGGATTTCCCTTTGCAAGAATCGGATTTCTCACTTTTGTGGCCACAAAATGATGCTTGTTAGCATGGGTCATGGTTGGGAGAACCAGGTCTCTTCCCATAGCCTTGGAATACTCATAAAACGACATTAACTCGTCGATCATGCCTAAAGCCTCAATCCCTCTGCCGATATCAGGGTCTTCCTTGTAAATCTCCTTTAATGGAGACACGAAATACCTTCTATCGAATGCTTCTGGAAACCCGTATATGATCGGAGTATACAGGATTACTCCTAAAACTGCTGGAATTTGCAGAGGCTCAACAAAGGCCAATGAAAAAAGCGCGACGTAAGGTATGGCCAAAGTCGGTTTGAATGAGCGGAGGGTGAATTTTATTCTGGGCGTGTATATCTGTACTTCTTTCTTAGTTTTTAGGCCTCCAAGGGTCTTGTACACTGGCCCTTTTATCAACTCGGAAGGCCGTTTCCCATCGATGCTTAAAATGTCTTCAATCAAGATTCTGATGTACTGTGATTCAAAGCTCGGTAAATCTTTCGCACCATGTGCCATGATCTTAAAGAATCCGGTGAATTCGCGATACAATTTATATTGGTCGACAAATCGGAGATTATACGGCTCGACTTGGCAGTACAAACATTGGAAAAGGTAGCGATGCATATACGCTTCTCTTTGAGCGAGCGAGTTCAAGTAGCCCTTCACTGCTTCTATCTTGTTCTCATTTTTTTCCAACTCCCTGAGCGAATTTTGTTTCTCAAGGATTAACTCCAAAGAATCGAGTGGTCTTACGAGCGACCTGAATAATGTTGCCGCACCAGTTCTCGTCTTTGTATAATTTATGGCATCGAACAAATCCTTGATATCAATCGCAAATAATGTGCTTTCGTCAACTATTCTCGGCGACAATAGACCAGCCATATGCCTGGGATCATCATACGTGGCCCCCTCGCCATCGACACTAAACAAATCCTCGTACGAACCGTGAACGGATTTTTCTAATTTAGACATTTTCCGGTCTACGTGTATATTCGCTGTGTACGAACTTTTATCTTTGTAGTGCCGATTAGCAACGGCAAGTTATAGCGGATTTAACTATAAATGCCGTTGAATTGTAGTTGTTCTGATTGTAGCTCGAGGCAGATTCAAACTCTTACCACGCATATGTGAACACATTTTTACCGGTGAATTGGTGTTGAAATCCCTTTCCCCGGCGCCACTCATTGGATGCTGTTCAATTCAATGAGGAAACGACACTCTTTGAACCTGTTGCGGATCGGCTTCGTTAACGTCTCTTAAGGAAGCCTCGATTTGCCTTCTCACTTCTAAGCTGGCCTCTCTCTTCAACGCATCAGCGAGCAGTTTTCTGGCCACTTCATGAGTTTTTTCGCCAAAAACACAGAAGAACTTTGAGCGTTTTAGATTGCCTTTTTGGTTTCTTCTGAACAGGTTCTTGGGAAAAACACATACAAAATTCTGGGGATATTCGTGCCCGTTATTCAAGTCGACTACAACAAAAGAAATCTGTACAGGATTATTTTGCCAAAGGGTTCTCACGACCTTAAGATGCGGCTGGATTGTGTGATCCTTGCAGGATTCTCTGTCCGTCACTTGATCTGCTGTTGCTGTTTCTTGCTTGGCTGCGAAAAGTTCCTTGGCATGATTGACGTATCCTTCGAAGTCAAGGTCGATTCGTTCCTCGTAGGGTAGGCTTAGTCTTCGGAACAGCTCTTTGACTATCACTTTTTCGAGAATAAAGGCGCCTTCTTTGAATATGTCGCATAAACTCCTATGTAGTTCTCCGGGGTTGTCCGCGCACAGGGTCAGTTCGATATTAGAAAGAACTACTTTCATCCCACTTTCACCTAGCGCGCTCTCTAATCCATCGAGAATGCTTCCATGAAGTACTTGGGAGAATTCGCGTTTGAGTTCGATCTTGATTCACCATCTCAGAATTTGCTTGATTCCATCGCCTCTGTATTTCATTCTAGAAATCGGGTGGGGTTAACGACTGACGTACTTGGAGAAAGCATATATGCTTTTTGCTACCCAAAAGGCTTATTTCCGTAGACAAAGGCAAAGAGGAGGTGAGAGATTTGACGTGGACAGCCTT
>Ga0315296_10002959_pt1 | contig 14354 bp, 12 predicted proteins | sample YL17G14_18_MG_FD_203921 | JGI IMG/M metagenome (GOLD analysis project Ga0315296, IMG submission 203921) | Sediment microbial communities from Yellowstone Lake, YNP, Wyoming, USA - YL17G14_18 | ecosystem: Environmental > Aquatic > Freshwater > Lake > Sediment | place: USA: Wyoming | collected... | reverse complement strand
TTCACAACCATGGTTAGCCACTTTCCTAGGTTCAACTATCTATGGGAAAACTACATTAGACTTGTGCTGAGAGAATGTTCAATTCGCCTATCTTTTAATGGATTCAGAAGTCCCAGAGAAAGTTCCGGATGTTAATTGAATCGAGCTGCATTGGCCTTGAACGTTCCTCAAGCTTCAGTCAGTATCCTACCTTTTTGAGTCACGAGATCCTCCAGCCTTTTCAGCGCAGCCTTGTATTTCTCTCTGCATCCATCGTCTGTTTGGTTGAATGTAATAATCTCTACAGCTAATCCGTTCTGGGTCCTCTCGCCAACAAGAGGCTTCAGGTAGACTCCTTCCACTTCCTTTGAGATCTGATTGACAAGGGGTGCAAGTTCGCTTTCGAACATCGTTACCATCACACGCTTGGCATAGCTCCGATGTCCTGTGGCTTCTTGAACTCTGTTAGCAACGTGCTCTTCAAAGCATGCTTGAACCTCTCGTGGCGGACCTGGCAAAACGAATAATGTGGACTCTTCCAGACTCAGAATCGTCACGGGAGCCCAGCCAACGGGGTTAGCGAGACACTCGGCTCCTTCTAGGGTGCTCGACATCTTGAGGTGATGGGGCTGGAAGCTGTTAGGCGGCATGTTCCGGCGTTCACCCATGATTCTCAGAACGGTTTCGGAAACGATGATGCGTCTTCCAGACAGCTTGGACAAAGCACTCAACGTCTTGTCGTCTTCTGTGGGTCCCAGTCCTCCTGTGATGAATACTAGGCCCGGTTGTCGACTCAAGGAGTCTTTTACAACTTCGCAGATCTGTTCTTCATCATCTCTTATGCAGGTGATTCGCTGAACTAGGACGCCTCGATGCGTCAGCTGATCAGCCAGCCAGAAGGAGTTAGTGTCGTAGACTCTTCCGTAGCACAGTTCGTCGCCGATGGCTAAGATCTCAGCTGGTATGCTCAAGTCAACCGCTTCCGTATCCCAGATCAGAAATGACGAATCATTTATCTCTTTCCTGAGTGCCTGAGAGCGAATCTTATGTTATCTTCCCACAGTGGTATGTCCAGTCACCGGGAAATAGTGTCGGCTGGTAGCGAACATCGAAGATAACAGACCTATAGGGTGCGCAGATTTCCTCAAGCATTCTTCCTGCAGTATCCTTAAGGATTCCCAGTGTGCGTCCTTCCTCTACCGTTTGGCCTAGTTCACATGTGTTGTAGACGATGCCTCCATGCTTCGTCTTGGGCCAACTGCTTTCCTCAGCTACGATCTGTTCACCATTGGCTCCAACTGGCTCCTCTCGGAGCAAGCCCAATCCGATCATTATGTTCTTCGCTCCCTGAACACCGACCTTCGCCAAGTCCTCTTGGATACGGCCTCCTCCACCCAGTTCCGGGCCGATGCAGGGTATGCCTCTAAGCCCGGCTTGAATTGTGAGGCTTCCTATCATAGGTCCTCTTGTTCTGACTCCGCCTAATACGGGGATGCCCTGTCCGAAGAGCTGGTAAAGCTTCTTGATCTGACTTCCTACCAGTTTGTCTACTTCGTCATTGGTCCTTGCATGGATGTACCGAGCCAAAAAGGCTTTTCCACCCTCATGAAAATCGAGGATGGAATCCGAGCCTATGATGACATTCTCCCATATCGTTGCAGCAATTTTCTCGGTTAAAAGACCCTTCATATCACCCGGCCAGACACGGTTCATGTTCAGGTTCTCGTATCCCATTGACTCTGAAGCCATGCGTCCAGAGCTGTTGAATGCTACAGGGTTTGAGACAGGAATCGCGATGACAGTTCCTGTGAGCCTCCTAGGTCTAAGCTCATCCATAAGCCTGTTTATTATTTCCATACCGTTGTACTCGTCACCATGCTGCACTCCCATCATCGTTACTACTGGCTCTACCTTTTCTCCTGAGACCGCTCGGATAAGAAGGGAGATCGGCGAACCATCTGGGAACTCCGCGACCTTGACCTCCCTTATTGTTCGTCTGCCAGGCCTCAAGGCGAAGCCGAAGAGTTTCAAATTCATATTCGGATCACTGGAATATACTGCATTAGCATGTTATGAGGATCATGGCTCGGAGCGGAAGAGAAGATTATCTTCATGGAAAACATGCCATATGGTTGACACTGACTTAAGTGATACAACTGCTTCTAGTTGTTTTTCTCAGATGCCTCAGCATTTCGCTAGCAATTGAAGAGGTGCTCCTTATCGTCTATGGCTTAGTGTAGCTTGCTAAGCCACATTTTTGGCTCGATGTGGAATGGTCGGTTCTCGATTCAGCAGGGTCTCTGAACATGAAAAAAGATATGATTAGAGAGCGTAGAATAGATCGATGTGCTCATGAAAGGTGCAAAGTGGCTTCCTTAGAGAGGGGATTGCGACATGTCTTTGCTGAAGCAGATCGTTGGTAGCTACATGGAGAAGGTCTCTGGAATTGAGCAGTATTGTGAGAGATGCCTTAGAACGGAGAGGTGGGGAGGGAGAGTTGTGCTTATGGTGGTTGATGCCGCTTTCACCTCCATCGGCTTAAACTACTTCACGGCTGTTGTCCCAAAGGTGAATGAGTTCAGCGACAAGTTTGTCGAGACGGGCAGAGTAACAAACCTCCGAGAACTCGCAGAGGTAGGGACAGAGGAGTCGAAACAGATATGGAAGAACAGCAGGTCCTGGTACATGGCAAAGCAGATAGCCTCGTATCTGTCAGGCTTGGGCGAGGATCGAACCGCCTTTAGAGCATGGGCTGCTCATTCGAGCTTGGAAAAATGGAAAGAGGATCCTATCGGTAGGATCAGGGGAGTCGGCATAGTGACTTATCAGTACCTGAGAATGATGGGGGGCGTGGACACGGTGATGCCTGACAAGATAGTGAAGCGAGTCATAAATGTGATTCTTCAGACATCAGGCTTAGAGCCAGTAAGTGACGACATAGTATTTGTGAATAAGACCGAGGAAATAGCCAGAGCTTGTGGCTACCGAGCTACGGCGCTTTGCTGGATGACTTGGCTCATACAGCCCGAAGGAAAGAAGATTAGGATGGAGAAGTACTCGAACATACTCGGAAAGATCTGATTCGCCTAGCATCGATCGATGAGTCATGGCTCCGTCGGCCTACACGAATCTGACGAGCAGAACGTAGAGCATTATTACGATCAGGCCGTACATGCCGATTTTCTTGACTGTTTTTTGTAGATCAATGGCCTTCTGTTCAGAGGGCTGCCTGTAGAGTTCAACGAATCTCAGTAGAATGGGTATGAAGAGAGGAATCAGGACCACGGCTAACAAGAAGTGCACAGGCTGGATCAAGCCCATGACAAGATAAACAACAGGAGAGAGAAAGGCAAGGAAAAAGAAGGTTGCTGCAAGGAATGCTGCCTTCCTGGGCCCGTATCTGACCGGAAAGGTGTTTAGCCCACAGTCTCTATCCGCGCTATAGTCCCCCAGAGCTTGGACTATGTGTCCGCCCGATTGGAAAACCATCAGCGGCGCAGACGCAAGAAGCATCAGGATGATATCAAGATCCAGTCGATGTGCGGTTCCTAATCCAATGTAGAAGGGTAGAAAGCCTGCACCTACGGCGGAAACCGCAAAGTCTGCAATCGGCACGGTTTTCAGATTGGGGACTGGGGCAGAGTAAGCTAGTCCGAGACCGAGGTAGAACAGGAAAGCTGGGAGCAGAAGAGCATCTGTCAGTAGTACCAAGACAAAGCTGGAAAGGACGAGAAAAGCTGAGAAGAAGAGAGATCCACGTGAAGAGAGCCTCTGAGAGGCAACAGGCAGGTTTTTCTTAATCTCGTTGAACTTGTCGGCGTCACGGTCGAAGTACTGGTTTATGACGAAGATGAACGCAGTGGCGAATATGAATGCTAAGGAGATCGGTATGAACCTACTCAGAGAGGGAAGTGCAAATAGAATGCTGCCTAAGACGAAGCTGAAAAGCCAGCTCGTCCAACTCTCTATGCGGCAGACACGATAGTAGACTTTAACAGAGTCGAAATACATACAATAAACCTTCCGCTTCTAAGCCTCCGTCTCCTATCTTGTCTTGCCTAGGTAGTTGTAAAGAAACCGTTGTGGTATTTAATAATACCTTTCTGTTCTGAGGCCCAATGCGCCGGGGTAACAGAAGTAGGGTCCAGTTCAAGGCAGTCCTTCACACGAAAGCGAGTTGCAGTTACTTCCTCACGTAGACGGTTTTTCCACCTACTATTGTCATATCTATCGAAATGTCGATAATCTTCTCCGACGGCGAGGAGAGGAGGTCCTTTCCGAGAACTACCATATCAGCAAGCTTCCCTGCTTCTAGGGAGCCTAGCGAATTCTCGTCAAATGATTGATAGGCCGCGTTGATTGTGTACAGCTTCAGAGCCTCCATCACTGTGATTCTCTGGGTTTGGCCGAGGGGTTTCCCTGACCTTGCTTTTCTGTTGACCAGTGCATGAATCCCCATCAACGGGGCGAAAGGAGAGGCGCTGTGGTCCGAGTGAGCTGAGACTTTGAGACCTGCGTCGAGGAAGGAGCGGGCTGCGAACATCCATTCCAAGCGCTTCTCTCCAAATGCTGGGAGCAGCTTATCGCCATGGTAGTAGGGATAGGCTCCGAATATCGTTGGTAGCATCTCAAGCTTCTTGATCCTAGCCACAATTTCGGGGTTAACAACGGTGCAGTGGATAATTCTGTTTCTTGCGTCGATTCGGGGATACTTGGCCTGAGCTTCTTCCATGATATCCAAGTACATGTTGATGGCTCTATCACCGTTGGCATGAGAGGAGATACGGTAGCCAGCTTCACATGCTTCAAGTATCTTTCTCCTCGCGGCCTCCTCGGTTGTCGCCATGACCCCGTAGAAGTCTGGCTTGTTAAGATATGGTTCAGAGACTGCTGCTGTGCGGGCTGAGATCGCTCCGTCAAAGAAGAACTTCAATCCGCAGATCCTGACCCAGTCACCTCCGAGGCCCTGCATAATACCTAGCTTGTTCATCTCCGGGAACAGGTCAATCGGCAGGTCCATCCTGAATCTAATAGGAAGCTTCCCTTGATTCTTGAGGTCCAGGACAGCTCTGATCTGCGGCCTGTCAGCAAGGTCGTAGACGCAGGTAATACCCGTAGCAGCATTCTGCTGCAAAATCTGCTCAGCGGCTTCAACCGCCAGAATCCTAGAAAGCTCTTTACGATAGGTCCCTGTGGACATGATTACCTCTATCGCCTTCTCGTGCAGACCACCGGTGAGCTCTCCTGTTCTCGAGTCTCTCTCAAAGACGCCTCCTATGGGATCAGCACTATCCTTCGTGATTCCTGCGACTTCGAACGCCTTGGTGTTGGCGACGGAGTAATGTCCGCCAACCGTGGATATCATGACAGGATTATTGGGAGCAGCCTCATCAAGCTCCCATCTAGTGGGATGCCGTTTCTCCTGAAGCTTCGAGTCATCTTCCTTGACTCCTGAGATCGATTCGCCTTGAGGTGTTTTAGCCGCTTTTTCCCTAAGCCTAGCCTTAAGATCGTTTATAGATTTGACTCCGGCTTCCTCGCTGAGGTCAACGGCAGACATGGAAGCCATTCCGGCACTGATCATATGACAATGTGAGTCGATGAAACCGGGAACTACCGTTCTTCCTTTGAGGTCGATTACTTTGGTCTCTGAGCCGATAAGCCTCTTTACTTCGTCGTCTGTGCCCACTGCGAGTATCCTACCAAACTTGACTGCTAGAGCTTCTGCAACAGTGCCTTTCCTATCAACTGTCACAATCTTACCGTTTAGCAGAGCCAAGTCTAGGGAGATTCTGTCTACCATGCTGTGATCCCTCAGTGTCTGGTATCGATTGTTAACTCCATAAGACTTCCTTCCTCATTGTGCTTCTTCTAAGAGCCTCTCCAGTACTCGCTTGTTGTCGTTTTTTCTCCTAGCGGATCTCTCAAATGCTTGGGAGATGTCGCTTAGCAGTCCTCTGGAGCTTCTGCTTGCATCCAAGCAGAACCTTGTTGTCTTTTCCTCGACTTCAAGAGCTTTTCTGAGATCATCAGTTAGGCTTCTGTCCTTCTTTAATTTCAATTCAATTGCATATTGGCTTTCATCTAGACCTTCAAAGGAGAATCCTACTTCTGCAGTGTCAGTTATTCCTTCGCGGTAGGCTCTGAGCACCATCTCTCGTTCTTTTCTGTGCTCTGCTGCCAGATCGACGAATTGACAGTTATGCTCCAAGTACTTGCCAGCCAGAGCCTCAAAGAACTCTACAGCTTGATCTTCCAGTCTGCCATAGAGACTCATGATGGCACTTGCAGTGTGAAAAGTCAACCTAGAACCACCGGGCTACGACGATCTTCTTCTCAGTGAAGAAGTCGACTGCATCTCTACCTTGGCCATGCAAGTCCCCAAAGAAGGAGTCTTTCATTCCACCGAAAGGGAAGAAGGCCATAGGGGCTGGTATTCCCACGTTGATGCCTACATTGCCGCATTGAACCTCATACTGGAACTTTCTAGAGGCTTTTCCGCTCGACGTGAAGATCGCCGTAGAATTTCCATAGGAACCTCGGTTAATCATTTCAATGGTCTCATCAAGATCTCTGACCCTCAAAACGCTCATGACGGGCCCGAAGATCTCCTCTTTTGCGATGGCCATATCCGGGGTTACATTCTCGAAGATGGAAGTCCCTAAGAAGCAGTTCTCAGGATAGTTGCCGAGGATCTTGAAGGCTCTGCCGTCGAGGATGAGCTTGGCTCCGTCCTGCATCCCCTTCTCGATGTAGCTTGTGACCCCTTTCTTTCGGACTTCTGCTTGTAGAGGCCCCATCTGAACGCTTTCATCAAGCCCATAGCCGATTCTGATGCTTGAAGCAGCTTGGACAACTTTGCTCAGGAAGCTGTTGTAGAACTCGTTATCTTCTCCAACTATGAGTAGGTTTGCTCCGGAGAGGCAACGCTGCCCTGTGGTTCCATAGAAGGAGGACATGAGAGCAGAGACACTCGCATCGATGACCGCGTCAGGCATTACGACAAGGAAGTTCTTTGCGCCGCATTGAGCTTGAACGCGCTTTCCATTTGCGGCGGCCTCCTTGTAGACTATGTCTCGGCCTATGTGTGTGGAGCCTACAAATGATATTCCTTTGATTCCGGGATGCTTCAAGAGCGCGCTTACAACATCTGCATCTCCGTGCACCATGTTGACTACGCCGGGCGGAAATCCTGCTTCGTCAATGAGTTCAAACAGTTTTGTTTGGCTGAGTGGTGTCCATGGAGAAGGCTTGACAATGTATGTGTTGCCTGTGGCGACAGCATAAGGCATGAACCACAACGGCACCATGAAGGGAAAGTTGAAGGGGGCTATGCATGCGAAGACTCCCAGAGGTTGCTTGATCACATACTCGTCGATGCCAAGAGAGATGTCTTCAAGGTTGTATCCCATCATCAAGGACGGAATACCTGTAGCAACCTCCACATTCTCTATGCCTCGCCTCGTCTCCCCTCTCCCCTCATCAATGATCTTTCCGTGTTCCATCGTGCAAACACGGCTGAGCTCTTCGAAGTGGGCTTCCAACAGCTCCTTCAACCTGAAGAAGTACCTTGACCTAGCCAGAGGAGTCGTTCTCCGCCACCTTGGATAGGCCTCCGCGGCAGCCTCAACACATCGGTCCACGTCTTCAGCACCAGAGATAGGAACCTTTGCTAGAAGCTTCATAGTCGCTGGGTTGACGACATCTCTGTAGACATTGGTCGTCGAGTCAGTCCATCTTCCATTCACATAGTTCCTCAGCCTCGCGACTTCCTTCAAGGGTTCTTCCAGAAGAGACATGCTGCTGAACCTCCTAGAGTCCTCTTTCCAGCTTTGCGAGGATCCCATCGACAACTGCTAATGATTTGTCCAGCTCCTCCCTTGTTATGATAAGCGGGGGCTGGAAACGGAGAGTACACTTCTTAACACCTCCTGAACCAATCAAGATGCCTTGCTTCCTAGCCTCGTCGCGTACTGTGGCCACCTCCTTGACAGCGGGTTCCTTGGTCTTCCTGTCACGTACTAGCTCGACTCCGACCATTAGTCCTTTTCCTCTTACGTCACCGATGAGTTTGTGCCTTTCTTTCAGCTCATCCAGCCTCTTCAGGAGATACTTGCCCTTCTCCGCAGCCTGTTCAGCGAGGTGTTCGGTTTGAAAGATCTCGATGTTTGCCAGTGCAGCGGCACAGCATACAGGGTTGCCTCCGAAGGTTGATAGATGGTCTCCGGGCTCAAAGGCATCACCTATCTCGCTTGTAGTGATGCAGGCGCTGAGAGGCAATCCCGCTGCTATTGCCTTGCCTAAGGTCATGATGTCTGGTTTGACGCCGTAGTGGTCAACTGCAAACATCCTGCCTGTTCTGCCGAATCCTGTCTGGACCTCGTCTACTGCTAGAAGTATGTCATGAGCGTTAAGAATCTCTTTTATGACCTTGAAGTACTCGTCAGGGGGCACGATTATGCCACCTTCCCCAAGAATCGGCTCAGCTATAAGTGCAGCCACATTGTTTGAAGTGTGGTAGTTTATGATGTCCTCGACTCGTCGAGCACATGTGAGGTCGCATTCTGGATATTCTTTCGAGAAGGGACAGCGGTAGCAATAGGGCACAGGGGCGAAATATACTCCAGAGAGGTAGGGGCCCATGTCGTAGCGCTTCCGTCCCCATTGGCCGGTCACACTTAATGTGCCGATGGTTCTGCCGTGGAAGGAGCACTCCAGAGCTATTAGTTCATGTTTCTCGCTGAACTTTCTGGCGAGTTTCATGGCACATTCATTGGCTTCGGCTCCACTGTTCCCGAGAAAGGCTTTCTCGAGACCGCTAGGAGCGATTTCTGCCAGTTTCGCAGCCAGATCAGCTGCAGGTACGTTATGGTAGACGTAGGAGCAGCAATGGATGAGCTTCTCAGCTTGATTCTTCACTGCTTCCACGATCTTGGGCGGACAGTGTCCAGAGTTGACCACTGCAATGCCTGCAAAACAGTCGATGTACTCTTTTCCCTCAACATCCTTGACAGTGGCTCCTTTGCCTTCCATGATGACTATCGGCTCCAGCTCTGTGAAACTGAGCATCCTGTGTTTCTGATCCTTCTCCATGATCTCTTGAGAAGTCCTCATAGCAACCACAATACTTTCTTTCTCTCGACCACTATAAAAAACAAATCAGCTTCAATCGAAGTGCAACAAGGATGTTTAAACCATGAATCACTGGCTGAGGATTCTAATCACCGACCCTTTCCTGAATCGATCAACAGTGAAGATCAAGATGTGAGAAGGGCTCTAGATTGCTTCGTAGAGAGTCAGCAAACAGATGATCCGCGGGTGACCGAGCATGAGAAGGCCAAAGGACAGGAAGATGTATCAGTAGGCCGCTCTAGCAGTCTGCAGAGTGTTCAAAAGGTTCTACGCGTAGATTCATGCTATGAAGAGAAACAAAAGGAGTGGATGTCAAGGTCTGTGTATGACCTCGCCGGCTTTGGCGCCTGTGTGTTCTCCTTGGTCGATTGTGACAGCTCCGTTCACAAGAACGTAGGGGATACCTTCGGGGAACTGGTAGGGGTCTGCCCATGTACCTTTCTCTTTCACTAGCCATGGGTCAAAGATGGTGATATCTGCGTATGCCCCGGGTTTGAGGACACCTCTATCAGCTAGCTTAAGCCTCCAAGCGGGCATCCCACTCATCTTGTGTACAGCTTCCGGCAGTGAGAGCACTCCTTCTCGGACGTATATGCTGAGAACTCGGACGAAGGTTCCATAGTTTCTCGGATGGTTCTTTCCTTCGCCTAGGACCCCTGTGGGCTCAAGGGCAGATCCATCCGAGCCAATCATGACGAGTTCATGTTTCATGAGTGTCCTTACGTCTTCCTCGAGTCCAAAGAAGCCTATGTATGAGATCTGCCCTTTTTCCTCTAGGAGCAGATCACATATCGTGTCAACCGGATCAGAAGCTCTAGTACGGGCTATTTGCTGAAGGGTTTTGCCTTCGTAAACCTTGTTCTTCTTGTTTGGGAACGACACAAGATAGGTTTGACTCCAGTCTCGGCCTCCTAACTCCTGCTTTAGCTTCTGTCTGACATCGTTCTGAGCGATTCGTTCTAGAAGCTTTGGGACACCACCCTCATGAACCCACTGAGGTAGTAAAGAGGATAAACCGGTGCTGCTGGCAATATACGGATACAGGTCAGCAGTGAAGTCGATTCCTCTTGCTCTAGCAGCATCCACCATGTTGAGAGTTGCGGTCTTAGCTCGACCCCAGTTGCTTTGGCTGCCAGTAGAGCTCCCGATATGGGACATCTCCACGGGGAGTCCTGCCTTCTCACCTATTTCAAAGGCTTCTTCGATGTTTCTTGGGAATCCTCTTCTCGTGTGAGTTGAGTAAATTCCACCGTACCTAGAGACCACTTTGCACAGTTCTATGACTTCGCTGGTCTCTGCGAACATGCCTGGCGAGTATCCTAGGCCTGTGGACATGCCGAAGCATCCTGCTTCCATCGCATCAGCCACTAAGCTCTTCATCTGCTCCATCTCGCGGGCTGTTGGCGCTCTGGCTTCGTAGCCCATTACGGAGGCCCGTAGGGTGCCGTGTCCTATCTGAAGGACCGTGTTGATCGAGATACCTTGGCGTAGAAGCCTCGCCTCATATTCTTCCGCAGTAGACCAATCGACTGTTAAGCCATAGCGGTTGGCATATCTTGTCTTGGTTTCCCTCAGCGCTTCTCCCAAAAGAGGAAAAGGAGAGTTGCCGCAGCTACACGTCATTACAGTTGTGACGCCTTGACGAATCATGCTTTCAGCTTTTCCGCTGACAAGAAGAGATGTGTCTGAATGGTTGTGTATGTCTATGAAGCCTGGGGCCACGACCATTCCTTTCGCATCTATGACCCTGTCCGCTGTCGCATTGGCCAAACTGCCTATTTTGGCTATCTTCTCTCCTTCGATCCCGATGTCCGCATTGCACCATGGGTTAGCATTGCCATCGATTACTTTTCCGTTCTTGATCAGAATATCTAAGCTCGTCATGTTACTTCAAACTACTAGAATGCCCGCATGTTCTTAAGATGTTATGCAGTCAAAACCCGCGCTCAGCTCTTTGTGCAATGACTAGGGTAAAGCTTAACCTCACCTCATGCCAAGTCTTCATGGTGCAGGAGCATGTCACAGGAAAATCAAATTCTAAGGTACATCGATTCACAGAAAGATAAGATAGTCGATTTGATGCAGAGGCTTGTGCAGACGGAAAGCACAACAGGCAACGAAGCTAGGATAGGCCATCTCGTGGCTGAAGAGTGCAGAAGAGACGGGCTTGAGGTTGAACTTGTCGAGCCCGCTAAAGATAGGACGAATGTGGTGGCGAGGTACCATGGTACCAGAGGAAAGCCAAAGGTTATGATGTACTCCCATTATGACACGGTGCCTTCGGGTGACCTGAATGCTTGGACCTATCCCCCGTACTCGGGGAAGATTATGGATGGACAGATGTGGGGAAGAGGGACCGCTGACAATAAGATAGCAACCTGCGGTTTGATCATGGCCTTCAGAGGCCTTAGGAGTCTAGGCATCAAACTGAGGGGAGACATCGTCTTCACTCATGTGGCTGACGAGGAAAAGGGAGGAACCTATGGATTCAGATATCTCGTCGACAATGGCTATGGTGACAATGTGGAATACCTCTTCTATGGGCATGGCGGCTCGGCTAAGCAGATAGGAATAGCCGCAAACGGCTCAAGAGCCTATACCATCAGAGTGAAGGGAAAGGCAGCTCACACAGCCCGCCTAGAGGAGGGACTCAACGCTGTGGTCAAGGCCGCCGAGCTCATTCGACAGCTTAAGGCTCTAGGGGACGATGTGAACAAACGGCGTTATCATCTTCCCGGAACGGATACGATAATGCAGTCCCGGTTCTCAATAAACCGGTGCATAGGATATACAGGCGGCAATGTTGTGCCTGACAGCTGCGAAGTAATGGTTGACAGGAGATTCACACCTGGCGAAAGTGCAGAACAGTCACAGGAAGAAATCAGAAAGGTGATAGCGGAGCTGAAGGCTCAAGACAAGGAGTTCGAGGCAGACCTAAGTTTCACAGAGGGAATGGAGCTTTCAGTTTCCCCTGCTGACTCGGATCTCGTCAAGAGCATTCAAAGGGTGGCCCAAAGAATTATAGGACAAGAGCCGAAGCCCTCTGGAGGATCTCACTCAAGCGATCATGGCTGGTTCGTCAGCAAGTACCACAAACCTGTTGCCAGCTACGGCATAGGCGGAGTAGGCACCCATATGACCAACGAACACATAAGCATCGAAGATCTAGTCACCACAACAAAGGTCTATGCCTTGCTTATGATCGATCTTCTAGGCGTAGAATAGACGAATATGCAATCTGTTTCTGAACTGCCCTGCAAAGCTTCATAGTTTCATCCATGTCTGCAATGTGATATGCAGTTCAGTATGGCTACGAGCTCTTCCTTCGATCATCGCTCTGTTTGAGGATACTCGGTTGTTGCCTTAGACTTGAGTAGCGGAGTTGGGCTGAAGGCCGTTAAGATTTAGGGCTCGCCGGACGTAGTATGGCTCAATAGGTCCCGCAGATGCCTCTACTGTGCAGTTGGAAGACCGGGCCTAGTCGAAGTGATTGATGCTGATGCCAAGACGATTGTTGAGGAGATCGAGACGGAGGAGGGGCACATATCCTGGCTCTTGATGAAGCTCGTTAGAAGCTTTACGTGTTTCTCCAAGAAGGTGTCAGGCCGCAGTGTACAGAGAAGCATGACAGCTTCATGAATGTGCCAGCGGTTCTTACCGCTCTGCCTAGAGATGCGAAGGTATTTGTTTTCAGAAACCCGAGCGAGCGCTTCAGCCTATTGATCGCTCTAGCCTTGGCTTCTAGTATCGATCGCCTGGTTTGTGTCAGGTTTCAAGATACTTGCTGTAGAATTTGAGAACTCTTTCCCATGCGTCCTTGGCGGCCTCTGGCCTGTAGCTCTCTCTTGTGTCGTTGAAGAAACCGTGTGGAGCGCCCGGGTAGGTTTTGATGTCGAAGGTCTTTCTATGCTTTGTTAAGGTATCTCTCAGCAGGTTAACATCGGCTTCTGTTATTCCTATGTCACCCCCCGCATAGTTGCACAGTACGGGACAGGTTATGTTTCTTACAAGGTCTATCGGAGAAGGGTTTCTCCCGTAGAACACGACTGCACCTGCTATTTCGCGGTTGTGACAAGCGAGCATGAGTGAGAGTCCGCCTCCCATGCAGAATCCGATGCTGCCTATGTTCTTTGGGTTTACATTCTTCAGACTTTTGAGGTAGGCATGTCCCGCGTTCAGGTCTGCTAGTATCTTCTCTTCCGAGATCTGTTCTCGCAGCTTGCGGCCATCTTCCAGTTTTGTGAGGGTTTTGCCGTCGAAGAGGTCTACCGCAAGAGACACATATCTTTCTCGCGCAAGCCGTGTGTTCACGTCCTTGATATGATCTACCAAACCCCATATTTCGTGAATAACGATCACTCCAGGGTATTTACCAGGTGCTTTTGGCGCTGCCAAGAAGCCATCTGTTTTTCCTCGCGGTGAGCTGCTTGGAAACTGAACCTTAGAAGATGAGACTTCCAAACTAGATACGCTCCTAGTAGAACTGAATCAAGGGTTAGAGATGGCACAACGATTTAAATAGGTTTTCATTATCTTCAGAAATCACAGGGTCGGGTGTTGAAGGCGCTTGGCCCCGAGGAGTTGAGGAGGATTAGTCTTGACAGAAGCTCTCACACTTCAGGCAGAGATAGACAAGGCAACGCGAGACATGGAAAAGAGCTGCGACGATACGTTGAGGAAGATCAGGAAACTAAAACACACAATGAATGCACTGGAACAAACACTCGGCCAGGGCAACAGTTCTATGGCCGCTGACTCCATGAAAGCGTTGAGCCATGCCACAAAAAGCCTCAACAACCTCAGTGACTCGCTGCTTGTTAGGAGTAGAAAGGCGTGGCAAGTATACGGCAGACTTGAAGCAAAGTGCAAGGCTAGTGGACTGGACCTAGCGCGAGTGGAAGATATCCGAGTTTTGTGCAAGAGAGTAGAAGGAATGGCTGCTGACCTGCTCTGCTATTCACTTGGCCACATGAAGCCTATGGCAGACCCGGCTAGGTAGCCTAGTCTTGTTCCACATCGCTTCATAGTTGAGTGCTTATTCCTTCGCGTACGAAAAGGTTATAGCGTATGTACTCGTTCCCGCAATGAAGGTGCTCTGAACATGGAGGAAAGTGAAGAACGAGAGAAGCCTATGGCACTAGATGCTGTGTTGCATAATTTTTCAGTCAGGTCTTGATCTCCCTTCCTCCCGCTTCCTCATGTTTTCGCCCAAGGCAGTTCACCCGTCGCGTCGTACTTTTGGA
>Ga0315296_10002957_pt1 | contig 14360 bp, 12 predicted proteins | sample YL17G14_18_MG_FD_203921 | JGI IMG/M metagenome (GOLD analysis project Ga0315296, IMG submission 203921) | Sediment microbial communities from Yellowstone Lake, YNP, Wyoming, USA - YL17G14_18 | ecosystem: Environmental > Aquatic > Freshwater > Lake > Sediment | place: USA: Wyoming | collected... | reverse complement strand
TCGCCGGGGCGACCGAGGTCGAAGCCGCCATCGGGCGGATGGCCACGGCGATCGCCGCTCTCGAGGCCGATGAGCACAGGCAGGAAAAGGAGATTGTCGGATTCGAGATCCAGGCCGCGCAGGCTGCGGAAGAGGCGGAGCGCCTCACGCGCAAGTCAGGATTGCTCCACACCGAGCACTTGCGGGCCGACGACGAGCGGCAGGCCCTGGAGAACCGCCAGCGCGAGGCGCGCGAGTCGATCGTGCAGATCGAGGCCGATCGGCGGGCGGCCGAGGATCGCCTGGCTGCGGCGCAACGGCGTCTGGCCAGCGGCCGCGAGACCGCCGAGATCCTCGCGCAGGGCGTCGCGGACGCGCGCGCGCAGCACGCGGCGCTGGTCGAGCGCGTGTCCGCTGTCGCGATGGAGGTCGAGCGGCTCGAAGAGGCCGCCTCCGAACTCACCGCGCGTCTCGCGGCCCAGACCGAGGCACTGCGCCAGATCACCGCGCGGCGCGAGGACCTGCGTGCGGCCGTTGCGGAGGGACGCCGGCTCCTGGACCAGGACGTCGCGAGCCTCGAGCTGCGGCGCGCGGATGTGCGCGCCGCAGAGGAGACGGTGAGCGAGCTGCGGGGGCGCGCCGAGGCCCACGAAGTTTCCATCCGCGAGGCGAGGCGGCTGCTCGACGGCATCAAAGGCTCGGTGAGCGAGCTCGTTGTCGCCCGCGCGACCGCCGAGGCGGACTTGGCCCACCTGGCCGCCACGTGCCTCGACGCGACGCAGCAGGACCTGGACGAGGTGGTCGCTGAGGTTCAGCAACTGGAGCGCGACGCCATTGTCGCGCCCGACAGCCGCGTGGTCGAAGCCGAGGAGCCCGACGAGGAGGCGGCCGAGGCAGCGGAACCCGATGGGGCCGGGACAGCCAAGGCCCCGCCAGAACCGGCGGGCGTCGGCGTCATGACGCCCGAAGAGGCCATTGCCGCGCTTCGCGCCAAGATCGATCGGCTGGGCCCGGTCAACATGATGGCCATTGAGCAGTTCGATGAGCTGGAGCAGCGACACGCGTTCCTGACGAAACAGCGGCAGGACCTCGTGGAGTCGATTGCCGCCACCGGCGAGGCCATCAGGCGGATTGACGAGACCAGCAAGGCGAGGTTCCGCGATGCCTTCTTCGCGATCAACCGAAACTTCCAGGAGACCTTCGCGTCGCTGTTTGGCGGCGGCGAGGCGGGCCTGACGCTGCTCGACGAATCCGATGTGCTCGAAGGCGGCATCGAGATCGTCGCCCAGCCGCCGGGCAAGCGCCTCCAGAGCGTGCAGCTGCTGTCCGGCGGCGAAAAGGCCCTCTCGGCGATCGCGCTCATGTTCGCCATCTTCAGGTACAAGCCGAGCCCCTTCTGTGTCCTCGATGAGATCGACGCCCCGCTTGACGATGCGAACATCGGGCGGTTCCTCGAGATGTTGCGCCAGATGCAGGACGAGACGCAGTTCATCCTGATCACGCACAACCGCCAGACGATGGAGATTGCCGATCGGCTCTACGGCGTGACGATGGAGGAGCCGGGGGTGTCAAAGCTGATATCCGTCCGGCTGCACTGAAGGCCACCTGTTTCCCTGGCGCGCGGGCGGGCCACCCGCCTGCGCCAGCCGTCGCGGCCAGTGAACGCGTGCCGGTATTCCCCCGTATGTACTCTGGGAGGAGGGGTGTCTCTCATGACCACCAAGTCTATGGGCCGGCTGCTCGGGCATGTCGCCGTGCTCGCTGTCTCTATCGTGACCCTGTCCGGCTGCGATGTCATGGTCGGCATGGGCGGTTTCGGGGGCAAGGAGCTGGCGAAGGACCAGTGGAGGAGGACCTATCCGCTGGCTGCCGGAGGGCAGCTCGATATCGTGAATGTGAACGGCTCCATCGTGACGGAAGCCACCGACGGCACGGTCGTTGACGTGGTCGCCGAACGGTCGGCGCGGGCCGGCACGCTCGAGGCGGCCAAGGACCTGCTGCAGGGAATCCAGATGCGGGAGGAGACGGCACCAGCCAGGGTGTCCATCGAGGTCAAGCCGCCTTCAGGCTTCGGGGGCAGCACGAACGTCGACTTCGTGGTCAAGGTGCCGAGAAACGCCGTGCTCAGGTTGCTGAACTCGAACGGGAAGATCACAATCGTCGGTGCACAGGGTTCTATCAGGGCCGAGGTGACCAACGGCGGGGTGACCGGCCGCGGGCTTGCCGGCGCGGTGGACGCGAGCACGACCAACGGCAGCATCTCGGTGGACATGGACACCGTCGCGGGCGACGGGATCAGGCTCGGGACGACGAACGGCAGCATCCAGTTGGCGTTGCCTGCCAGCGCCAGGGCCGAGATCCGGGCCAGCTGTGTCAACGGCGGCGTGAGCGCGACCAATCTGAACCTCGAGCACCGCGGCACCCAGTCGCGGCGGCGGCTCGACGGCACCCTCAACGGCGGGGGATCCCGGATCGTTCTGGACACGACGAACGGCGGGATCAAGATCATGGGAAAATAGGGCGTGAATGAGGACAGGGCTATCCGCTATCAGCGCCTGAAACGCCGCGCGAGCGTGTTGTCGCTGGCATGGAGCGCGGGGTTTCTGGTGGCCCTCGTCCTCAGCGGCGGGTCGCAGGTGCTTCGAGATCTGGCGGCCCGCGCCGTGAGTCCGACGGGGGTGCCTCAGTGGCTCACGCCGCTCGTGATCGTGCCCTTCTACGTCGTGTTCCTCGCGGCGCTTCACGAGTCGGGCTCGCTTCCCATCGACTTCTATCGCGGCTTCGTGCTGGAGCGGCGTTATGGGCTGGCGACCGAGCAGCCGCGTCACTGGCTGTACGACCACGCCAAGTCCTCGCTCCTCGGCCTCGTGTTCGGCATGGCGGGCGCGGCGTTCGTCTACGCTACCCTGTGGTATCTCGGAGCATGGTGGTGGGTCGTCGCCGGCGCGGGCTTCGCTCTTGTCGCGCTGGCCTTGACGACGCTGGGGCCAGTCATGCTCCTGCCCCTCTTCGACCGGTACCGCCGGCTCGAGCGGGAGCCCCTTCGGGCGCGGCTGGTCGATCTGGCGGCGCGGGGAGGGATACCTGCGGTCGACGCGTACGAGTGGCGTCTCAGCGACCGGACACGAAAGGCCAATGCCGCGCTGGCCGGACTTGGCGCCACGAGGCGCATCCTTGTCTCGGACACGCTGCTGTCCCAGTACACCGACGACGAGATCGAGGTGATTCTGGCGCACGAGCTGGCGCACCATGTGCACCACGACATCTGGATTGGCATGGCGTGGGAGACGGCGCTGTCCTTCGGGGCGTTCCTTGTCGCCAGCCGCGTGCTGAGCCTCGCGGTGCCTGCGCTGGGGCTCCACGGCGTGGCCGATGTGGCGGGACTGCCGGTGCTGCTGCTCGGTGCGATGGCCCTGTCTCTCGGCGTGCTCCCAGTCGCGAACGCCATCTCGCGGGTGCACGAGCGGAGGGCCGACCGGTTCGCGCTTGACCTCACGAAGAACCCGATCGCCTTCACCACGGCCATGCGGCGTCTGGCGGCGCAGAACCTGGCCGAAGAACGTCCGTCGCGCCTCACGCGATGGCTCTTCTGCAGCCACCCGCCCATCGAACACCGGATCGCGATGGCGGCGCGCTGGGCCCGGGCGGCGGGCGTCAGGGCGTGACAAGCGGTGGAGTTGGCGCGACTCGGCAAGTCCGCGCACCTGCGCGGGTGCCATGGCTGCGGACGCATCACGTGGGTCGGCAAGGAACCCTTGGCGGCCGGCCGAGTCGAGCAGCCGATCGGCTACTTGACGCGGGCGATGATCAGCTCGCCCCGCATCTTCTTGCATCCTTCCTCGGCCGTCAGATTGCAATAGAACGTGAACGTTCCGGCTGGCGCGGCGCGGAACTCGAAGACGGCCGCCTGTCCGGGCGTGGCCCGTTTGGCGATGCGGAGCGGTTCGTCGATCGTGAAGCTGTGCGGAATATCCTCGGTGCTGAAGATGATCTTCACGAGGTCGCCTTCCTGGACCTCGATTCGACTTGGCGAGAACGAGTAGCGCCGGGCGATGACCTCGATCGTGCGCCGCTGCGGCAAGGGTTCCTGCGGGCCACCGGCTGGTGCGGCCGCCAGGACCCGAGCGGCTTCCACATCAGGCAGCCGGACTGGGGTCGGCAGCAGTTGCCAGGAGGCGCGCGACAAGCCTGCCGTGGCCACGAGCGCGGCGCCCAGGAGCACCACCCACAGGCCGTGACGGCGTCCTGCCTTCATGTCTCCTCCCGTGAGCGGGTACGCGCGTGCCTGCCTTCACTGTAACCGATTCCGCCAGCGGCTGCTACCTCCGTCTCGGGTGGTCGCGGTCGCCGTGCGGCCTGTGGTCGTGCGCAGACCTCGGCGGGTCGGCGGTGCCGCCGTCTGCGTCGGGCAGCAGGGCCTTGCGGCTCAGGCGAACCTTGCCGGTGGGGTCGATATTGATCACCTTGACCATCACCTGTTCGCCTTCCTTGAGCTCATCCCGCACGTCCTTGACGCGGTGCTTGGCAATCTCGGACACGTGCAGCAGGCCGTCGACGCCCGGCATGATCTCCACGAAGGCGCCGAAATCGGTGATGCGCTGCACCTTGCCGAGGTACGACTTGTTGAGTTCCGGCGTCGCCGTGAGCTCCTGGATGATCGCGATGGCCCGGGCCGCCGACTCCTCGTCTGCCGACGCGACGTTGACGCGCCCGTCGTCTTCGACGTCAATCTTCACGCCCGTACGCTCGATGATGCTCCGGATCATCTTGCCACCAGGCCCGATGACGTCGCGGATCTTGTCGACGGGGATCTGGATTGTCACGATGCGCGGCGCGAAGGTCGAGATGTTCGCGCGCGGCGCGTCGAGCGTCGCCTGCATCTTCTCCAGGATCTCCAGCCGTCCCTTTCGCGCCTGTGCCAGCGCCTCGCGCATCACCGCGGCCGTGATCCCGGTCACCTTGATGTCCATCTGCAGGGCCGTGATGCCCTTTGCAGTGCCGGCAACCTTGAAGTCCATGTCGCCGTAGTGATCCTCGGCACCCGCGATGTCGGTGAGGACGGCGTACTTGCCCGTGGCCTCATCCATGACGAGTCCCATCGCCGTGCCGGCCACCGGCGCCAGGAGCGGCACGCCGGCGTCCATCATCGCCAGCGACGCCCCGCACACCGTCGCCATCGACGACGAGCCGTTCGACTCGAGGATGTCCGACACGACGCGGATGGTGTACGGAAACCTGTCCTCGGCGGGAACCATCGGCATGAGCGCCCGCTCGGCCAGCGCGCCGTGGCCGACCTCGCGGCGGCCAGGACCGCGGAGGAACGCCACCTCGCCGACCGAGAACGGCGGGAAGTTGTAGTGGAGCATGAAGCGCTTCCACATCTCGCCTTCGACCATCTCGATCTTCTGCTGGTCTTCAGCCGTGCCGAGGGTGGCCGTCACGAGCGCCTGCGTTTCGCCGCGCGTGAACACCGCCGACCCGTGCGTGCGCGGCAGCACGCCCACCTCGGCCCAGATCGGCCGGACCTCGTCGAACTTCCGCCCGTCGAGGCGGCGGCCGCGCTCGAGGATCTCGTCCCGCAGCACCTTCTCCTTCAGTTCCTTGAAGACGGCCTTCGCCTCGAGCCGCCGCTCCACCTCTTCCTCCGGCAACGAGGCGACGAGTTCCTCGAGCAACTGATCCACGCGGTCGTAGCTCTCCAGCTTGTCCTGGATGCGCATCGCCTCGCTGAGCGGGACCAGCACCTTCTCCTCGACCTCCCGGTAGAAATCGTGGTGGATTTCCTTTGCCGGCGCCTTCACCTTCGACTTGCCAGCCTGCCTGGCCATTTCGTCGATGAGATCGACAATCTGCGTGACCGCCGCATGCGCCCTCTCGAGCGCGGCGAGCAGCGTCTCTTCCGGAACCTCCCTCGCGCCAGCTTCGACCATCACCAGGCCATCGCGGGTCCCGGCGACGACGAGATCGAGGCTGGCCCGCTTGCGCTGCTCGTAGGTCGGGTTGATCACGTACTCGTCGCCGATGAGCGACACGCGCACGCCAGCAACCGTCTTGAGGAACGGGATCTCGGATAGCGCCAGCGCTGCCGACGCGCCCGTAATCGCGAGCACGTCCGAGTCGTTGTCCGAATCGGCAGACAGGACGAGCGCGATGATCTGGGTCTCGTGGCGCCAGCCCGGCGGGAACAGCGGGCGGAGCGGCCGATCGATGACGCGGCTCGTCAGCACCTCCTTCTCGGTCGGCTTGCCTTCGCGCTTGAAGAATCCGCCCGGAATCCGGCCCGAGGCGTAGGTGTACTCCCGGTAGTCCACCGTCAGCGGCAGGAAGTCGATCCCTTCACGGGCGGCCGAAGCGTAGCAGGCCGTGACCAGCACGACCGTGTCGCCGTAGCGGACGGTCACCGCGCCGTTCGCCTGCTTGGCCAGCTTGCCGGTCTCGACGGTGAGCACGCTCTGGCCGAGGGTGAGTTCACGCTTGTACATCGTTCTTGCCTCGCTCGCGGGATACACGCGGCCCGCGGATGGTCGTCGAATGCGAATCGCCCTGGCATCCACAGCTCTCCCGCAGCGCACCCCGGGCGCCCGGCAGCGGAGGATGAACAGGAAGGTTGGAGCGCACCACGCGGGTTACTTGCGGATGCCCAGGCGGCGGATCAACTCCGCGTAGCGCTTGGAGTCCTTCCGCTTGAGGTAGTCAAGCAGGCGCCGACGCTGGCCTACGAGCTGAAGCAGGCCGCGACGCGAGTGATGGTCCTTGGCGTGAACTTTGAAGTGCTCGGTCAGGTAGTTGATCCGCTCACTGAGAATCGCCACCTGGACTTCCGGCGAGCCGGTGTCACCGTCGTGCGTCTTGTAGGTCTCGATAACCGTCGTCTTGCGCTCTTTCGTCAGTCCCACGATGCTGTCCTCCACGCACGGCCCAGTGGCGAAACCCGCTGACCAGACCGCCGTTGCCAGGCTTCCTTGTCCCAACGAACTCAACATTTTACCCCATGACAACGAATGGATGCAAAGATCCCGGGTCCCTCCCGGCTCTGGCGATGGCCACCAGGCGGCCGTCCGGTCCCACGAGGCGCACGGGCCCCGGCGCACCCGGATCCGCCGCCTCCACGAAATCGTCCGCCGCCAGGACCGCGCCGTGACCTGCGCGACGGGCGCCTCGCTCCGTCAGCGTCACAGCCGGCAAGTGGAGGAGGGCGTGGGCCAGTGGCAGAAGTCGTCGAAGGGCCGACGTTCCCTCCTGCTCGATGGTGTCCAGCCCAATGGCCTGGCGCTCGTCGAACCCCCCGCTTCTCGTGCGCCTGAGCGCCTCGAGGTGCGCGCCGACGCCCAGGCGTTCGCCGAGGGCGTGTGCCAGCGCTCGCACGTAGAAACCGGGCGCACACGTCACGCGGATTCTCACCAGGCTGCCGTCGAACGACTCGATCGCCAGCTCGTGCACGGTGACATCGACAGCTGCCGGTTCAACCGGCGCCCCCTGTCGCGCTCTCGCGTAGGCGCGCACCCCATCCACCTTCTTGGCGGAGAACGGCGGCGGCACCTGCCGGTACGTGCCGACGAAACCCGCCAGGGCGTTCTCGAGCGCCTCGCGGTCCACGACGACGACGGCGGCCGGCGGGGTGCCACCGGGCGTGCCTGCCTGCGGCCCGGCTACCCGTCCCGTGCTGTCGTAGGTATCGGTCGCGATCCCCAGGCGAATGGCGGCCTCGTACGTCTTGTCCGTTGCCGTCAGGAACCGGGCCAGTCTGGTGGCCCGTCCCACGACAAGTGGCAGCACGCCGGTCGCGAGCGGATCCAACGTCCCGGTGTGTCCCACCCGGCGGAGGCCAATCGCCCGCCGGACGCGGTCCACCACGTCATGCGAGGTGGGCCCAGCCGGCTTGTCGACGACGAGAATGCCGTCCATGAGGACTACTGTTTCGCGGTTCCCCGCTCGATGGCCTCATCCACCAACGGGAGGATCTGAGCGCGTACCTGAGCCAGGGTGCCGGCGACGGTGCAGCCGGCCGCGTTCTTGTGGCCGCCTCCGCCGAGACCGGCGGCGACGGCTCCGACATCGATGGCGCCCTTCGAGCGGAAGCTGACACGGTACGAGCCGTCGGCGGCTTCCCTGAAGAACACCACCGCCTGTATCTCGCGCACCGTCAGCGGCATGTTGATCAGTCCCTCGGTATCATCGGAGCTTCCGCCGCTCGCCAGCGCCATCGCCTGATCGAGGCGGATCGTGGCGAGGCGGCCCCTGGCATCGACCTCGAGCGTGCTCATCACCGCGCCGAACAGGCGCAGGCGTCCAATCGTGTTGCTGTCGTACACCGTGCGCGCGACGGCCACCGGATCGACGCCGGCCTCGAGCAGCTGCCGGCAGATGTCGAAGGTCCGCGGCGAGACGCTCGAATAATGAAACGAGCCCGTGTCGGTCAGGATCGCCACGTAGAGATGCGTCGCCATCTCGGCGCTGAGCGGCACGTCGAGCGCGCGGACGAGGTCGAACACCATCTCGCCGCACGCGGCCGCCGTGCCGTCGAACCAGTTGACGACTCCGAACAGGGTGTTGCCGGGGTGATGGTCGATGTTGACAAGGAAGAGGCGCTCGAGCCCCCCGACGCCCGTCCGATCGAGATCGCCGCATTCCAGCACGAATGCCGCATCGAAGCTCCCGTCCACCTCAGCCAGGCACTCGATGTCCGACACTCCCGGGAACGCCTGGAGGGGCGGCGGGGCGCTGTCGCGGTTCACGACGCGCACGCTCTTGCCCAGCGCGCGGAGGGCGCCTGCCAAGGCGAGCTGCGAGCCGATCGAATCACCGTCCGGCTTGACGTGGGCGGTGACGAGGAAGCGCTGCCCGCGTGCCACGACCCCGCGGATCGCGGTGAGAATCGCCTCCCTAGTCTCGGGTCCGGTCGTCGTCATGGGTGTCCGGAGTGGCCGTGCCGCCGCCCTCGGTCTCGTGGAGCTCGTCCAGCAGCCGCGCGAAGCGTTCCTGGCGCTCGATTGACTCGTCGAAGACGAACTCGACAACCGGGACCCGGCGCAGCCGGAGCCGCTGGCCGATCTGGTGCCGCAGGAACGGCGCCGCCCGGTGCAGGGCCTTGGCCGAGCTCCGGCGCGCCGCCTGGTTGCCGAGCGCCGTGTAGTAGACGCGGGCGAGCTGCAGGTCGGCCGTGACCTGCACCCGCGTGACCGTCACGAAGCCGATGCCCGGGTCGTGCACCTCGCGGGCCAGCAGATCGCTGATCTCCGCGCGAATCTGGTCGCCAACCCGCTCTGGACGAAAGCCTTGAGCCATACGGAACACGCTTCGCGCCCGTGCCGCCCGCGCGGCAGCGGGCTCAGGCGAGGTAGGCAACCTCGGTGCGCGTGATCAGGCCGGGCTCCAGGCGCTCGATCTCGCCGACCACGGCCGCCAGCTCCTGGTCGACACGGGCGTTCGTCGTGCTGACGGTCACCACCCCGAGGCCCGCCCGCTGCCAAAGATCCTGGTGGGCGACCTCCGCCACGGCGACGTTGAACTTGGCCAGACGGTCCTTGATTCCCCGGAGCACCATGCGCTTGTCCTTGAGCGAGCGCGAGCCAGGGAGGTGAAGCTCGATGGACAGCAGCCCGACAACCATCAACCTGCCCGCTGCCTAGCCCGTCGTGGCGGCCATCACCCGCTCGACGGAGAAAACCTCGATGAGATCGCCCAGCTTGATGTCGTTGAACCGCTCGAGGCTGATCCCGCATTCGAAGCCCGACTTCACCTCGCTGACGTCGTCCTTGAAGCGCCGGAGCGAGGCGATTCTGCCCTCGAACACGACCACGTGGTCCCGGAGGAGGCGGGCCTGCGCCTCGCCGGCGCGGAGGACGCGGCCCTCCGTCACCATGCAGCCCGCCACGATGCCGACCTTCGGCACGCGGAACGTGTTGCGCACCTCGGCGATGCCCAGGCGGACTTCCTTGAGCGTAGGCTCGAGGAGTCCGGTCATCGCCTTCTTCATCTCGTCAATGACGTTGTAGATGACCGAGTGCAGGCGGATGTCGACCTTCTCGCGCTCGGCAACCTCGCTGGCGTTCCGATCCGGCCGGACGCTGAACCCGATGATGATGGCGTTCGACGCCGAGGCGAGCAGCACATCCGACTCGTTGATGGCCCCGACGCCGGCGTGGATGATCCGGATCTTCACCCGGTCGTCGGCGAGCTTGGTCAGCGTGTCGGCCAGCACCTCGGCGGATCCCTGGACGTCGGCCTTGATGATGATCGGGAGCTCCTTGACGTCCCCCTCGGCAATCTGCTGCTTCAGCGACTCGAGCGTCAGGCGGCTTCCCTTGGCCCCGAGCGCCTTCTCCTTGGCCTGCGTCTGGCGGAACAGCGCCACCTGTCGGGCTTTCGCGGCATCGGCAATCGCCTGCAGCGCGTCGCCCGGCTGGGGCAGCCCCGCCAGGCCGAGCACCTCAACCGGGGTGGACGGTCCCGCCGCCTTCACGGGCCGGCCGCGATCGTTGATGAGCGCGCGGACCTTGCCGACAACCGATCCGGCGATGACGGTGTCGCCGACGTGCAGCGTGCCGTTCTGCACCAGGATCGTGGCGACCGGCCCGCGGCCCTTGTCGAGCTTGACCTCGAGCACCGTGCCGACGGCCGCTCGCTTGGGCGTGGCCTTCAGCTCGCCAATGTCGGTGACGAGCAGGATCATCTCGAGGAGCAGATCGAGCCTCTGGCGCTTCTTCGCAGAGACCTCGACCATGACGGTCTGGCCGCCCCACTCCTCGGGGACAAGGCCGAGGTCGGCCAGCTCGCGCTTCACCCGCTCCGCGTTGGCCTCGGGCTTGTCGATCTTGTTGATCGCGACGATGATGGGCACGCCTGCGGCCTTGGCGTGATCGATCGCCTCCCGCGTCTGCGGCATGACGCCGTCGTCGGCCGCCACCACGAGGATGACAATGTCCGTGACGCGGGCCCCGCGGGCGCGCATCATCGTGAAGGCCTCGTGACCGGGCGTGTCGAGGAAGACGACGCTGCGCTTGCTGACCTCGACGTGATACGCGCCAATGTGCTGGGTGATGCCGCCGACCTCGCGCTCCGCGACCCGTGTCTCCCGGATCGCATCGAGCAGTGTCGTCTTGCCGTGGTCGACGTGGCCCATGACGGTGACGACGGGCGCACGCGTGACCGCGTCACCCGCGTGCATCTCCTCGGCCTCGACCTGGAGCAATTCCTCCTCGAAGCTTCGGACCTGGACCTTGGCACCGAACTCCCGCGCGATCATCGTTGCCGTGTCGATGTCCAGGGTCGTGTTCAGCGTCATCATGATGCGCCTGTCGAGGAGCTTCTTGAGGACGTCCTTCGTGCGCACCTCCAGCTTGTCGGCGAGGTCCTTGACCGTCATGCCCTCCGCGAGGGTGATGGCCCGTGTGATCGGCGGCGGCTCCGCCGGAGCCGATGGCATCGGAACCACCCGGGGCCCCTCGCGCCGCCGGGGTCCCGCGGCGGCCGGCCTCGCCGGCGGGTGATATGGCGGCCGCGCGGGCTGTGGAGGCCTGGCGCCCGGCACAACCGGCCGCGCGACAGGAGCCGCCGGAACCGGGCGGCCGGCCGGCTGTGCCCTCAACGGCTGGGATGGCATCGGCCGTGGCCCGCCCGTTACTGGACGTAGCGGCAGCGCCGGGCGCGCCGCGGCTGGGGGCACACTCGGGCGGACGGGGGCGGGCCGCGTGGTCGGCAGCGGTGCGCCAGCGCCGGGACGCGCGCTCGCTGGTGCCGCTCCCGCGGCTCTCGGTTGCGCGGCCAGCGGCGGCGCCGCCGGCGTGCGGCCCCGCGGCGGGGGCGGGTCCCCGACGCGGGGGCCCGCCAGCGGCGGCGGCGTCGTCTCGATGCGCAGCCGTTGTTTCGGCGGGACGAGCCGGCCGGGCGGCAGCGTCACCGGCGGAGGCGCTGCCCCGCCAAGCGTGGGTTCGACGGCGCCCGCTGCGGGTGGACCTTCGGCTGTCGCCGCCAGTGCCGGCTCCTCGCCGACCGGCGCGCCACCGGTGGCCGGTGCGGGAGGGACCGCCGCGGCTGGAGCCGCCGGCTCGAGTGACGGCGCTTCGACCGCAGGGGGTACAGCCGACGCAACCGGCGGTGCGGCGGCCGGCGTTTCGACGCGCGCCTCGGCGGGGGCCTCGACCGGCGGCGGCTCGACGGGCCTCTGCTTGATCGTCTTGATCAGCCGGGGCGGGGGAAGCGTCGGCACAGGCTTGGGAGGCTCGACCTTCCTCGCCGGCCCGGCCTTCTTGCCCTTGGCGGCCGGCCTGTCGACGAAGATATCGCCTGAAGGGAGCGCCACCTTCCGCTGACGCGCCAGCCGCTCGACGAACTGGCGCGCGACCACCTCCTCGATCGTGCTCGACGCGCTCTTGACCTCGATGCCGTGATCGCGCTTGAGGAGCGCGACCACCTCCTGGCTCGACGTCCCGAGCAGCTCCGCGACCTTGTAAATCCGGACTGTGGACAACGGTTACCTCGGAATTCTCGGTGCCGTACCCCCCCCCGATTCTACCCGACCCGCCCGCCTAGTTCCCGGCGTCGGAATCGTCGGCCGGCTGGCCGGCGTCCTCCGCCGCCGTTTCCTCTCCGGCCGCCGCGTCGGCGCCGTTCGCCCCGGGCTCGGCCGGCAGCTCGAGACCCTCGAACTGCGCCTCGACCTCGCGACGTTTCTCTTCCTCGCTCTTGATGTCGATGCGCCAGCCGGTCAGCTTTGCCGCCAGTCGGACGTTCTGGCCCTTCTTGCCGATGGCCAGCGACAGCTGCCTGTCCTCGACGACGACCTCCATCACCCGTTCGTGGTCATCCACGATTGACACGCGCTGGACCTTGGCCGGGCTCAGCGCGTTGGTGACGAACAGCACGGGATCGTCCGACCACTCGACAATATCGATCTTCTCGCCCCGGAGTTCGCGGATGATGGACTGGACGCGCGTGCCCTTCATCCCGACGCACGCGCCGACCGGATCGACGTCGCGTTCCCGCGAGAAGACCGCGGCCTTTGCACGGTCGCCCGCCTCGCGCACGGCGCCCTTCACCACCACGGTGCCGTCGTAGATCTCCGGCACTTCCTGCTCGAACAGCTTGACGAGCAGGCTCGCATCGGTCCGGGACAGCATGATCTGCGGTCCCTTGGCGCTGCGATTGACCGCCTTGATGATCGTGCGGACGCGGTCGCCGGGCGCGTAACTCTCGGCGCGCGACTGCTCCTTGCGCGGCAGCACCGCCTCGACGCGTCCCATCTCCAGGATGATGTCGCCGTTCTCGAAGCGCTTGACGGTCCCCGTCACGACCTCGCCGATCCGCTGGCTGTACTCGCCGTAGATGTTCTCCCGCTCGGCCTCGCGCACCTTCTGGAAGATGACCTGTTTGGCGGTCTGCGCCGCGATCCGACCGAGCACCTCGGTCGACTTCGGGAACTCGACCTCCATCCCGACCTCGGCCTCGTCGCCATAGAGCTCGCGGGCGTCCGCCAGCGACATCTGGGTCGCGGCGTTCTCGACCTCGGCCACGATTTCCTTCAGCGCGAACAGCTCGACCTGCCCCGTCTCGAGGTTGAAACGCGCGTGAAGATCCTCATTGGTCTTGTAGTACTTCCGCGAGGCGGTCTTCACGGCCTCTTCGATGGCCGCGATGATGACCTCGGGCTCGATGCCCTTTTCCTTCGCGAGTTGCTCGATTGTCTGCTGCAGTGGATTGCTCATGACACTCAACCGTCGTCAGAACTCGACTTCGAGCCGGGCCCGCGCGACGAGCGCCATCGGAATGCGGACGACCCTCGTCTTGCCGAGCCGTATCAGCACGACCTCGCCGTCGACGCCCTCGAGGCGACCGTCGAAGTGGCTCTGCCCCTCGAGCGGTTCGGATGCGACCAGCTTCGCCAGGCTGCCCGTGAACCGCCGGAAGTCGTCGAGGTGGCGCAGGGGCCGATCCAGGCCCGGTGACGTCACCTCGAGCGTGTACGCATGATCGATCGCGTCTTCGACGTCCAGAATCGCGCTGGTCTCGTCGCTCACGTGCTGGCAGTCGGCGACGCTGATCCCGTCGGCCGCCGGCCCCACGCCCGCCGGGAAGCCCGGCCGGTCAATCACGACCCGCAGAACCCAGCCGATCGATTCGCGCCGGAACTGCACATCAAACACTTCAAGTCCGTGTGACCGGACGACCCGCTCGGCGATTGCACGAATCCGTTCGAGGCGGCTCACGATCGTGCCCACAAAAACGAAAAGTGGGCACCGGCCCACTTCACTTGCCTAAGACTCGACCCCCGAAGAAACTCAGTCTACCACATCCTCACGCCCTGGGCAAACGACCTGCCGGACAACGCCCTGGCGGCCAGGGGGGCGGACGTCTTCCCGCCCCGGCCTGGCCACCAGATCATA
>Ga0315296_10002955_pt1 | contig 14364 bp, 8 predicted proteins | sample YL17G14_18_MG_FD_203921 | JGI IMG/M metagenome (GOLD analysis project Ga0315296, IMG submission 203921) | Sediment microbial communities from Yellowstone Lake, YNP, Wyoming, USA - YL17G14_18 | ecosystem: Environmental > Aquatic > Freshwater > Lake > Sediment | place: USA: Wyoming | collected... | reverse complement strand
ATCAGGCCGATCAGCTGCGAGATTGGCGTTTTGCCCCGGACTCACGGTTCGGCTATTTTTACCCGCGGCCAGACGCAGAGTCTTGCCGTGACGACTTTGGGTACGGCCAGTGATGAACAGAGAATCGATGACATTGAGCACGAAGAGTCAAAGTCGTTCATGCTTCATTACAACTTCCCGCCTTTCTCGGTCGGCGAAGTGCGTCCGATGCGGGGACCGGGTCGCCGCGAGATCGGACACGGTGCCCTGGCCGAGAGGTCCTTGATTCCGGTGTTGCCGAAAGAAGACGATTTTCCGTACACGATCCGCATCGTTACCGATATCTTGGAATCAAACGGTTCATCATCGATGGCCGCGGTCTGTGGCGCCTCGCTGTCGTTGATGGATGCCGGCATACCAATCAAAACTGCGGTCGCCGGTGTGTCGATTGGACTGGTCAAAGAAGGGGAGAAGTACGCGCTCTTGACTGACATTATCGGTGCCGAAGACCACTACGGCGATATGGACTTCAAGGTCGCGGGAACCAAAGACGGGATTTCCGGAGTTCAGCTTGACATAAAGATGAAAGGAATATCGGTTGAAATCCTCAGGGCCGCAATCTACGAAGCGCGTGATGCCCGACTGAAGATTTTGGAGGCGATGAGCAAGACAATCTCTACGCCGCGCAGCGAGCTTTCCCGGTACGCGCCTCGGATTGCCGCGTTCAAGGTCCCCAAGGACAAGATCGGCGAAGTCATCGGTCCGGGCGGCAAGATGATTCGTAAGATCATTGAAGAGACCGGCGTGACAATTGACATCGACGACGACGGCAAGGTGACCATCGCGGGCACCGAAAGTGAAGCCATCGAAAAGGCCCGGGCGATTATCGAGGGTATCGTGGCCGAGGTCGAAGTCGGTCAGGTATACAAAGGTAAGGTAGTACGTACGACCCATTTCGGAGCTTTTGTTGAGGTTCTTCCCGGCAAGGATGGGCTTGTCCATATCTCCCATTTCTCAAGGGATAGAGGCAAGAGAGTTGAGGATTTTGTTAAAGTAGGGGATGAGATTGTTGTCAAGGTAATAAAGATTGATGACCTAGGTCGAATCGACTTGACCAAGGTATAAACCCCGATGGGTGACCAGCCCGTTCGTCTGGAAATCGGCAAGAAGATCACCCTTCTGGCCGAATCGATTCCCCATTTCTACTCGTTCTCACTGGGTCTATTCATCAACAGCGGATCCCGGGACGAGACACTCGAGAATAACGGCATAACCCACTTGATTGAACACATGCTTTTCAAGGGTACCGAGCGGCGGAGCTCCTTTGAGCTAATGAGGAAGATTGAGGCGCTGGGCGGTGCTTTTGATGCCTTCACGACCAAAGAAAACGTTGTCATCCTGTCGCGTTTCTTAGACGAGCATCTCATCGAGATATTCGACTTGATTGCCGAGATGCTGCTTGAGTCTTCGTTCAGTGCCGATGGTTTAGAGCGTGAAAAAGGCGTTGTGCTTGAGGAGATCAAGACTCAGCTTGACGACCCGGAGGACTACGTCTTTGACCTGCTTTTCGAAGCCCTGTTTGATCCCAGCACGCTCTCCTATCCGATTTCAGGCCGGGCCGATTCACTGAGGCCAATGACCAGGGAGCACCTGACCAGCTACTATGAGAAGTTCCTTGCCCAGCGGTTTGTGATCGCGCTGGCCGGCCGGTTCGACCTCGATTCATTGGTCAAGCGCGTGAACGACCGTTTTGGCAGCCTTGCCTGCGAGCCGCACGAGCGGACGACGCCAACCGGCAATCAGGCCGTGTTCCGGGTTCAGAAACGGAGTGAAATATCACAGGTTCACATTGCGCTGGGCCAGACTTCGATTCCCTATCAAGACCCCAGGCGTTTTCCGCTGGCCATCATGAACAGTGCTTTTGGCGGCGGGATGAGTTCGCGGTTGTTCCAGAACATGAGGGAGAAGGAAGGGCTGGTCTATAACGTGCAGAGCATGTTCGAGTTCTACGAGGATGTGGGGCTTTCGGCGGTGTACTTCGTCACCGACAAAGAGAATTTGTCGAAGTGCTTCGCGGTTTTGTCCCGGGTCTTCGATGAGATGCTGAACCAGGGTTTTCAGCAAGAAGAGCTTGACACCGCACGCTCGTACATTCGCGGCAACCTGCTGTTGGGCCTGGAGAGCTCTACGACCCGAATGACTCGTCTGGGGCGTAATGAGGTGCTGACCGGCCGGATCGAGCCCGTAGAAGAGATGATTGGGAAAATCGATGCGGTGGACTTGACCCAGATCAATAGCGCGGCCCGGGACAGCCTGCGGCCGAGCCAGTTCTGCGTCACCGGGGTTGGCCCGATCGAGGAGACGGAGCTTAAGGATATGTACAATAAGATTGTGGTAATAGGTAAGCCTTACTAAGAATGGCGTATGGCCCCTCTTAATTTCCTCCTCCTTGACGAAGGTCTCAAGTTCCCTATAACCCTGTGGGAGCGACATCCATGTCGCGATGCGTAGCGCCGGCCGGAGGTCTCGAGTCTCCGAGAGGATTTTATACCCGGCCCAGGTCCTGTCACGCTGAGTGACAGAGGCGCCGGATGGGGGTCGGGGCCTCCTGCTTCTCTCGACACGGAGTCTCGAGATGAAACACGAGGGAGGGGAATAGTGACTTATGTTTCTGATTTTTTAGAATGGTTACCTGTTACAGATTGTGAGCAAGGGGTAAGGAGATGGGGCTTGAAAGGAGGTTTATGAAGAAATGGTTGGCTCTCGGCGCGTTGTTTCTGCTCGTCGCCTGCTCAGGACACAAAATGAAGCAGGTTGCACCCAATCCTCGGTTATATATCCAAATAGAAAGTTACGGTCTAGTCGAGGTTGAATTGTTCCCTAAAGATGCACCCCGCAATGTTGCCAATCTCACAAAGCTTGCCGGAAAGAAATTTTACGACGGCCTGGCGGTGCATCGTGCCATAAAAGGTCTGCTGATCCAGACCGGGTGTCCACGCGGCGACGGCTCAGGATTCCCCGGTTACTATGTTGATGACGAGATCAGCCCGGAGTTGTCCATGCTCAAAGGAACCGTGGCCATGGCGAATAAGGGGCCTAATAGCAACGGTTCACAGTTCTTCATCTGTCTGCGGGACTGCCCGGAATTCGATGGTGCTTACACCATCGTCGGCAAGGTCGTCAAAGGCATGGACATCGCGATACGCATCAGTGAGGTCAAGGTTGATTTTCAGGATGGACCTAGGCAGAGGATAACAATCGAAAAGGTTTGGGTAGAGTAGTCGGGGGTGTTCGGTACGACCAAAAAAAAGACTTGACAGGCGGGTGGAGGTGGCTATAATTGTATCGTTGCGAAAACTCTAATCTCAGGATTGACGCTCGTCCTTGAGGAGAATCACCTGAAGGACCTGGCCATGAGTAAGTACCGAAGAGATTATCTGGGGCGTCACTATGAAAGGCCGAATGAATTTCGGCAATGTGGTGTTCTATAGGCACCACAAAACCCAAAGGAGACGTAATGAAGCGCTTCGCTTTTATTGCTCTCGTGGTTCTGGTCGGTACGGTTCTGGCTGACAATGCTTCCTTTTATGCCAGCCCGAACGCGCCGTCAGCACCCAAGACGTATCCGGTCAACTTCAGTCCCTGGACCGCGATTGCGGTTCCGGCGACCAACCCTGATCGGCTGACTCATGTGACCGTGGAGTACAACGGCAAGATCTATATGATCGGCGGCACGCCGAATGGCCAAGCTGGATCGAACGTCACTACCTGTCAGGAATACGACCCGGTTGCTAATACTTGGACCGACCGTGCCCCGATGACCACGGCCCGTGGCTGGATTGACGGTGCGGTTGTGAAGGGCAAGATCTACGTCATCGGCGGTTACACCAACGCCGGCGGCGTGACCGCGGTCAACGAGGAATTCGATCCCGTTGCCAACTCGTGGCGGGGCCGAGCAGCCCGTCCGCGCGCCACCTGCGCTTCGCTGAATGCGGTTTGGCGTGATACGCTGGTGTACGTGTGCGGCGGCTATACCGGTTCCGGCATAGCCAATGTCGACATCTACAACCCGGCGACCAATACCTGGGCGACGGGCACGGCGATAAACGAGGTGGGCGACATGGGTGATGCGGTTATCATCGGCGATACGATTTACGCGATTGCTCTGAACCGGGGCACGAACCAGTGCTGGGCCAATCTGAAGAAGGGTGCAATCAACCCGACCACCCCGACTACGATCACCTGGTCGAATGGTCCGGCAATGACGCCGCCCAATTCGATCTTGGGGATGGCCGCGCTGGGCGGTGATGTGTACTGGGCAGGTGGTTTTGAAAACCTGAGTACGGTGACCGCGAGTTGCTGGCGGTACAATCGTACTTCAGGCTCCATCGAAGCCTATGACACATACACGCAGCCCTTGGCGCGTTGTACGTACATGACCTCGATTCCGAGCCGGAACGAACTGTATGTCATGGCCGGCGACCTCAATGGCGACTGGAACCCGCCCAATAACCTCTACAGCAAGAGCTCATTGGTGGCTTTGGAAGAGAACTTGGCGGCAAAGCGCAATCGCTCGCTGGTGAGAATCGAAGAGACCAGTCCGAACCCAACCAGCGGTGCAAGCCGGATTGCTTTCTCAGTTCCGCGCAGCGGCCGCGTCGACCTAGCGCTGTTCAATGCCCAGGGTCAGCTGGTGCAGAATCTTGTCGGGCAGAACCTCGCCGCCGGGCGTCATTCGGTGTCGATGGACTGCCAAGGCATGAGCGCCGGCGTCTACTTCCTCAGACTTGCTTTTGAGGACGTGACGACTTCGGGCAAGGTTACGGTGATTAAGTAGCACCTCGACCGAGACTTACTATGGGGGCTGGCAACAGCCCCCATTTTTTTGGCAGACCTAAACCATACTGAGGCATCTCGGTCTAAACAAAAGGGTAATGTGAAAGCCGTTTTAAAATAATAAAATTGTTCAATCCGCCTAAGGCGGATAGTTGCCCAATTTCCGCCGGAGGCGGATCTGCCTCAGGCATGACATTGGGCTATTTTAAAGGAAACAATCTTATTATTACAGAGCCTGATAAATCAGTCCGCCTAAGGCGGATACAATTTTAGGATAGCTAAACTATTAAACAATAAGCTTGACAGATATTGTTTTGTGAATACAATGTCACTTACGCTAGTGTGCCGTGTCATAAATAACTTATACGTAGAATGGCTCATTTATGGCACACTGAAGGGGTGTGGGGAAGAGGCGTCCCCACGCTTTTGGGGTAACAGTGCCCCGAAGGGGGACGCCATAGGGGCGGAGCCCCTTTGGAAGTGTCGTGTCTTTAGGAAGCGTTGATGTAATAAATTTGCAGGACACGACACCAGTTTAAGGAGGTTTGTTAATGCGTTTGATTTTAGCCATTCTTATGCTTGGCTCTTTTCTTTTTGGAGGCGGGCAGAGACCGGGTGCGGTCTTTCTCATGATCTGGCCGGGTGCGCGTCCCACGGCCATGGCCGGTGCTTTCACTGCTATCGCGGACGATGCTACGACTTGTTACTTTAACCAGGCTGGACTGGGGTTTATCGATTCGACCATGGTCTCGCTCATGCACTGCAACTGGTTGCCTGGATTGCAGGAGGACATGTACTATGAATACTTCGGATTGCTGCGCCCAATTAAACGAGGTACCATCGGTTTGAACGTAATATATTTGACGACCGGCAAGACCGAGGTGACCAATGAGCAGGGTCAGTACCTGGGCACCTATACGACATTTGATGTCGCGGCCAGCGTGAACTACGGAGTACCGCTTACCCGGATTCTTGCTGCGGGCGTCGGTTTCAAGTTTATCTATTCGTACCTGGTGCCGGACTGGGTTTTCATAGCAATGCCGGAACTTGGCATCGAGCGCGGCGGCACGGGCGCGACCTGGGCCTTTGACGGCGGATTGCTGTTCAAACCGTTTCGTCCCCTGGCGCTGGGGCTTGCTTTGCAGAATTTAGGTGCAAACATCAGTTATGTTTCGGGTGGTTCGTCAGATCCACTTCCCCGAACCTTGAGATTAGGTCTGAGAATCGACCCGGTGAAGACGCGCATCATCAGGGTGACGGTGGCCTCGGACATCGCCAAGACCTTGGTCGGAATGTTTGGTGACGAAGACAAAGAATTCATCGACCAGATGGGCTACGAACTGGAAGAGGCCTGGAAGAGCGTGGCCCTTGAGCTTTCCTATTTTGACGACCTGATAAGCCTGCGCGGCGGCTATTTCTGGGATGTTGAGGGTGCGCGGGTTGGACCCACTTTTGGCGGCGGCGTCAAGGTGGCGCGTTTCTCGCTCGACATTGCCGTCGACCAGTACGTGTACGATTTTCCTACCGCCAACCGGAAGTTCTCACTCTCGTACCAATTCTGATGTCCCTGCGGGACATCGATTACGGTGATGAACAAACCAGATTGCAGTGATGAGCACGGCCGCTATTTCCAAAAATCACGGAACCGGACCTGAATTGCCTTTATTGATTTTGGCATTAATGCATTTACAGTGTACGCACGAAGGGAATCACGCAGGCTGAAGCCTGCCCCGTCAAAACGGGGCCTGTGACTACAGCGTGCGCTTCTTCTTCCGAGTTGTAGGGCCGGGTTTTATACCCGGCCGCACCGGTGCCGGTGGATGGGGGTTGGGGCTCTCGGCGGCATGCCGTAGGTATCTGTCTCATGCCGAGCGTGCGACACGCGGCGGAGTTTCCGAGAGCGATATAAAATGCCGCCCTACGAATAATTCTCGTAGCGCCGGCCGGAGGTCTCGAGTCTCCGAGAGGATTTTATGCCCGGCCGGAGTCGGCGGGTTTGCGCGGAGTAGCGAGACTTGTTTCGCGCCATCATGCAGACTAAAGTCTGCTACTCCAGTTGTCGCGCCGGCCGGAGGAGTCAGATATATCTAACGGGACAAGTCTCACGCGGGACAAAATCCCCCTCTTTTCCCCCTTTGATAAAGGGGGATATAGGGGGATTACGGACGCACCCAGGACTGTGTCCCCCTACGGGGCCTTAGGCCGCAGGGAATCACGCGTGTGTCCCTTAGGGAGGTGCGACCGGGATAGCGGGCCACGCCTGTGGAATCTCCGCGCAGGCTAAAGCCTGCCCCGTCAAAACGGGGCCTGCGACTACTAGAAGGAAATCAAAAAGCAAATATCAAATATGAAATTGTCCCTTACGGGACAAACGATCTAAAGATATTAACGCCATTAACGTTCCTATCACCGTAATCGATCGTCTACCCCGTTAGAAGTCACGGATCCTTTTGAGCGGTCTTCAGACTCAAGTAGAAACGGGCACTCCACTATGACACAACGTGAACAAGTCGCATGCCGGTCTTCTAACGGGGTGAATCACCGTAATCTTGAGAGCGATGAAATACTTTTTCAGAGCTCTCCCATCCACTCCTTGACTTTTTGGGCGTTTTTGTTATAATAGCGCTTGCAGAAGTAATTGCTTGACTTCCGGCCAAACCATCGTTATGGCCGGATTGGCGAAAATGAAAGCGATAGCTTAAGATAATTTAACTAAGGAGGAAACGTGCCAAGGCATCTGTTTACTTCAGAATCGGTCACCGAAGGCCATCCGGACAAGCTCTGCGACCAGATGTCCGACGCGGTGCTGGACTCCATTATGGAGAGAGACCCTTTCGGCCGTGTTGCCTGTGAAGCCATCGTCACGCGGGGCCTCATCTTTGTTGCCGGTGAGATAAGCACCGAATGCTACGTCGATATCCAAGACGTCGTCCGTAACACGATTCGCGACTGCGGCTATACTGACCCGACGACCGGATTCGAATACGATTCCTGTGCGGTGATCAGCTCGATTCAGGAGCAGTCCGGTGACATAGCTCAGGGCGTGAATATCGGCGGCGCCGGGGACCAGGGCATTATGTACGGCTTTGCCTGCCGGGAGACGAAGGAGCTGATGCCGTTGCCCATCAGCCTGGCTCACAAATTGAGCAGAAGGCTGGCCGAGGTGCGCAAGACGAACATTGTTCCCTTCCTGCGGCCGGACGGCAAATCGCAGGTTACAGTGGAGTATGAAGATCATAAACCGTTGCGCATCGAAAGCGTGATTGTATCATCCCAGCACCATCCCGATGTCCTGATTGACAAGGTGAGAAGCGCAATCCTCGAGAACGTGATTCTCTATGCGCTGCCCAAAGAGATGGTCGACAAGAATACCAAGTTCTTCATCAACCCGACCGGCCGATTTGTCATCGGCGGTCCCGAGGGCGATACTGGTCTGACCGGAAGGAAGATCGAGGTTGACACTTACGGCGGGTACTGCCGGCATGGCGGCGGCTGTTTCTCGGGCAAAGACCCAACCAAGGTGGACCGTTCCGCCACCTATATGGCGCGGTACGTGGCTAAGAACGTGGTTGCCGCCGGACTGGCTGACACGTTCGAACTTCAGGTCGCATACGGAATTGGAATCGCTGAGCCGGTTGCCGTCACCGTTGATAGCCATGGAACGGGCCGCATTCCCGATGCCGATGTGGGCCGGATCATCAGAGAGATTTTCGATTTCACGCCTCAGGGTATCATTGACCGGCTTGAGCTGCGGCGGCCGATTTTCAAGAAGACTGCCGCCTATGGTCATTTCGGACGGGAAGGCGAAGGTTTTTCTTGGGAATTATGCGATGCGGTCGACATCATCAAGAAGGAGGCAAAAGTCTAAATGAAGTACCACGTGCGAAATCTGAAACTGGCGGCCGATGGCAACAAGCGCATCGAGTGGGCGGAGAGCAAGATGCCGGTGCTCCGTTTTATCCGCCGGCGCTTCAGCCAAGACAAGCCTCTCAAAGGAATCCGGATCTCATGTTGTCTGCACGTCACGACCGAGACGGCGAACCTCCTGTCCACGCTTAAGACGGGTGGTGCTTCGGTGATGGCCTGCGGTTCCAACCCGCTTTCGACCCAGGACGATGTCGCCGCGTGTCTGGTGAGGGACTACGGTATTCCGGTGTTTGCAATGAAGGGCGAGTCGCGGACTGAGTACTACCGGCATATTGCCGGCGTAATGGCCCAGCACCCCAATATCCTCATCGATGACGGCGCTGACCTCATCTCGACGGCCCACAAGACGAAGAGGGTGAAGGGGATTTTCGGCGGTACTGAAGAAACCACGACCGGAGTCGTAAGACTTAAGAGTATGGAGCGGGACCGCGCCCTGCTGTTTCCAATCATCGCGGTCAACGATTCGGACACCAAACATCTTTTCGATAATCGCTACGGAACCGGCCAGAGCACGATGGATGGAATCCTGCGGGCGACCAACATCCTTGTTGCCGGGATGAAGGTTGTGGTCGTTGGATACGGCTGGTGTGGGCGGGGAGTGGCCATGCGGGCCCAAGGCATGGGCGGACAAGTCGTCGTGTGCGAAGTTGACCCGGTCAAGGCACTGGAAGCACAGATGGACGGATACTCGGTTATGAAGGCCGACCAAGCGGCGCGGATTGGTGATCTCTTCATTACGGTGACCGGCGACATCAACGTTTTGACCAAGCGTCATTTCCTTGCGATGAAAGACGGCGCAGTTATGGCGAACTCCGGCCATTTTGACGTCGAGATCGACAAAGCGGGTCTGGCCGCAGTCACCAAGCGCCGGCGCACCATCCGGCAATTCTGTGAAGAATACCGGCTGAAGAATGGCCGTCGCATATACCTTTTGACCGAAGGGCGTCTGGTCAATCTGTCCGCAGCTGAGGGACATCCGGCTATGGTCATGGACATGTCTTTTGCCAACCAGGCGCTGGCCTCGGAATTTCTGGTCAGCAAATACGGGCGTCTCGGGCGACGGGTCCATAAACTGCCCAAAGAGATTGATGATGAGATCGCATTCCTTAAGCTCAGATCGATGGGTGTCAAAATCGACAAGCTGACCGCCGAGCAAAAGGAATACCTTTCCTCCTGGAAGACGGGAACGTAGCCGTTTTTGAGTTCGCCTGAGGCGGACGTGGCAATGCCATTTTCTCAGAACCGATCCCTCGTCTCACTCGGGACAAAATCCCCCTCTTTTCCCCCTTTGCTAAAGGGGGATATAGGGGGATTAGGGGCGTACCCACGACTGTGTCTCCCTCCGGGATACTGGATGCCGCAGGGAACGGTGCGTCCGGGAGAGGCGGCTACGCCTGTGGAATTTCTACTCGTCAAGACAGTTATGCCGAAATCATTAGCAGCATAGTGTATGCCGGTCAATTGATGGAATAAGTACTGATGGGGTAAATAATCGATTGGAGAATGCGCCTTGCAGCATTCTCAAAACTACCGATTGACAGGCCATACTTTTCCACTATAATCACCGCGTGAGCAAGAAAGCCTTCGTCTTGTTTAGCCTCATTGTCGCTCAAGCCCTGTGGGCCTTTGTGTCGCCTTACGGTGGCCGCGGTAACTACCGGGTTCTCACTGCCCGGTGTGACCGAATAGGCACATTCGGACTGAATCTGCACGGCGAGTACTTCTATGAAGAGTATCAGGATACTGTCCTCGCCCAGGTTTATCATGACCTCCGACACTTCGGCGAAGGGCGGGCCAATCTCAGCTACACGATCTTTAAGTTCATTGAGATGAACGGTTCGGCAATAGGGACCGTGCGCTATGACCAGAAAGAGGACATCTACGGTCTGCCCGGCGTGCTCAGGAAAGACGCTTATTCGTATGGTTGGAAAGGCTTTGGCGGGGGCCTCAAAGTCGGCCATCACGTCCTGAAGAGCGAGGAGCGGTTTACGGCCCTCTATCTTGGGGGCAAGGTTGGTGTCGAAACCGGCAATCGTCTGCCCAGAAAGGACACCGCGCTCGTCAACCGGGGATTCCCAAAGATCTATGGGCACGAACCGGATTACGATTATCGACTGCTGGCCGGGTTTGAATTCGGGGCGCTCGGCATCAATGGCAATATTGGGAGGATTGACAAAGGACGTTCCTGGAACTTCCGTACCTATCGCGAGGACAAGCTTTTCTACGGACTTAGCGCGGATTTGAACATCCGCGATCGTTCTTCGCTCTTCGGCGAGATCGTCAACTACCACGGCGCGCAGAGCGGTGACTCGGTCTTCGGGATCGGCGGCATCAAACTCGGTCTGGCGCCGGGAATGACGATAGACGCGATTTTCATGCGCGGCATCACCAATGCTCAGGAATGGGTTGCGGCCGGCGGCATCACCTTGTCGTCAAGTCTGCTTCCCGACGTGCCGGTTGAGAAGAAGACGGCGAGCCTCCTGGGCCGGATCGTTGATATCGATGATCAGGAGCCGCTTGAGGCAATCGTGTCTTTTCCGGGTTCAAGAATAAACTCGGTCATGAGTGGCAGCGACGGCCGGTTCAATGTCGTGCTCCCGGGTGGAGCCTATCTGCTGCATGTTGAGGCGCCCGGCTATGAACCGAAAGAGCGCCCGGTTACGATCAAGGCCGGACAGGGAATGATAAGCGATTTCGAACTGAAGAAAAAGGGGGTGACTCGAACTGCGAAAGTCGGCCGGATTGCAGGACGGGTTATCGACGACAACACCGGAGAACCCATCAGCGCCCGCATCGAACTTTTGGGGTCCGATCTCGGCGTCGTGCGCAACGAGCCAGAGACCGGACGTTTCTCGATTCGAGTCGCTCCGGCCGGCTACTATCTTGTGGTGACCGCCCAGGGCTATGCCAGGCAGGAGAAGAGGGTGGAGATAGATGTCGATGAAGAACTGAATCTTGAATTCGCCATGGACATGGAAAAGACGGGCGAGGTCACATCCCTGCCCACCGTGGGCAAACTGACGGGACGGGTGGTTGATTCGGAAACCGAGGCCGCGCTCAACGCCCGGGTCTCCCTGCTCGGTACAAACTATCAAACTTACAGTCGGAATGGGGCCTATGAACTCGCCGTCATGCCCGGGGTCTATCGCGTTATTACCGAGCTTGCCGGCTACAACCGGAGGGAAGAAGACGTGCTGGTCAAGGCCGGTGAGGTCGTCAATCTTAATATCGTTATGCGTAAGGAAGCCAAGTCGCCTTCGGTCTACGGCGGGATCTATGACGCCGCGACCAGCAATCCAATCTCGGCGCTGATTACCTTCAAGGGTGCCAGAGACTGTCAGATCACGAGCGACCCGTCGAACGGCATCTTCCAGATTGATCTGCCGGCCGGCGACTACCGGGTCAAGGTCGAAGCCGCCGGCTTCTCGGTACAGGATGCGACGCTTGCTCTCTATGCCGGTGAGTTGCGGGTGATCAGCTTTTACCTTGAGCCCGGGGCCAAGCCAGAGCCCGAGACAAGGGTTGTCATGCGCGAGATATATTTCCGGTATGGTGACGCCGCAGTTGGTTTCGAGAATTACTCTTACCTTGATGAGCTGATTACCTACGTTGGCAAGAATCCCGGTGCGATTCTGCAGATCGACGGACACACCGACAGCGTGGGCGACGAGACTTCCAATCTGCTGCTTTCACAGCGCCGGGCCGAGGCGGTAAGGAACTATCTGGTTGCCCGCGGCATCGAACCTTCACGTCTCTATGCTCGCGGATTCGGCGAGTCGATGCCCGTCGGTGACAACCGCAGGCTCTCGGGGCGGGAGATGAATCGTCGTGTTGAGTTCAACATAGCACGTTGACCCCCTGGCGGACCGAAGCGCCAACCCATGAACTATTTCAGTTATCGGAAGGGAAGGCTATTCTGCGAACAGGTTGGCGTACGGGAGATCGCGCGGCGGTTCGGGACCCCCTGTTATGTTTACTCCTACGAGACTATTGTCCGGCACTTCCTGAGACTGCGTGATGCCTGGCGGCCGGTTGACATCATCATCACCTACGCGGTCAAGGCCAATTCGAATGTCGCAATCCTGAATATTTTCAAGAACTTAGGTTCATCGGCCGATGTGGTGTCAGGCGGGGAGCTGTACCGGGCGCTCAAGGCCGGTTTCCCGGCTCGCCGAATCGTTTTTGGGGGAGTGGGCAAGACCGAGACCGAGGTCGCCTATGCGATTAAGAGAGGCGTGTTCGCGATTGTCGCTGACTCGGCCGAAGAGCTGGGAATGCTGGATCGGCAGGCCCGGCGCTGCGGGCGCCGGGTAAATGTCGCGTTGCGTATCAACCCGGATATCGATTCTGCGACCCACGCCTACATCGCGACCGGCATGCGGATTCACAAATTCGGTATTGAGGCCGGCAAGGCGCTGGCTGCTTTTAGAGCGGCCCAGTCTTGCCGTTTCCTTCGCGTGGTCGGCATCCATCACCACATTGGTTCGCAGATAACCAAACTCAAACCATTCTTGGCCGCATTCGAGCGGACGCTTGCTTTGGTGAAAGAACTGCACCGCCATGGCCTGCTGATTCGGTTTGTCGACATCGGGGGCGGCATCGGCATTACTTACAAGGATGAAGCGGTATTCTCTTTTGAAGAGCTGGCAAAAAAACTGCGCCCCTTGATACGGGAAGCTGATGTGCAGGTAATGATGGAGCCCGGCCGGGTTATCGTCGGCAACGCCGGGATTTTACTAACGCGTGTTACTCTCGTCAAGAAGACTTCCGGGAAGGATTTCGTCATCGTGGACGCGGGCATGAACGACTTGATCCGCCCCATGCTGTACGGCGCCTACCACGAAATCAAGTCCGAACGGCGAGTCGCGGCCACGATGAAGGCCGACGTGGTCGGCCCAATCTGCGAGTCCGGGGACTTTTTCGCGCTCGACCGGACGGTACCGAAGTTCGAGGCTGGAGACCTTATGGCCATCATGAGTGCCGGTGCCTACGGCTTTTCGATGTCCTCAAACTACAATGCACGGCCTCGAGCCGCTGAAGTGCTGGTAAGAGGCAGGAAGGCCTATCTGATAAGGAAGCGCGAATCATATCGAGATCTAATCCTCGGTGAGAAGATACCGAGGTTTTTGGATTAATCTAAAGGGGGACATAGGGGGATTGTCAGGAGGTAAATGAGAAGGGTTGTGAAATTTGGCGGAACAAGCATTGGCTCGGGCGAGCTCGTCAGAAAAATGGCGCTCAAGGTGAAGGCGTTGCGTGAAGGCGGGGATGAGGTTGTCGTCATTGTCTCGGCGATGGGCAAAACAACCACCGATCTGGTGACGTTGCTCAAAGTAGTGACGGCAAACCAGGCGAGCCCGCGCATGACCGACACGATTGCCTCGTTCGGTGAACGGTTGAGCGCCAACATCATGGCCGCAACCCTTGAGTCGCTGGGCGTGGCGGCACGGGCAATAACGCCGGATCTTGACATCTGGCCGGTTGTCGGCCGGGCGGTTGCTTCCAGCGCGCTGGTCGAGGAGAAGACGAACCAGCCCGGCTATGCGGTTATCGACCTGGTGAAGACAGAGACCCGCTGGCAGCAGCACTCGGAGCCAATTGTCAAAGAAGGCGTTGTCCCGG
>Ga0315296_10002954_pt1 | contig 14367 bp, 14 predicted proteins | sample YL17G14_18_MG_FD_203921 | JGI IMG/M metagenome (GOLD analysis project Ga0315296, IMG submission 203921) | Sediment microbial communities from Yellowstone Lake, YNP, Wyoming, USA - YL17G14_18 | ecosystem: Environmental > Aquatic > Freshwater > Lake > Sediment | place: USA: Wyoming | collected... | reverse complement strand
CCATACATATAACAGGTATGCACAAAAGGATAGAACAGCCGATAAAGGTAAGGATATTATAGAGCATAAAGTAGTTAAAAAGCCGATTGTAAATAACCGCATAAATCGGCAGGAAGGCCATCAGAAGAGCTGGTATTGCAAGGCCGTAGGCGCCTATTATCAGCTCCAGTATGCCGTAGATTTTTACCAATCTCATCGGCTGTTTTATGCGGTCTATGACTCGGCCTGCGATGTAGCTGCCGATGCCCAAGCCGGCCATAAAGACGGTGAGGACGATGCTGATGGCGAATGGTGCTCCGCCGATAATCTTAACGAGCATTCTTGTCCACAGGATTTCGTATATCAGGCCGCTCAGGCCGGAGAAGAAAAAACATACCAGAACCAGCAGCATTATTCTATCGGCTGAGTTATGTGAGTTTTGCTTTTCAGTCATTTCCTGTCCTTATCCTTCATAAAAAAAGGGCATATAATGGTCAAATATTGTGTCTCTGTTTTTATTAGGTGTCCAGCAAAATTTTATCTAAAAATCATTTACAAAGTTAGGGGGGCCTAACTATAATACAGATAAGTTGATTATAGAGGTAAAAATATAAAGATGGCCGTAGAAAAAAGCAACAATTTAAGCTCCTCCTTGGAAGATTACCTCGAGGCGATTTTTAATCTTAGCGGTGAATCTAACGTAGTTCGGAGCAAGGATATATCGAAAATGCTGGGTGTTTCCAAGCCCTCTGTCACTGGTGCACTGCGAGTTCTTAAGGAAAAAGGGCTTGCCAATTACAAACCGTACGATTCTATAACACTTACCAAAACCGGTCGAAAAGTTGCATCTGAAATCGTCAGAAAACATAATATTCTCAAGTCGTTTTTCGTAAATGTCTTAGGTATCGAAACAGATATTGCCCACCAGGCCGCCTGCAAAGCTGAGCATACGCTGGGACCAGAGGTTATTACAAGACTTTTGTGTTTCATTGAATTTGTCGCCAAACGTAGCAAAAAAAGCTGCGATTGGGCAGATAAATTCAATAAATTCTACAAAAATAGCAAAAAAGTGTAAAAAAATGGAAGTTTGTGTTATGGAAGGGAAAAACCTGAAGCCATTATCAACAGTCAAAGCCGGTGAAACAGTCAGATTAGTGAGTATAAATGCGGGGCGAGGTTTGAATAGCCGACTGGCCTCGATGGGACTTGTACCCAATGTTAAGTTAACGGTCGTCAACAATAGACATCCCGGTCCTTTTATAATAAGCGTTAAAGATTCGAAGATGATGTTAGGCAGGGGTATAGCTCATAAGATTATAGTATTATAGAACTTAACAACAAGCAATTAGAGTTATATTTTTTTGAGCATATTGTTCGGTATGCCTAACTTTTGGGGCTGAAGTTTCTAAAAAGAGGACAACCGCACTTATGAAGAAAATCGCCGTAGCAATAGCAGGCAACCCTAACAGTGGGAAAACCACTATATTTAACATGCTAACAGGTGCCCACCAACACGTCGGTAATTATCCCGGCGTGACAGTAGAGAAGAAAGAAGGATTGTGCAAATACAAAGGATATGAAATAACTGTTGTTGACCTGCCAGGAACATACAGTTTGACGGCTTATTCGATTGAAGAGCTTGTTGCCCGGAATTTTATAATCGATGAGCAGCCGGATGTTGTGGTTGATATTGTCGATGCTTCCAATATTGAACGCAATTTGTATCTTGCGACCCAGCTAATTGAAATGAACGTGCCTCTTGTTCTGGCATTTAATATGAGCGACGTTGCAAATCAAAAAGGTTTGGTTTTTAATCTTGAGCAGCTTTCGGAGCTTTTGGAGGCAAAGATAGTTCCGACGGTCGGTAATAAAGGCGAAGGCAAAGTTGAATTACTTGATGCTATTATTGCAACGGTCCAACAGGGGAAGGTGAAACGCACTCATAGGATAAGCTACGGTGAGGAGATAGAAGAAGAGTTAGCCAAAATCGAAACAGTTATTACCGATAACGAGGGTCAGTTAACAGAAAAATATAGCTGCCGATGGTTAGCTATAAATCTGCTGGAGGAGGACAGGGATATAACCGCAAAGGTAAAGAGCCGAGAAGTTCTCGATGTCGCCAAGGGCGGTGCCGAACACGTTAAAGATATCTTTGGCGACGAACCTGAAATCATTATGGCAGACCGACGCTATGGTTTCATATCCGGGGCGTGTCAGGAAACCATCAGAAGCACAGTCGAATCGCGCCACAGCAAAAGCGACATAATAGACGCTATAGTAACAAATCGTCTACTGGGCTTGCCAATTTTTCTGATACTAATGTATTTAGTGTTTCAACTGACGTTTAGTATAGGGACATACCCAATGAGCTGGCTGGAGCAGCTTTTCGGCTGGGCAGGTAAAGCGATTGCCGGTTTATGGCCAACGGGTTCTGAACATTGGCTCAAATCTCTTCTGATTGACGGCGTAATAGGGGGTGTCGGCGGGGTAGTTGCGTTTTTGCCGAATATACTGTTGCTTTTTCTGGCAATTGCAATACTTGAGGATACAGGGTATATGGCCAGGGCAGCATTCATTATGGACCGCATAATGCACAGGATTGGTCTGCACGGCAAAAGCTTCATACCGATGCTTATTGGTTTTGGTTGCTCCGTGCCAGCTATTATGGGCACGCGAATACTTGAAAACAGACGTAATAGATTCACGACAATAATGGTCATTCCGTTGATGAGCTGCGGCGCAAGGTTAACGATTTATGCGTTGGTAATACCGGCCTTTTTCCCTGAAAAGTTGCGAGGCCCGATGCTATGGCTTATTTATCTGATAGGAATTTTGCTGGCGATTATTAGCGCTAAGGTTCTGCGACTGACTGTCTTTAAAGGCGAAACCACCTCGTTCGTTATGGAACTGCCACCTTACCGTATGCCTACTTTAAAAGGAATCTGCATCCACACGTGGCAGAGGGGTTGGCTTTATTTGAAAAAAGCGGGAACCATAATCCTTGCCATTTCGATTATACTCTGGGCAGCAATGAGTTACCCAAAGCCGAGTTCGGAGTCTCTAATGGGCTTGAATTCTGAGCAGGTTCAGCAAGCCAAGGTGGCATATTCAGTAGCTGGAAGGATAGGACGAGCAATAGAACCAGCTCTGGCGCCGCTCGGTTTCGATTGGAAAATCGGGACAGCACTTATCGGTGCAACTGCTGCAAAAGAAGTATTCGTCTCACAATTAGCAATAGTGTATGCGGTGGGTAGCGCTGATGAAGGTTTGCAAACTCTACGGGAACAATTGCAGGCAAACTATACGCCTTTAACGGGCTTTTGTATTATGTTATTTTGCCTAATCAGTACACCCTGCGTGGCAACAATTGTAGCAACGAAGACAGAAACAAATTCACTGGGCTGGGCACTGTTTCAATTTGCAGGACTAACCACTGCGGCTTATGTCATCACTTTCATTGTTTATCAGATGGGCAGTTTGCTGTTCTGACAAGCTGGTAATACCACACAGATGTGGGAAAATTTAAGCTGAATATATAATTATCGCTCCAAACACCAAGGCGAGCAACGCAGCGACTCGAAGAAGCAAAAACGACTGTTTCTGCCACCAATCAATTATAGATTTCAGTCTTTCAAGGCCGAGCATAAATATCAACAACCCTGATATTATGAAAAGAATGCCAAAGGTAGCTATTACCCAGGTGATGTCGCATTCACGAGCGGCAAGTAAGAAGACAATCGCCAGGGCAAATCTAATAATTCCAGCAAAATACAGGCGTTTTCCCTGCTTGAAGAACTCCATTATTCTTTTCATAAGATTTGGTTGTAACAAGGACACAACACCTACAATCATAAATATTATGCCTATAATCATTACGACAATATTCATAACTTTTTTCTCCTAACATTTCACAGCTTCTACTTTTTTTACCCATTCTGAGGTTATTGTTTTAAGGTAGCAGGCGTTCAATCAACAGGCTCTATCATATCAGCATCTATTTCGACACTTGTTGCCTGTCCAAGCATATCTATCTGTAAAACCAAGCGTGTGGCATTTCTTGCTTTAACAACGATACCCTGCAAATCAGCTAAAGAACCTGCAATAACGCGACAGTGTCGGCCTGCCTTTATGTACTTGTGCGGCACCAAAGGAGCACCTGCTCGAAGAGCTTGTTCAATTTGCAAGAGTTCGTTGAGTAATTTTTCCTGGTCCTTGACTATGATTAGGTTTGCAACACGATTTGTCCGCAACACTTCGAGGCGCTGGTTCTCATCGCCGCAAAAAAATAGATAACCACTAAATAAAGGCAAAAGCGAACGTATCGTCCTGCCCCTTTGTCGGCGAACCTTCCAGCTCATCGGAAGAAAATAACTGATATTTTTGTTGCACAAGTTCTGTGCAAGGGCTTTTTCGTTCCTGCTTTTGGTATGAGCAACCCACCAAAGACCGGTAAAGTCGAGGACCGATGCTTCTTCAGGCCAAATAATTGACGGATTTTCTTCTGGCTTAAGCAAATTAACTGACCCCTAATCCGCAAAATTAAGCTGCCTTATCAGCAATGTATTCAACGCACACTGCCAGACACAAAGTTCGATGCTTTAACTATCGCCGAATTATACCTTTTCCCACAATATCTAAACCGGCATTTGCATTTGGCCGATTAGCTAAATCAAAACAGCAGTTTAGGTGTATATGGTCTAAAAGTCAATTGACTATTTTCGATTTACGATTTATGATAAGTAGTTACAAGCTGCGAATTAGAATACAAGAAAAGTGGCGATTTGCTGGAAATGAATAATGCCAAGAGCAAAATCTGCAATCGATAATTTCAGTGTCCTGTTCACCTGCATTGGCAGAAGGGTTTCTCTGCTTAATGGTTTTCGTAATGCCGGCAGAGAGTTGAAAATAAACCTTTCATTGCTCGGTACAGATACCACCGAGCTAAGTCCTGCGCTGCAATTGTGTGACAAAGGTTTTCTCGTTGAGCCAATAACACATAACCGCTATATCAAGCAGTTGTTGACTATTGTCAAGACCAATAAGGTAAAGTTGGTCATACCGACCGTTGATTTGGACTTGAAGTTACTTGCGCAAAACAAGGCAAAGTTTACCGCATTAGGTTGTTGGGTTCTTGTCTCAACGCCAGCGGTAGTCGATATTTGTCAGAACAAATTTAAGACGTTCCACTTCCTGCGCCAGAAAGGCTTTGATACTCCTTTAACTATGAGTGCAGCAACCGCACTTTCAAAAAAGAATCTCAGGTGGCCCTGCTTTTTAAAACCCCGGGATGGCTATGCCAGCAAGGGCAATACTGTAGTGAACAACCGCAGGGAACTGCTTGTTTTTGCGAAAAGAATACCTAACGCTATATGCCAGGAATTTATCTGGGGGACAGAATATACCTGTGACGTTTACGTAGATTTTAGTATGAAAGTCCGTTGTGTTGTGCCGAGAAAACGCATCGAGGTAAGAACCGGCGAGGTGAGCAAGGGACAAATTGTAAAGCACCCTTACGTTATGAAAGAAGCTGCAAGATTGGTAGAGACGCTCGGTGCGGGGCCCGGTGTCATAACTTTGCAATTGTTCCTAACAGGCGACGATAAAATAAAATTCATTGAGATAAATCCACGATTCGGAGGCGGCGTGCCGTTGTCAATCAAGGCAGGTGCGAACTTTCCAAAATGGATACTGCAGGAACTGCTCGGGGGAAAAACCAAAATACGCTTTGACGGATTCAAAGACAAGTTAATTATGCTTCGCTATGACGGCGAAGTCTGGTTGGAAAACTCTTAATGAGAAGAGCTGAGAAATGATATTTGATAATATAATCGGGCCACACAGACCGGTTACATGGGTATTTGAATTTTGGCCCATATTGTTGAGTTCTTTCATTGGTTCGCTGGTGGCGACGTGGTTGTGCAAAAAAATTGCCGTTAGATTTGGAATCGTTGACAGGCCAGATGCACTGGTTAAAACACATAGAGAACCGATAGCATATCTTGGTGGTATAGGTATGCTTATCGGCCTGACAGTCGGCATATTGGCCGGCATCGGTCTTTTAAGAAGCGAAGAGTCTTTCGGTACAGCAGTGAAATGGCTGCTTGGAATACTGGGTGGCGGAGCAGTAGCATGTATTATTGGGCTCGCCGACGACATCTTTGACTTAAAGCCATCAAGAAAAATCCTCGGACAGGTCGCCGCAGCGGTTGCTTTGTTGTTAGTTGGTATCGTGCCGAATCTGCGTTCTATCACAAATTTTTTTGGTTGGCCGCTGCCGCATAATCTTGAAATAATCCTCCAGGTTATGATTGTGATATTTTTCGTCCTTGGCGCAGCAAATTCATTAAATCTGCTTGACGGACTCGATGGCCTCTGTGCGGGAGTAACAGCAATTATTACCGTTGCTATGCTGCTTCTTGCAGTACACCTGGCAACGTGGGGGGCAAGTGAAGTTGGTGACCCTGTGCGGATTATAATCTGTCTTGGGCTTGTAGGATGCGTCTGCGGCTTTTTGCCTTTTAATCGTTATCCAGCCAAGATATTTATGGGTGATGCTGGGAGTATGCTGCTGGGTTTTACGGCAGCGGCACTGATGATTTTGCTTGCCGAGGGAATTCCACGATGGTGGATGGCTTCGATAGTTGTTTTCGGCTTACCCATTCTCGATACCGCTGTTGCTTTAGTGAGGAGATTAATTAATCGCCGACCACTGTTTGTTTCGGACCGCGGACATATTTACGACCAGATGATAGATAGAGGAATTCCTTTGAAAAAGACCGTTGCAATCTGTTACGCGATAGCAGGCATTTATGCGATAATCGGCCTAGTAATGAGCCAGATAAGAACAAGATATGCTGCAGTTGTGCACCTTTTTGTTTTTGTGATTTCGGCTTTAGTTGTATGGAAGAAAGGTTATCTGAAAATGGAGGGCCTGCGAGGAGCTGTTCATAAAAAGAATTGACCGGTTCTGTGTTAATTTATCACCTTCCAAAGAACACCAATTTGTTTGAATTTATATTGCTCCAATAAAAACTGCGGGCAATACCCCGGTACCGGCGATACCACATAGACAGATGAGCTTTCCATTAACCGGTCGATAGTATCTTCGGTAAAAACTGGAGCATTTTTACCCATATAATATTCTGATACGACTCTGACATCGGGACGGATGCCCTGGATTTCCTGGACATATAAAATTGTGGTAACATCGGTACCATATGCATAGATAACAGCATTTTCTTCTACTGCATGGAGAACTTCACGTGCAAACCTTTCTGCCCCTCTGTCGTTCTGCTTCCATGGATGGAGGAAGTATTGATATTCGTCTCTGTATGGTCGCTGGCGCCTTTGAGCCAGAGCCTTGTAATATTTTTTTGCTATATCAGGCGTAACATAATAAACAGGGATTGCTATCAGGACAAATAGCACAAGCAAATAAAAGAGCTTGTTCCCGTATTTTTTGAGGATAACATCTGCTCCTGTTCCGATAGCAAAGGCTGCGAGACAGTAAAATGGTATAAAAAAGGCGTATCTGTCTGGCACTGTGTATCGGAATGCAAAGAGGAAATATAGGGCCAGCATTGCAATTACAATACTGGTAAAGCTTTTATCTGTTTTGGTTTTTAACATTACCCATAATCCGACAAAAAAGAGGATGAAGTTCGGGGTAGGAAAGCTGTACAGGATAAAGATTATGTTCTCCAGGATTATTTTCTTTGATATGGAGGTTTGAAGCACATCTTTTTTCCACAGTATGCCGAATGCTGCTGATGATAGCGTTCCTAATATGTCTCCAGTTAATACAAAGTTTTTTATAATAAGATACTCATACGGTAGCGCTCCGATTATCCACATCAGAATAAAAGTCAAGAAGTTCCTTATGGTGATTTGTTTTTTCGTCAGCAGTATAATCAAAAACACACCGTAACATAGCAAGCCCATAACCCCCAGCATATGATTGGCTATTGTCAGACCGTTGAAAAGACCCAAAAGGTAAAGGTATTTTAATTTTTTTGTTTTTGTGTATTGTAACAGCAGGATCAGCTCTGCCAGCATCTGAGCTGCGAACAAACAGTATGTCTCAGCGATAACCGCATGGCTCCAGAATGTCCAGCTTACAGCCAGGGAAAAGGCCCCGATAAGGGCGGGAAGATTTTTGCCGGTTAGGAACTTTATTAATAGAAACAGGTTTGCGACAGCTACTGCCGCTGATATGGCAGATATTAGATTAATCTTATATGCCAGCTCTCCGAACGGTATGAATTTAGCGATTTGCCCCAGCATTATGTAGAGTGGATGTGACAGTGCCAGCCCCAGATTGCCCTCTATATTATTATTCCAGATTCTGTAGATGAATATACCGCTGTCCTGCCAGAGTGTCGTTGGCGCACAGGTAAGAACGTAAAGAGCGCCGGCTATACACATTACAACGAGGTAATGGAGAAGTGTGCTACGATATACGATAGCCTTGTCCGATTTAGATGTTATTTGCATCTGAAAAGAAAACAAAAACGGGTCTGTAAACCTTGACTAATTTTCAAATTTTGCCTATATTAGTGTTTACAACTGAAAAAAGCAATTTTATCCAGAGATTATTATGGCAGAAAAAAACCTCAGCGACCGAGATGGGCCAATCCAGCAGGAATCCGATAACATCGCACGTCCCTCCGGGAAAAAACATCATCGAGCACTATGGATACTTTTTCTTGTCTTCTTAGTTTTTGTTACAGTTGTAATTCTGACATATCATAGAGACACAATCAACTGGATTGAAGATTATGAAACGGGCATCGAACTGGCAAAACAGCAAAATAAGCCGGTTTTACTCGCTTTCTACAATCAAAACGTCAGCTTTTGCTGGGCAATGGACCAGCACGTTTATAACAATCCCGAAGTTATAAAATATGCTGAGGCCAAATTCATTCCAATTCTAATCGACGTTGACGAACAACCTAAAATCGTTGAACAATATAATGTTGACTATTACCCCACTCATTACGTTGGATATCCTGACAGTAATGAGTTTTCCGAACCTATGATTGGCTGTGTCCCTAATCCCCGCTTGTTTATCGAAAGAATCGACCATTTACTCAATACAATAAAACGGTCTAATAAATAAACCTTTCTGTTTTGCTGCTTGAGCTTAGATATATGCCTTGACTAAATTAGAGTAGAGCGAAAGCCGATTCCAAATTTCTGGCCGATAGCCACCAAGGTTAAAGTATATATTAACGGTAAGGCCTCATAGTAGTCACGCAGCTCATCGAAATGTCCAAAGAGGAAAGCCAAGCACATCAATGGGGGCAATGTAGCAATCAGACTTCTTTTGAGAAAAACAGGGGCCTGATGCAATTTAGAGAGAGACAAAAGTATAAATAAAATAAAGATAATCAGCCGCAGCTTTCCAAATCCAGAAATTATGAATGGTCGGGCAATGTTATGTCTCAAATGCCACTCTATAGCTCCACCCGGGTTGTCTCGAAAGATGTACCCAATAAGCGAGTATATACCAAGGCCAATTATTATTTGACTCAATAGATGCCATAAACCAGGGCGCTTTAATGCATTTGTTGTAAAACAGGATAAGAAAACTACCGGCAACAATATGCTGGTTTCTTTATTGAGGCATGCCAGAATATATATCGGATAAAACAAGTGCCATCTTTGTTGATATAAGAGCAACAGGCAAGCAGTAAAAAGTAAAAGCTGAGTAAAATCATAAATATATACTTTGTAAACAAATGTGCAGGGCAATCCCAGTCCGACTGCCAGCACGGCAATATGAGATAGGGTTGACGATATGTTTAGAAAATACAATATAAAAAGTCGTAAAACAACCAGAAAACCTATTAAGCTTCCATACATAATTAACAATGCCAAAAGAAACTCACTGGCATATTCCGGTGTCCAGCCCAACTGATTGATGAGTTTTGATTGGGAGAACTTTTTTTGTAAGAATGTTTTAGTAGGGCCCGGTATCAGATGTGTAGTGCCTCTTACGATTAGGGGAACCAATTGCCTTTTGACAAACGGCTTATGTGCTTTGCCATAAATCATATCTTCAAACACAGCTCGTTCGTAACCCGTGATGCCGGGACGGAATATGCTAACGGAAAGAGGAATAGCGGCGACTATCAGATAAGCGAGGTAAAGAGCCGGTAGTAAACAAAGTTTCAGAGGTTTGTTTTTCACCTGGTCATTCATGAAGCTTAAGACCTCTTACGTTAACTTGCCGAACAGTTGATTATTATAAATTAAAACTGGAAGTCTCATAAAAACTCAGTTAAAGGGTTACGGTTAAATACTGCGTATCCTCGGTAAAGCGAACGGATCCTTTATAGGCAGCAGGGATGAGCAAGCAATCGCCTGCTTTGAATTCAACTGGAATTTCATTAGTCCCGAGTATAGTCCCAAAGCCGGTTAGTACAATTAGAACCCGCATCTCGCCAGAGGAAACAAGCAATTCAGAACTTTTGTCTTGTTGCCCTTTATCTATCTTGAAGTATTCGCAATCAACAAGCCGACCTCTCGTCGTCACTGAAAGATTATCGCCTGATGCATCAAAATGGATACTTTCCAGGGCCTGCCTGATATGCAACGGTCTTGGTTTGCCGGTCTCATCAACTCTGTTCCAGTCGAAGACTCTGTAAGTGGTGTCAGATGGTGTTTGAATCTCAGCCAATAAAAGGCCCGGCCCAATGCTGTGGGCGGTACCGGCAGGGATAAAGTGGCACTGACCTGCTTTGACAGGAACTTCAGAAAGCAGTTCTGCGGCAGTGCCTGTCTTAATCGCTTCGGCAAATTGCTGCTTGGTGACACCTAATTTTAGCCCTTTATAAATTACTGCACCAGTTTCAGCAGATATGATATACCAGCACTCGGTTTTCGGTACACCTTCACCCAACCGCCGGCAGGCCTGCTCATCCGGATGGACCTGCACGCTGAGAATATCTTCGGCATCAATGAATTTGATTAACAACGGGAAAGGCAGGGAAAAGTTTTTATCTCCGGTTATTTCTTTCGGATACTTTTCGATTGCCGAGTGAAGGGTTTGTCCTGCCAATGTGCCATTTGAGATTACGGATTTATCATTAGGCAAATCGGCTAACTCCCAGCTTTCGCCAATTTTTTCTGATGCGGGTATGTCTTTGTTGAAAAATTTCCGGAGTTTCTGCCCGCCCCATATTCGCTTTTTGTAAATCGGCTTAAATTTTAACGGATGCGGTCTCACTCAGTAGTTTTTAGTTTTGAGTTTTTAGTTTTGAGTTTTTAGTTTTGAGTTTTTACCATCGCCTGCGCCACCAGAAAAATGCCAAGGCGCCAGCTGTTAATGCCACCAAAGCACTGATAATCCAGAAGGAAATAGGGTTATCAGCTTCAAGCGGTAATTTGACATTCATTGAAAAGTAACTTACCACGAATGTTGGAAGCATAATTGCAATTGTTAAAATCGTCAGCATTTTAATACGGATGTTCAGATTGTTTGCTACAATGGTGGCCCTTGCGTCCATCAGGCTTGCAAGCACTTGTGAATATATGTTGGCTTGCTCACGGCACTGGTTAGTCTCGATGGTAAGGTCATCAAGGAATTCGAGGTTTTCCGTACTAAGACCTATCTTGGAAGCATTGTTTTTAAGCCTTTCTATAAGAACGGCATTTGAATTTGTGGCGTTGACGTAATAAACCAGGCTCTTTTCGAGGGTAAATAGATTAAGCAGATATTTGTTCTCCATTGAGGTATTTATAAGTTGCTCGATAGAGCCGGAAAGCATGTTTATCGCCTTTAGGTGTTCGAGGAAGTGAAAAACGGAACGGTGAATAAGTTTGAGAACAATATCCTGTATGGACTGTACCTTTGTAAAAAGCCTTCCCTCGAATAGCGGTGCTTCATCTGCGTTCACAATTATCAGCTTGTCCTTGAATATAAAGACGCCGGTAGAGGCCACCCTGAAAAGGAAATTATCCTCAGCGGCATAGTGTTTCGGTCGTTTGAAAATCATTGCTATATGGTCAGGTTCAAACTCAAGACGTGACAGTTCGTCGGGGTCCAGGGAGGAATTGAGAGTATGTTCGTCAATTTTATACTGCTCGATAAGTTGCTTTTTCTCTTCATCGGTGGGAGCAGTATGGACGTAAACCGACGGCTCTGCCTTGTTGTCTTCTTGCAGCTTACCATCGTTGGATATATACATGCACCGTAACATCTTTTGAAGCCGGAATCCGGTTCCCAAAAATAATTCTAAAGCACACTTTAACCGCGGCCTAATGGTCTAACTGTATCTATCTAAAGCATATAAGTCAAGGATTGTAGCCGATTTTCTATATTATTTTCACTTATTTTGCGCGCCAGAAAAATTAGTCACACTCTCTGGTTTTCTCAGGCGCAGTGTGGACATAAACCTTCAAGCTGAACCTGCTGGCGGTGAATGACAAAGCCATTTTTCAGGTCTTTGACAACCGGAATATATAGACCCACCAGACATTTTGTTGCTCCGCAGATTTTGCAGGTAAAGTGGGGGTGGCATTGGCTTTTGGTGCAATTGTAAGCAAGTTCAAAATGCCAGGTTCTGTTCTGCAAGAATGCCTTATGAACAAGGCCGGCACCAATAAAGCTTTCAAGGGTTCTGTAAATTGTTACCTTGTCGGGGCTGCCGGTGCTGATTCTTTTTGCGATTTGCCGGCGGGTGAGCGGCATAGCGGCGGCGAGCAGTGCGCCCAGTACGGCGATTCTGGGTTTGGTCCTGCGAAGGTTTGCGGGGCTGAGGAGTCTGTCAATCTTTTTGATAAGGCCTGCCTTCATTGATTCTCCTGTGCGTGTATATGTGGGTGACTGTGTCTGCCGTGGACGGGGCAGGGAGCGATTATTTTAATATCGGATTTGACAAACAGCAGCGGGAAAACTATGTCACTGAAACAGCAGGGCAGCCAGACCGAAAGAAAAAGGATAACGAAGAAACTTAAGACAGCAGCCATCGATGTACTGTTGCCAAAAGTCATAAGCAGATATGCCGAGGATGCCCAGGTGCTGATAAGAATGTGGAGAGAATGAGGGACTTTTGTTCGCGGCAGAAACCATGCGATAAGAATGCCGAGGACGGCGGCCGGATTTACAAGATACCATTCTTCGATGAAACCAAAGTGCATACGTCTGCTATGTTCAGGATGTTGAGTCTGGCTGTCCGAGTTGGGGTCGTCTGCTGTGAAACCTTCGCTGTCGGAATGGCCGTGAATCTGAGCCTCGGTTGGTATATCAATGCCGAAAAGTTCCGCCCCGATGTGAGGCATAACAATGTCGCTGACCGTAGCAGTTCCAATCGAGCCGATACAGGCAATGATGAAAATTAGCAGAATTTTTCTTTTTGCTATATGAAGCTCGAACATAGAAGCCGTGACCATAGCACTCAGGACAACGTGCAGAGGATGAAAGAAGGCAAAGAGCAGATGAGTATTTTTTTCAGGGATGTTTCTGAAAAGAAGCATAAAAGTGATGCCAAGGAAAGCGCCAAGAAGTGTAAATGGTGCGTGACCTTTAAGTTCAGCTAAAATGTGTAATCCCTTATCTTTGAAACTCATAGCGGAGACCTCTGAAAAGCATTATGGCATTATATCTAAATGCAACTGGGTTGCAAGTATTTTTACGATTTTTTCAGCCTTTGCCAATAGTAAAGTAGCCCTTGCGGGGAAAAGCCGTTGCAGATTTTGGCTCAAGCGGGTAAATTAGATGGCTTGCTCTACCAGCAATATGGAAGTAGAAACTTTCAATATCATAAGTGAGACAAAATATGGAAGGGAAATTTCGCTGGGGCATAGTTGGCACCGGATTTATTGCAAAGAAATTCGCCGAAGCACTGCAGATTCTGCCTGAAGCTGACCTTGTTGCAGTGGGCTCACGTGCTGCTGGTACCGCTAAAAGGTTTGCCGAAGCGTTCGATATTCCACATCAGCATAGCAGTTACAATGAGCTTGCAAGTGACCCTGATGTAGATGTTGTATATATTGCGACCCCGCACCCGTTTCATATTGAAAACACCATCCTTTGCTTAAGGGCAGGCAAAGCAGTTTTGTGCGAAAAGCCTTTCGCCGTGAACGCAAGCCAGGCACAGCAGATGATTACCGTGGCCAGAGAAGAAAAGCTGTTTCTGATGGAAGGAATGTGGACTCGTTTTTTGCCGATTATCGTTAAAGTTCGCGAGTGGCTTGAGAAAAAGATAATCGGCCCTGTCCAATTTTTGCAGGCCGATTTCGGCTTCAGAGGCGATTGGAAACCACAAGGTCGGCTATTGAACCCTGAGCTTGCCGGCGGGGCACTTCTCGATGTTGGGGTCTATACAATTGCTCTTGCCTCTATGGTATATGGCCAAGCACCTGCACGAATCACCAGTATGACAC
>Ga0315296_10002953_pt1 | contig 14374 bp, 14 predicted proteins | sample YL17G14_18_MG_FD_203921 | JGI IMG/M metagenome (GOLD analysis project Ga0315296, IMG submission 203921) | Sediment microbial communities from Yellowstone Lake, YNP, Wyoming, USA - YL17G14_18 | ecosystem: Environmental > Aquatic > Freshwater > Lake > Sediment | place: USA: Wyoming | collected... | reverse complement strand
TACAGTCATCTCAAGGACTTGCTGAGCACCACCGACCATCTCAACACACTTGGCTACTGCCGCTTTTCGTAATACCTCTCGCAGTTGAATGTTCCCCTGCCCTTCTTTTCCAAGAAGGTTTTTACTCAATACTTTGACTTTGTCAAATACCACCTCAAATTGTTTGTCACCATCAATGGTCTTGAGTAGGGTATGGCTGATACCTGGGCTCTTACTATCTACTAAGAATAAGGTGACTCCATTTGCAGTCTTGGCGACATAGATAATGTGGTCAGCAATATGGGCATAAGGAACAAAAAGCTTGGTGCCGCTGATGACGTAGCCGTTTGCATCGGCGACGGCCTTTACAGTTACTTTATCAACATTATAGCCTCCGCTGGGCTCAGTTAGAGCAAGAGTAACAATCAATTTTCCTTCAGCAATCTTGGGCAGCAGTTCCTGCTTCTGAGTCTCATTGCCTGCTTTGAGGATGATCATGCCTGCCAGAACCACGGTGGCAAAGAAAGGACCAGGTAAGCAAGCACGCCCCATTTCCTCTAAGAGAACGGCAAGGTCGAGGAAACTTCCTCCGGTGCCACCGTATTTTTCTGGAAATGCAAGTCCCATCCAACCCAACTCCGCCATCTTATGCCACAGTTCCGGAGGATAACCTCTGTCATCACTTACCATTTGCCTTACCAGGCTTTTGGGGCATTCAGTGGTAAGGAAATCGCGCGCCATTTTTTTAAGCATTCCTTGTTGTTCGCTGAGACCATAGTCCATAGTGATTGTTCCTCCTATATAAATTGCAGCTTGGCAAGAGTTCAAAACTCAAGCTAGCCTAGCATAGGTAACTCTAACCCTCTAAGGGCAATAATATTCCTCATAATTTCTGAAGTGCCAGCATAGACAGTTTCAATAAATCCCCAACGATAGTGAAGTTCTGCCTCACCATTAAGCGGCGCCCATTTAGAGCCCGTTTGCAGTTGTCCACGGGGGCCTATTATTTGGGTGGCGACATCGGCCAGGCGATGGGCGGTTTCGGTGGCGAACATCTTTTGCATAGACGATTGATAATTGGGCACTTCGCCCTTGTCTAACATATAGGCTAGCTGGTAGTAGAGCAAGCTTGCTACCTCTAGCTCGATTGCCATCTCGGCCAGTTTTTGCCGGATGATTGGATCATCGCTTAAAGGCTTGCCGTCGCGTTTTGTTTCCTTGACATACTCCACGACTTCATCAAATATGCGCTGAAAACCACCGACTGGGAACATCCTTTCAAAATCTAGAGCGGTCATTATGTAATAGAATCCGCGGTTTTTCTCCCCCACCAGGTTCTTTTTGGGAACTTTCACATTGTCGTAGAAGACCTCATTCGTTTTCCATCCGGCTATAGTTGTCATATTGCGGATGGTAATACCTGGACTCTTCAGGTCTACAATCATCAACGAAATCCCACGATGGCGTTTAGGATTGTTAGGGTCGGTTCTTGCTCCCAGCCAGTGGTATTCGACAAAATGGGCATGGGTGTTGAACATCTTCTGCCCATTCAGCAAAAAGTGGTCCCCCTTATCCTCGGCCTGTACCTCTCCTTTTTCCATCATAGGTGCCTCTGATTTATCCTCGGCCCGCAGCTCAAGCGCTGCTAGGTCAGACCCCGCCTGAGGCTCGGTATAGCCCAGAGCCATGTCTATCTCACCTCTGGCGAGACGCGGTAAAAACTCCTTTTTCAGCTCATCGCTACCAAATCTTAAGATGGTAGGGCCTGCCATGGTGGCACCGACGAGCGATACAGGCGCACCTGCATATGTCATCTCATCACGAATGATAAATCCTACCATCTCTGAGCTATTTATGCCCCCGTATTCCTTTGGCCAGGTAGGGCAAAGCCAGCCTCTCGCTCCCATCTTCTGAATGAACTTGCGTCCGAATACTGGGCCAGCCCCACCGCTGTACTCCACCACTTCGGCGATGAGTTCCGGCGTAACTTCCTTCTTGAGAAAATCACGAACCTCTTGTCTGAGTTTTTCCTCCTCCGTGGTAAATCCAAAATCCATATTATGCCTCCTTATTGTTATACCGGGATGTCATTATAACGCTGATCACACATTTCAGCTCATGCTAAGCCCATACCTGAACATTATGGACGCCTCTATTATATCTATTACCATTTGATTTTGAAAATGATTTCACAAGTCCCATTGCAGTTATTGGTGTTTTTCTCATTAATAACCTCCCCGTCAAGGGCCATAGCTTTGCGCCAAGAATCGAATCTCAGCTGGGCTGCACACTGATGAATGTCTGCGGTTCCCGCCTTACTTACCATCTTATGAACATAGCATTCCAAGACATACCCCACGAATGTGTTATCGTCCATGACCTTAAGCTCATACTTGTGTTCTTCGGGGAAATAGAGAGCGGAGGCGATTTCCATCAATGCTTTGAAATCCTCAATATTCTTGATCTCTCCATAACCGGTCTCTGCGATCAATTGTTTCATTTCTGTTTTTCCCATGGATTCGGTTACCACGAGATTCAGCTTAGTGGCAGTATCGAAACCAAATTTTTCTGCTGATTTTAACAACCATCTTCCATCAAGTGAGACCCATATGTTGCGGAGGATCCTTTCCCTTTGCTCAGGTGTAAGCTTAACTTCTTTCGGACTCATATCTCAGTAACCACCTTACATATAGTCAGTTGAGGATTTACAATTTACTCTTTCTTGCGCTCTTCTACTCGTAATTCCATAGCAATATGCCCCCAGCCCCCACATCGCACCCCCACATCGGAACAACCTACCCTCTTAAACCGCATCTCATTGGGGTCAACGCCGGCATATATTAGCTCATTTGCTGTGTAGATTAATGTTGCCACTGGAATCAAGGCGAAAATGCAGACCTTATTCGGGCAAAGTTTGGTAATAAGGTTGCCATGCCCACCAATATAAAACCGGTCACCCACCTTATGCTGGCTGTTACAGCCGTGAGCTTCCACCACTTCCGCAATGAATGTTTTGCTCAATAGCACAGGGGTCTTGGAAAGAACATCTGCATTTCTAGGATCCTCTCTGAATTTCCTCATTTCTTCATCAGTGTAACCTAGGAACTCTTGGTAAGATCTCCAAGCTTCTTCGCTAACTTTCATTTTTCCTCCCTTTATAACGTTTTGTTATTACCAGAATAACAAAGCATGGCTGACTTGTCAATACGAAATATAACAATTTGTTATTTTTCTTATTAATTTTAAGCCAGATATTACGAATTGTGATAGAATTCAAATATGGTCTACCGTAGCATCGGTATGAGAATTCAGCAGGCCAGACAGGAGCTTGGCCTCACCCAGGAAGAACTGGCAGCCAAGTTAGGCTGTACACAGGCAGCCTTATCCAACTACGAGCGTGGCAAGAGACGACTTTATCTCGCCAGCCTGGAGCAAATCGCAAACATACTGGGCAAGCCGCTCAGCTATTTCCTGGAATCACTTGCTAGCCCTGATGAAGACGATAGTCAAAACTGGTATCTCCGGTATCCTTATCGCTAAAGAGTGCGGTGGTGCAGTCAGTATGCTCACTGCAGTCATCATGATGATAGAGCTAGCTATGGCCTGTGCCAACCATGACCAGCGAGATTCAACGCCGCACCATTGCCGCTGAGCTTTAAGGCAAGCACACTAGCTCAGACCAGCCAATACCAGGACGAGTGTCACTCATGCTTTATCTCCCCACGATTCACTATTTCTTGCGCTCTTCCACTCGTAGTTCCATAACAATATGCCCCCAGCCACCGCATTCCACCCCCACATCAGAACAGCCCATCCGCTTGAACCTCATTTCATTAGGGTCAACACCAGCATAGATTAGCTCACTTGATGCCTGAATTAACGCTCCCACTGGGCTCAGAGCGGCGATGCAGATTCTCTTGGGACAAAGTTTGGTTAACAGGTTGCCCGACCCATCGAAATAGAACTTATCACCCACCTTATGCTGACTGTTGCATCCGTGTGATTCCACCACCTCCACAATCATGGTCTTGTTCATCAATGCCGGCGCTTTGGAAATAATATCTTCGTTTCTCGGATTCTCCCTGAATTTCTTCATTTCTGCATCGGTATAGCCCAGATGCTTCTGGTAAAACTGCCACGTGTCTTCGTTGACTTTCATATTTTTCCTCCTTTTTATAACCTATTATCATTTCTCGTGTAAGGATTTGCCTCTGGCGTCCTGAACAAGACTGAAATTACATTTAGCACTACCCCCGCAACCAAAAACCCGATGCCATACATCCTCATGGGAGCCACAAGATCAGCAGCCAGCTGAGATAACTTCGACTGAAGTCCAAGCAATATGCTCGATTCACCGACAAGGCGGCTAAGGACCTGACTAATCAATACATCAAGCAGCGAACCTAAAATACAGGTCACGCCGACTATAATGAACACTATGCCGATAGCCCGCGTAATGGGCTTCGGCTGCCACCAGTGCGCCAGAGCTATCAGCAATACCAAAAGAACTGCTAAGGCAATCAGAGCCTTATACGTCGTGTCTACATAACCGATAGCTTGTTTGACCTGCTCAAGTTGAGCCATCATCTGCGAACCTACAACCGTCTCATTAAGTTCAAAGCTTGCCGGTATCGCCTTATCGATTTCAACATACACCTGTGACATATAGGCATCTATCTGGCTTTGGGGAGCACCCTGCAACTCTGGAGGCAGCGACTCAAGTATAGCCTGCCTTACGTTTTGCTTGACGACAGACCTCACCGGCTCCAGCAGAACAGTCACATTCAGCTCTTGTTCACCTTTGAGGTAGGCATAAACAGCACGAATAACAGTGCTAGCTTGCTCTCTGAGCCACGGCTTAAGCTCGGCAAGCATCTCATCCACAGTTTCAGCATCTATAAACTCCTGGCTCGGCAGCAGGGTTTTAGCTTGCTCAGCTATTACCGAATAGACATCTAATTTATCAAGCTCGGAGACGACGAAGTCGGGATTGAGGACGGTCAGGTTTAAGGTGATTATGATACCCAGGAGAATTAAGGCAGTGAACAATAAGGAGGAAAAGACGCCTGAGAAAAAGCCCCTGACTGCACTCATCGAACTGTGGGCTAATTATCGACCATCCGCGCTATTAGAGTCAATTTCGGCTTGAGAAAGGTTTTTAGGAATGCAATCTAAAACTGCAACCAATCAGTATAAACATGTAGCCTCGACTCTTTAGGGTCGAGCCCTGCGAGGTTAAAGCCTTAGTCTTCTATTGATTAATATTAATACGGGTGTAGTCCAATCAACTTAACTTTGCCCCACATTTTCCACAGAAACGGTAGCTTGTAGGATTTGTCGCATTGCAACTATGGCAAATTCTAAAATCTTTTGGCTTTCGTTGTTGCAAAGCCGTGCCAGTTCCTACCAATACAATAGAAATTCCAATTGCTACCAAGCTAACATCAGGAGGGTTACCGCCAACTACGCAATCAATGGCATTTGCCAATAGAAGTGCAGGATAAATTCCACCCATAATTATCAATATCCAACCGAGTGCTTTCATTGAACAATGCCTACCTTTGATTTTGTTGAGACTGATCTCCTCTTTGCTCCATTATAGTTTCCACAAGTTTACATTCGACGAAGTTTTGTTAGCCACTTCGATAGGTTACCTACATTTATTTTTCTTTGCCAATACCATAAGGCTATTCCTATGACTGCAGAGACTGTTGGCACAAACCACGACTGCAATCCTTTGAAGGACATCCATTCTATAGGGGATTTCAACCAAGCTGGGACTTGGAGTACAAGAAATAGCTTGGATGCTCCACCTCCAAAGAGTAATTCTAGACGATTAAAATAGACCCAAATACCATGTGCACCCAGGATAACTAGAAACACTGATGCACATATCAGGAATAACTTGGCTAGGAGCCTTAACACTTCTACGTCTGCTTTCCCCTTGAGACTTCTTGGTAACGAGATTGTCAAGTTAATCGGTATTTTGAACCCAGACGGTTTTGCCTTCCCAGGCTGATGTAATGGTTGGTCACTAAAAGCCCAAGCTGCAAAAGTTCCATGTTTTGACCTCGATATAGCCACAGCCGCCGTCTTAACTCTAGGGTCCAAAATCCATTCTCTATGACCTTCTTTGCTTTTCATCCAACTGTTCACTATAGCTTTGGGCAATGCTCTTTCACTATATCCCTTTCCCATCCAACAGTTTTCACCACCTTTGAGTGCATAGCGGTTGGAATGAAAAAGACGACCTGCCTTCGCCATTTTATTACTCTGGTCTTTTGCCAAGACGTACATCTTCTGACTCCATCTAACCCAAGGTAATCCTCTCCGCCTTCTCTCTTCGTTTATCAGGCGATGCACTATCTGATTCGGCTTCTCTTTACCAGCCATCTAGCCTCTCCCAATTTACTATTGTGGTAGTAACAAAATTAGTCGAAGCTGGAACCTGTAGTCTCGAATGTCTACGCTTCACATGTATATCACATCAAAATAGGGCCATCATCTACTTGCTTTTGACGAGAAAGTAAAGCCCAAGAATAGCTGGTATACTCGCTAAGATTAAAATAACAATAGTATCGGGAAAAAATATACCGTAGAAACGCAGGTAGGCTATGTAAACAAAGGGTAACCAAACATCATACAACTCGAAAGGAGCTAAGTTAAAGCCCAAGAAGGATGGTGCTAAACTCCAAGCAACTAGACATAGTATTGCCATCGAAAGAAAGCAGAGGAACGGGCGACGGTCTCTGTGCAAATGCCATAACCACCATGCTGATACACCTGTAAGTGCAAGCGCTAAAGAAAAGCATGCCCCTGCAAAAATAGTCCAGTCCATCACATATGTCCTTTTATGTTCCCATACATCTTAGTTAAGATTCTTGCTCTTATATTAACGCCTCGGCTGTATATTGTCTATAGTCAGCTTGTTAAATTTCTCCAGAACCAAGACTTCGCAAGAGTGCAGCTAGGTAGGCAGATTCTCATTGATTCCTACGCGTCACCCGCCCACGGGTCCTTCCCAGAAAGGACGGGTGACCGCCCCAGGGAGGACCCGTGGGCGGGTGGCACCTAAAAAATAGTTACAGATACGATTTTGACCACCTGATTCCCAGTCAGAAGGTCAGTTCAGCAGAATGCTTATCATTCCAGCTGTGGAGAGCGGATTACTAATCCCTTGCCGTTAAGCACATTCGAATGCCTTCTCCTCGATGAGGCAAGATGGGGTATTCTATTTAGATTTGGGTGGGTGTATAATTGAATAAGACATACTGCTACGAGTGAAGTCAGTTGTAGATGGAGGTAGGATGCAGCAGTGGTATCAGTGTCCTAAATGTGGTGCTCCAGTTACTTTTGGGGTGAAGTTTTGTGGCAATTGTGGGGTGCAACTGAATTGGCCAACGCAACAGACACAGCCTCCACCTGTCTACCAGCAACCTGCAAATTACCAACAGCAAGTACAACTTACACCTTCCTATCATCAACAGCAGCAGTACAAATGCTTCTGGTTACCAATTATAGACGCAAAGCTTGAAGTCTTTCCGAGGCATAAGTCGTTATTATGTATCAATGAGTACTGCAATTTAGCCTTTTTTATTTTACCTGATGTGTTGATAAGTATGGCTTTGAGCAAAGTAATTTACGATAATTCCATGAGTAACATTGCCATCTTCCAGCAAATCGACAATAACAGAGATGAATCATATCTAACACCAATTCTGTTGAACGAGAACCAATTGAAAGCATTTAACAAGCTAACTGATTCTTATAACAAGGGAAAACTCAATGAGAAGGTTGGTGACCGCTTTTGGAGTAAGTTAATCAATGAAATAAAAGAAAATAGTTCCAGACATTTTAATTATCCTCAAATTTTGCAGCAACTTGAACGAGCAGATGTTTTTGGTCGACCTCATCTAACTCAAGCCGATGATGAAAATATTACGGCTGATGGTAAAATTCCCGTTTATATATATACATGTCGAGGAAACAGACTGAAATTTGCACCAAACAAGTTTATGCGACTGGAGACACTTTTCTTAGTTACTTATGACAAAAAATCTGCGGACGAACTCCTTGATTTAGTAAGTAAATTACCTCATATGGGAGATTGGCAAAAAGGAGGAACATTAGCGGGTTTGGTTGAACTACTTTGTAGACTCGAGTTTGAGTTAACACTTAATTCGGATGAACTAAAACCGCAGTTAACGGAAATCATATTAGACCCAGATAAGTCAAACATTACATTAATACCCAATCCCATCGTCACACCTACAGATAAAGGTAAGGAAGCATTGAATAGAGTACATGCACCAAACTCTGGTTTTTCTATATACAACTGGGGCGAACCAGACATTATCCAGATTATACTCTATGCTTTACGACCTTTTCCTAAACCAATATCGTCGATAACTATTATGAAAGACGAATTAGGAATTCACACGCTTCCGACCTATCTTTTTGATATTTATACGAGTAGGCTAATGGGGAGTCTTAGAGCTGATGACAATAGACAAGTTGTTGTGCTCGATGAAATACCTACTGATGGTATTCCCGAAATTGAATTACAGGCAATCTCCAGAAACATTCCAAATACCTGGTGGCAGACTGATAGAATAGCGAGAAAGATTCTTTGGCTGAGCGTCCAAAACTTGCTTTCACACCAATCAATCGAAGGCGAAAGAAAAATCCTTTCGATAATACCTGTGGGTGATAATGCTATTCAAGTTTCGATAGCTCAGACGAATACAGAGGAAGGAGCTCCATATGCGTTTGCGGTAATCATTGATGAGATGCAAGTAAACGCAATTCCAATTTTTCAAAGCAACATTTTTAAAAGGGGCAAAGATGGCAGTATTACAACAAGGACAGGTCAGTTCTTAAAGAATTATACTATTACTAGAAAAGGGGAGAGGATAATCGAGAGACCTCATGAGGGCGGATTTATCACATCTCAGTTCACTCGTCCAATCTATAGTGCAATGCTACGAAATCCTCACTTTAATCCAAGTTCATTATTAAAACTTGGTGATTTTCAGATTGGTTATTAATTCAAGATGGTCTCACCCCAACGGTGACCTATAGAACCTCATACTATCTTGGAAACTAACTGACCTAGCATATCTCTGCTCTGCTTAACACTCAGTCTCAGCCTGCTTAACAATTAGCTTCACCGATGGATTCCTTGTCCGCTAATGTTATGCGCTCCTTTCATAACAAAGTATGACGTGACCACCTGATTCCTTGTATTAAGCCAATCTCATACTCAAGATGTGTGTAGAAACGTACATGACTCGTAATCATATTTTTGTATCTGACTGGTTAACTTCTGGGTAGTTGCATTGTGTTATACGAAGCTATAGAATTATGTGAACAGAGCTCTAACATTGCGTTTGGAGGTATGACCTGTGGCAAAGACCGATGACGGTAAGAAGATAGTTTCAGTTAAAACGTACAAGAGAACTAAACCAGGTGGAACTAGGAAAGTTAGAGATGTTAGACGTCATCGCAGGTCTACTCCCAAGTAGGAGGAGTGTCTAGAAATGGTCGGCAAAACTGAATGGGAAGTTCTGAAAAATAAAGGGTGCTGGGTTTGTGGTAAAAGTGAAAAAAGTGTCGGCAAGCTTCATAAAGCTCATATAAAGGCTAAGTCAAGAGGTGGGAAGATGCTTATCCCTCTCTGCCCGAACCACCATGCACTATATGACCGTGGCGACCCAGCAACTCTAGCAAAACTTGGTATTTCAAAGAAAACACATGAGGGGCTTCTTCGCCCCAAAAGACCAAAGAAAAAAGATACACTATTTCGCTGGTAGACGAACTCAATTTGCTGACCTAGTATATCTCAACGAGTAACCTTCTTGTAATGCTCCAAGCAATCCTCAAAAATTATGCTCCACGTTTCGCAAAGTTGCCAAGTAGCCAGGGACTAATCCACAATAGGATGATATAGTTTCAACGAGTCCTCAAAGCGAACTGACCTTCGGAGTAGCACACCGTTGGTCTATTTAGCTTTGATATTGTCTACAAAGAAGTCTTTTGTAAGACTCCGAAGGTCAACTTCCTGCCTCTTGCGTTCATTGGTAGCGGGGGTTGGATTCGAACCAACGACCTTCGGGTTATGGCTTCGAACCTGCCTCTCTTGCCTTCCGCTTCAACTCGTAAAGCTTGGTGATGGCTTCAAGCGGTGACATGGAGTCAATATCGAGCTGGCTGATTTCTTCTATGAGCGGAGACTTATCACCAAAGAGAGGGATTTGTTGAGTCAGTTCTTTTTTAGGTCGGATAGCTTTGGACTGCTTCTGCCGGGGCTGACTGCTTTCCAGTCCAGCCAGAACCTCCTGAGCCCGGTGCACCACCGATGCCGGCAGTCCTGCCAGTTGGGCTACGTGAATGCCATAACTCTTATCAGCACCACCAGGGACGACTTTGCGTAAGAAAATAACCTTGTCTTCCTCTTCAGTCACCGCTACATTGAAATTCTTGACCCGAGGCAGAAAGCCGGCCAGTTCTACCAATTCATGATAATGGGTGGCAAAAAGCGTTTTCGCCCTGAGCCTGGGGTGATTGTGGATAAACTCGGCTACCGCCCAGGCGATGGAAAGCCCGTCATAGGTGCTAGTTCCCCGCCCGATCTCATCCAGTATAATCAGCGACTTCGGCGTGGCATTGTTAAGTATATTGGCAGCTTCCACCATCTCCACCATAAAGGTTGACTGCCCGGCAGCCAAATCCTCCTGAGCGCCTATCCTGGTAAAAATGCGGTCAACGATACCTATGGTCGCTGTATCAACCGGCACAAAACTACCGATCTGAGCCAGCAAGACAACCAGTGCCACCTGCTTGAGATAGGTGGACTTCCCCGACATATTCGGGCCGGTAAGGATAATGAGCTGAGTATCCTTGTTACATAGATAAGTATCGTTAGGCACAAAACCATCACCGCTCAAGCTCCTCTCCACCACCGGATGACGCCCTCCTTTAATGGTTATGGCTTCGTCGGCAGTCAGTTCCGGCCTGACATATCTATACCTGACCGCTACCTCAGCTAAGCTGCAAAACACATCAATCTGTGCCAGAGCCTTGGCTGAAGACAATATTCGCTCACCGACGCCGGCTATTTGCTGGCAGACCTGCCGGAAAATCGCCGTCTCAAGCTCGACTATCCTGTCTTGAGCATTGAGAATTACCGACTCATACTCCTTAAGCTCCGGAGTAAAGTACCGCTCCGCCCCAGTGAGCGTCTGCTTTCGAATATAATTGTCAGGCACAAGACCCAGATTAGACTTAGACACCTCGATGTAATAGCCGAACACCCGGTTGTAGCCTACCTTCAGGGATTTAATCCCCGTGCGCTCTCGCTCCTGCCGCTCAAGGTTTGCCAGGTAGCGTTTAGCCTCCGATGCCGCCTGCCGAATCTCGTCCAGCTCGGGAGAAAAGCCAGCTCTTATGACACCACCATGTTCCAGACTGGCGCCAGGCTCATCAACTATCGCCTGTGTAATTAAGTCCACAACGTCAGGACACGGCCTCAATTCAGCACTCAACAAGGCTGGAAAACCTTCAACTTCTTCTACTTCTGCCTTCACCTCAGACGATTTCCCGAGGCTGAAACGCAGCGCCACCAGGTCCCTGGGAATAGCTATGCCGCCTCTTATGCGATTAACCAGCCGTTCCAGGTCGGCGATGTCTCCGAGAAATGACATAACCTTGTGACGAACCAGCGTATTTTCACAGAACCGGGCTACAGCTTCTTGCCGACTAATCAATTGATTTATATCAAGAAGCGGCTGCCCCAGCCATTTCTTGAGCAATCTGCCACCCATCGCCGTCTTAGTTAAATCGATTACAGAAAGCAGAGACCCAGGACTGGCTCCCCAGCGAGCGGAGGCAAAAAGCTCAAGATTGTGCCTGGTATGGGCATCGAGGACCATGAAGGATTGAGTCGAATAGGTAGCCAGATGGTCCAATTGCCCCAGCGCCGCCTTCTGGTTCTCCTGCAGATAGTGGACAATCGAGCCAGCAGCCCCGATAGCCAGAGGTAAGTGAGCACAGCCATATCCCTCAAGAGAGGCAACGGCGAAATGGTCAATTAAAGTTTGATTTGCAGTTTCTAAATCAAACCAATAATCATCGAGCCTTGTCACTGAGGTTGGCAACATTAGACCGCCGGCATCCAAGCTCTCAGGAAGGAGAAGCTCAGCCGGGTGAAGACGCTCCAGTTCATCAGAAATTTGACTAGCCGGAAGTTGAGTAGTGGCAAACTCACCGGTGGTTATGTCCACATAAGAAATGCCTGCCTCCTCACCTTGAATAACCAGGCTGACCAGATAGTTATTGCTCTTATCCGAAAGAAGCCCAGGCTCAACCACCGTCCCCGGCGTTACCACACGGATAACCTCACGCTCCACAAGTCCCTTACCTGGCGGGGTCATCTGCTCACAAATAGCCACCTTATAGCCTTTATTGATGAGCTTAGCCAGGTAGTTATCGAGAGCGTGGAAGGGAATCCCGGCCATGGGCACCCGCTGCCCCTTCCCCATCTCCCTGGAAGTTAAGGTGATTTCCAGCTCTCGGGCAGTGGTTTTAGCGTCGTCGTCGAAGGTCTCGTAGAAATCACCAAGCCGGAAAAAGACTATGGCCTCAGGGTAGCGCTGCTTAATTTTAAGATATTGCCGCCTGAGAGGAGTTATCGGCATGTCCCACCCGCCCCTATTTTACTACTTCCCCCACCGACGGCAAAGGTATTGTACTCGTTCACTACATCAGTGACATTTCGCTTATTTGCATTTAGCATGTGGTCGCGGGGCTTTAGCCCCGCCCAGTGCGACCCTAAAGGGTCGCAGCTACATTTTGGGATAAATAAAAGCATAATTGTGGAGCTGTTTACAGGGACTGCTCATGGCATAGAAATAGGCCGTCACAGTCTTGGCTTGCAGATTATCTCTTTCACTCTGAGGGAGAAGGCATCATGAGCATGGGCTGGTTTAACAACGATGGCTGTATCGGCCCCTCTTGCCGTCCCAGCTATTGCTATGACCTCCTCATCCGGGCTTATAAGTCCAGCGTCGGCGGCCATAAGGCTTATCTCAATAGCTACCTTCATCCCCTGGCCAAACATCCGAAGCGTATTGGCCATGAAATCCCCGAGGACATGAGTGTTAAAAGACCTTCTTACGGCATGAGCTATGCCACCAAAGGCATGGGCGCCAGTGAAAATCTCCGCCCCCAGCTTCTCTATTCTTACCTTGTTTTCAGAAGTAAGTTCCTGAGTACCCGGAGCCTTGAAGCCAGCGGTGTGGGATACCACAACAACTTTATAGTCCTTGAACTCTTCGGCAGCCTTAACCCCAGTGTCACCCGTCGTTGAAGCCACTACTATTGTCCTAATCCCAAGCTCCTCAGCCCTGGCTTTGGCTAGCCTCAATGTCTTCTGCGTGCTCTCAGGACCGAGAGAATCGAAATAAACAATGCTGGCTTCTCTTGTCATGGTGGCTCCTTTCGGACCACAGAAATAGCTGATATTTGAGGCAGGTTTCGCTATTCCACCTTAAAAAATACACTGGCTTCCTCTTCGTCATCAACATACAGAACTACTTTGTAGTCGCCCTTCGGCCAGGTGTTGTCAGGCATAGAAGAACGTTGAAAACCTATAGAAGTGTAACCTACACCCTCACGCTCAATAGTCCCGGCCTGCACCCCAAACAAGTTGTTTTCACCAACTTCCTCTTCTGCCTCACCCCCCACGTATACCAATTCTGCCTTTATTTTGGTACCAGGGGGGAAATGGGATAACTTAAACGAACAGTAAAACCCATCGGCATCGATAGGAAAAACACTCGTAGGCTGGAGCGGTCGACCATCATTGTCCACGGCTGTCGCTATTTTAACATCACTTATAACGCCTACGGACGAGCTATCTTCCCCCTTTTTACACCCAACGAGTGAAACGACTACTAGACTCAGAGCTATGACAATTCGAACTACCAACCAATAACTATTATTCTTAATATTCATAGATACTCTCCACAATATGCCTTTTTAGATGAGTTTCAGCACAGACAAAAAATATTAAAGGTTATGCCTGCCTTTGTCAAACTGTGATTTATTCACTTTTTAAAAAAGTTTAGATTAAACCCCCCCAAAAAAATATTGACAAACTGAAAAAAGTATGTTAGCGTATTAATGAAAAGTATTTCATTTATGATGTTTCGTAATTTACTCAGAATTCTATTATAATAAATTGAGGAGAATCAATAGATGACAAAACTAACAGCGATAAAAAACCAAGTCGAGGAAGAAGAACCTCCTGGCATCACCACCACAAGAAATGAAGTGGTGGCTGAGGAAGAAGAACCTCCAGGTAAGACGGCCGTTACCGATGGTACGGCCGTTATCA
>Ga0315296_10002952_pt1 | contig 14375 bp, 14 predicted proteins | sample YL17G14_18_MG_FD_203921 | JGI IMG/M metagenome (GOLD analysis project Ga0315296, IMG submission 203921) | Sediment microbial communities from Yellowstone Lake, YNP, Wyoming, USA - YL17G14_18 | ecosystem: Environmental > Aquatic > Freshwater > Lake > Sediment | place: USA: Wyoming | collected... | reverse complement strand
AAAATTAACAGCCAGGAAAAGAAGCAAATTAGTTCCTTTTAGTTCCTTGAATTTCATTTCAAGGAAAAAGGGCAGGTATCATCTTGCCCTTTTTGTGTCTAAGCGGATAGACAAAGTTTAATTTTTTTGCTAAATTAAAATTGCGGCCCTATCGTCTAGTGGCTTAGGACGCGAGGTTCTCATCCTCGTAACACCGGTTCAAATCCGGTTGGGGCCACCAAAGGTTGGTCACTCTTGACAAATTTCGGTGTTTGAGTTATAGAGAAGGTAGAACAAGGTAGAACTTCGACAGCTGAAATAGGACAGCAGACAAGGAGGAGTTATGTTGTTCCGAAAAGTAGTAGTGATGTTCGGTATGGTCCTTGTACTACTCGTTGGAAGTACTGGGACAACGGCCCAAACCCCGACTTCTGAGCTCGCGACGACCAAGAAACGCCTGATGGTTGACGAGTTCGAATACGGGACCGTAAGAAAGGACATCCAGGCCATATTCGGGGGAGACCGGGATATTGGCAAAGGGATCCGGGCAAGACTGATAACCCGTTTGGCCGGAGGCGGTAAGGTCACTGTCGTCGAGCGCGCTAAACTGGAGAACGTCCTCCAGGAACAGGAACTTGGTGCCAGTGGTCGTGTCCAGCGCGGGACTGGTGCTCGTCTGGGAAAAATCAAAGGTGCCGATGTCATGTTGACGGGCAATATCGTGGTTTTCGGCCGAGACGACAGAGCTGAGAAGAAAGCTGCTGGAGGCATCGTCGGATTCTTGGTCGGCGGCATAGTCAAGCAGTGGAAAAAAACCGACAAGGCTGTGGTTGCCATCGACTACCGCCTGGTGGACGCGGAGACAACCGAGGTCATCGACAGTGGCGAAGCCCGCGGCGAATCCACGCGGAAAAGCGGTGGTTGGGCAGGCTTGATCGTCGTTTCCGGAGCAGGGGCCGCCGGCGCCGCGAAGGACATGGAAAGTTCGAACTTCGACGAGACAATTATCGGCGAAGCCACCATGGACTGTGTCAACAAACTGGCGGACATTATGAGCCAGAAAATCGACATTCTTCCGTCAAAGAAGATAGAGGTTGAAGCTCGGGTGGCCGACATCAGCGGCTCCACGCTAATCATCACGGCGGGTTCCAACGATGGCGTGCAACCAGGGGATAGGTTCAACGTCGAGCGGACTTTGAGAGAAATCAAAGATCCGACGACGAAAGAACTCCTGGATGTTGTGACGGAGAGAATCGGCGAGATGGTTGTCACTATGGTGCGCGAAAGGACTTCCAGCGGTGCCTTCACTGGCACGGTAACGCCTAAAGTGAACGACATCGTCAGGAAGCAGTAGGTCTGCGACTCGCCAGGAAAGAGACCGTAGGCCCGGTCTCGGGCCGGGCAATCCAGATTCAAAGTCTCCATCAGTTGATGGAGACTCTTTTTTTCGGGACTACAAAATAGTCCCTTTTTCGTGTAAAATAAAACAATGGCTGAAAATAATTGGCACAATCTTTCTGTTAAAGAAGTTGCCAAAATTTTAAAAACTGATATTAAAGAGGGTTTATCTGAAAAAGAAGTTAAGGAAAGACAAAAGATTTTTGGCTTGAATAAACTGCCAGAAGAAAAACCTTTATCTTCTTTAAGAATATTTTTAGAGCAATTTCGTAGCCCTTTAATTTATATTTTAGTCATAGCCGGAATTATCACTTTGATTTTGAAAGATTATACCGATGCCATTATTATTTTTGGAGCTGTTTTTTTAAATACCGTTATTGGATTTTTCCAAGAAAATAAAACTTCAAAAATTCTCTCTGAACTCAAAAAGATAGTTAAAATAAAAGCCTATCTAATCAGAAAGGGAAACGAAAAAGAAGTTGAGCAAATAGAATTAGTCCCGGGAGATATTTTTTTACTTCACCCGGGGAACAAAGTTCCGGCTGATGGAAGGTTGATTGAGAGTCATGATTTAAAAATTAATGAAGCTTCTTTAACCGGTGAGTGGATTCCGGCTGAAAAGAAAATTGATGTTTTGCCAGAAAAAACTCCTTTGGCTGATAGAGATAATATGGTCTATATGGGCTGTGTGGTAGAAGATGGCCGGGGTAAAGCAATAGTTATTGAAACTGGGATAGCCACCGAAATTGGGAAGGTAGCAGAAATAATTAGAAAAACTAAAGAAGAAAAGACTCCTTATCAAAAAAGAATAATCTATTTGAGCAAGATTACTGGAGTTTTAATAGTTGTTATTTGTCTTTTGATTTTTGGTTTAGGAGTGGTTTGGGGAAGGGGAGTGTTTGAGATGTTCCTGACGGCCGTAGCGGTAGCAGTTGCAGCCATTCCTGAAGGATTACCAGTGGCAATCACTGTAATTTTAGCTCTTGGTATGCAAAGAATTTTAAAAAAGCAGGGATTAGTGAGAAAAATGGTGGCAGCCGAAACATTGGGAAGTACTTCCATAATTTTAACCGATAAAACAGGGACTCTAACTGAAGCGAAAATGGAAGTGGCCAGGATTTATCCAGAAACAACCAATATTTTAGCCTTAAAAATTGCTACTTTGAGCAGTGAGGCTTTTATCGAGAATCCTGACCAACCTCTTGAAAAATGGATTGTTCGGGGACGACCGACTGAAAAAACCTTATTATTAGCTGGAATCCAAGCGGGATTAAATAAAAAAGAATTAGACCAAAAAGAGCCAAAAATCGATGAGTTGCCATTTGACCCGATTTATAAATATTCAGCCACCTTGCATAAAATTAGCCCTAATCAAAATATTCTTTATTTACTCGGAGCACCAGAAATAATTTTAGAGATGTCAAAATATTTGGATATTGATGGTAAAAAAGAAAGCCTATCGGAAGCCAAGGTTAAAGAATTAAATAAAAAATGCGAAGAATTAGCGGCCAGGGGCCAGAGAATATTAGCCACTGCCTATAAGAAAACCACTCAATCAACAATTAGCAATCAACAATTAGCAATCAACAATTTAATATTCGTTGGTTTTATTGCCTTACACGACCCAATTAGAAAAGAAGTAAAAGAGGCGATTAAAATTTGTCGGCAGGCCGGAATGAGACCAATTATTGTCACCGGGGATCACAAATTGACAGCCAGGGCAGTAGCTTTTGAACTTGATTTGCCGACTAAAGAAGAAAATATCATTGAAGGAAGCGAGTTAGAAAAATTAACCGATAAAGAATTTCAAAAGAGATTAGAGCGCATTGAAATTTATGCCCGGGTTGAACCACGGCAAAAATTAAGAATTGTTCAAGCTTGGCAGGAAAGAGGAAAGGTGGTGGCAATGACTGGCGATGGAATTAATGATGCCCCGGCCTTGAAGAAAGCTGATATTGGACTGGCCTTAGGTTCTGGCACTGATGTAGCCAAAGAAGCATCTGATTTAATTTTATTAACTGATAATTTCTCAATTATTGTGGCAGCAGTTGAAGAAGGAAGAACAATTATTGATAATATCAGAAAAACAGTTACCCTGTTGGTTTCCCAATGTTTTTCTGAAATAATTTTAATTGGAGCCAGCATTGTTGGAGGATTGCCCCTGCCGATTTTACCTGCCCAAATTTTATGGGAGAATTTAATTGAGGGTAGTCCCCAGGGAATTGCTTTAGCTTTTGAACCAAAAGAAAAAGGCGTGATGGAAAGAAAACCCGAAGATCCCCGCCATCCCCTTTTAACCCAGCAAATGAAAGTGATAATTTTTGGTTTCGGTATTATTACTGATTTCATTCTCCTGGGTTTGTTTTTGTGGCTTTTAAAACAAGATTTTCCTATAGAGAAAATCAGAACAATAATTTTTGCCGCCTTAGCCATTGATACTGTCTTTTATGCCTTTTCCTGCAAAAATTTAAGAAAGAACATCTGGCAATATAATCCCTTTTCCAATTTATATTTAATCGGTTGCATGGTTTTTAGTCTTTTTATGTTGCTAATGGCTGTTTATCTTCCCATCTTTCAAAATCTATTAAAAACCGTACCCTTAAATTCCTTTGATTGGCTTTTACTCTTGGGATTAGGGGTGATTAATTTAATCCTGATCGAAGCCACCAAATGGTACTTCATCACTAAAAAGAAACTATGATTTGGTTATATGTTTTTATCTTTTTAGCGTGTTGTATTCTGCTTTATTTTTCTGGTGAGTGGGTTGTCGGGGGGCTAATGAGAATGGCCAGATTTCTGGGCTGGAGAGAATTTGTTGTTGCTTTTTTTGTCATGGCTTTCGCTGCTTCCCTACCCAACCTTTTTATTGGCATCACATCGGCTTTGCATAAAATTCCCCAACTTTCTTTCGGTGATGTAGCTGGAAATAATTTGGTCGCCCTAACTTTAGCGGTAGCTCTGGCAGTTTTAATTAGCAAAAAAGAATTACCGGCTGAAAGTCGAACTGTTCAAACAACATCAATCTTTACCATAATCGCCGCTCTTTTACCTCTTCTTTTGATTTTAGACGGGAAACTTTCAAGAATAGATGGGATATTATTAATCGCTTTTTTTATTTTTTATCTTTTCTGGCTCTTTTCTAAAAGAGAAAGGTTTACGAAAATTTACGATACTCAGAAAATTCCGATTATTAAAGAATTCAAACTCTTTTTAAAGGATTTGGGGAAGTTAATCTTGGGGATAATGCTTCTCATTATTGCGGCTCAGGGCATTGTTGCTTCGGCCCAATTTTTTGCTAAAAGCTTTGATATTACATTAGTTTTGATTGGAGTTTTAATTACGGGTTTGGGAAGCGCCTTGCCAGAAATTTATTTTGCTATTGCCTCAGCTAGAAAAGGTGAAACCTGGATGATTCTGGGAAATTTAATGGGCTCTATTATTGTTCCCGCTACCTTAGTTTTAGGAATTGTAGCTTTAATTCATCCAATTGAAATTGTCGATTTTTCACCTTTTGCTATTGCTCGACTTTTCTTAATAATTTCCGCCCTCTTTTTCCTCTTTTTTGTTCGAACCGGCCGCAAAATCACCAAAAAAGAAGCCCTCTTTTTACTGGGAATTTATATAATATTTGTCTTAGTTGAAATTTTAACCAAATAATGGTAAAATATAGTCATGAATGAACTTTTCTTTGGCATCATAACGGTTTTGTTAGTTGTTATAATTATTTACTTGTTTACCAGAAAAAGTGGGGGAGATGTTAAAATTCTCCAAGACGAATTGAGAGAAATTCGCGATGAAATAAAAGAATCACGTGAAAAAAATATAGAATCTTTACAAACCCAATTAAAGGAAAGCAGTAAGATTGTGAAGGATGTTACCTCTGAGTTAGAAAAAATTCATTCTGACCACAAACATGTAATAGATGTTAAAGAACAATTAAACAAATTGACGGATGTTTTGGCAAACCCAAAACAACGAGGAATTTTGGGTGAATATTTTTTAGAGACTTTACTTAAAAACATATTTCAACCCCATCAGTATCAATGTCCATATCAATTCAAAGACGGTGAACTCGTTGATGCTGCTATTTTTATAAAGGATAAAATTATTCCTATTGACGCTAAATTTTCCTTAGAAAACTACAATAAGATTTTAGAAGAAAAAAATCTGGCTCAAAAAGAAAAACTAGAAAAAATATTTAAACAAGATTTAAAGAATCGCATTGAAGAAACCGCAAAATATATTCGCCCGGGTGAAAAAACAATGGATTTCGCTTTCATGTTCATTCCTTCCGAGGGAATTTATTATGATTTGTTAATTAATCAAGTTGGAGGCATAAAGAGTAACACTTATGATTTAATTGAATATGCTTTTAAAGAAAAACATGTTATAATTGTTTCTCCAACTTCTTTTTATGCTTATTTACAAACAGTGCTCCAAGGACTGAGAGCCCTACAAATTGAAGAATCAGCAAAACAAATCATAAAAAAAGTAGGAGATCTACAAAAACATCTATTAAATTATGATAGTTTCTTACAAAAATTAGGAAGTAATTTAGATACAACAGTAAATACTTATAATCAAACCTATAAAGAATTCGCCAAAATAGATAAAGATGTAGCTGAATTAACCGAAGGAAAAAAAACGATTAAACCATTACAATTAGATAAACCAACACATCCAGAGTAATTTATGTTAGCGGTAATCAAAACTGGGGGAAAACAATACTTAGTTTCTCCTGGTCAAAAAATTAAAATCGAAAAAATAAAGGAAAAAGAGGACCAAGAGGTGGACTTTAATGATGTTCTATTATTGGAAAAGGGTAAGAAAATCGAAATTGGAGCTCCCTTAATAAAAGGAGCAAAAGTTATTGGAAAAATTATTCGGCAGGGAAAAGCTAAAAAAGTAATTATTTTCAAATATAAGGCTAAAAAGCGCTACAAAGTAAAAAAGGGCCATAGACAGCCCTTTACCGAAGTAGAAATAATTAAAATTACTTAGTTACTTTCTTCCTTCTAGTGCCGAAGATAAAGTTTCTTCATCGGCGTATTCTAATTCACCACCCACTGGTAGGCCCCGGCCAAGTCGGGTGATTTTTTTATTAAAGGGTTTTAATAATCTTTCCAGATATAAAGCAGTGGCTTCTCCTTCGGTTGTTGGATTTGTTGCAAGAATAACTTCTTTAATTTCAGGATGACTTTTAATTCTTTCTTCGATTTCTTTTATTCTTAACTCTGAAATCAACTCTTTCTTCAAAGCAGAGACTGTCCCACCTAAAATAAAATAGATACCTTTATATTTTTTTGTTTTTTCAATTGGAATTAAGTCAGTTTCTTTTTCAATAATACAAAGCAAAGTTTTATCTCGGCTGGGATTTTGGCAGATTTCGCAAAGTTCTCCTTCGCCCTCAAAGGATTTGAAACAAAATCCACAAAGTTTTACATTTTCACTAAGTTTTGAAATAGAAGAAAGTAAATTTTCAATTTCCTCTTTTGATAATTTTAATAAATAAAAAACAAAACGGGCAGCAGTTCTCGGCCCGACCGTCGGAAATTTAGAAAAAAGAGTGATAAGTTTTTGAATGGTGGGTGAGTACAACATATGATATTACCGCTATTCTTCCAAATATTCTTTTTCTAAATTTCGGAAGCTTACCATTCTTTCGTCAAAATATAGTTCAATTTTTCCCACCGGACCATTCCGGTGTTTAGCAATAATAATATCGGCAATGTTTTTTCTTGAGGTATCCGGCCGATATCTATCTTCTCGATGGATAAATAAAACTACATCGGCATCTTGTTCGATTGCCCCGGTTTCTCTCAGATCGGAAAGCCTGGGAATTGGAGGAGAACGGTGTTCAACTGCTCTTGATAATTGAGACAAGGCTAAAACCGGGACATTGAGTTCTTTGGCTAAAGCTTTAAGAGACCTGGAAATTTCGCTCATTTGTTGAACTATGCCTGCGATAGGGTTTCTCGGTTCCATCAATTGTAAATAATCAACAATAATCAGTCCCAAGCCTCGTTCAGCCTGAAGACGTCTGGCCATTGCCCTCATTTGTAAAATATTTGAAGAGGCGGCATCATCAATGTAAATTTGGGCTTCAGATAGAATTCCCAGGGCCTGTTGAATTCTTAAAAAATCATTATCATCTCCTTCTCCAGAAAGCCTCCCCGTTCTCAGTCGCCACAGATCCGTATTGGATTGAGCAGCAATTAATCTATCCACCACCTGGTCTCTCGACATCTCCAACGAAAAGATTCCTACTGGCACTTTTTCATTAATGGCGATATTGGTAGCAAAATTAAGAGCCATGGCGCTTTTCCCAAGAGTGGGTCTGGAAGCTAAAACTATCAAATCAGATTTTTGGAGACCAGCTAAAATATTATCTAAATCGGTAAAACCGGTAGGTAAACCCCGAAGTCCTCCTCGATGCTTTGATAAATTGTCAATTCTCTCAAAAGCCTCTTCCAGCATCGCTTTTACCGGTAAAAAATCTTGAGTTAGACCTCTTTGGGCAATGCTAAAAATTCTTTTTTCAGCTTGGTCTAATAAAATATCGGTATCTTCTATTTCGTTATAACCCATTAAACCAATTTCCTGACTGGCCTGAATTAAATCTCGCAAAATTCTTTTCCGTTGGGCAATTTTAGCGTAATTTAAAACATGGCTGGCCGTGGGAACAGAATTTATGAGTTCTGTTAAGAAACTTGTCCCCCCAACTTCTTCAAGTAGATTTTTTTCCTTGAGCCGAGTGGAGGCCGATAAAAGATCGATGGGTTCTCCTTTCTCAAAGAGGTCTAGCATTGCCTGGTAAATTTCCTGATGGGTTTTTTTGTAAAAATCCCTTGGTTCCAAAAAGTCGGCCACCTTGATAATGGCTTGTCTGTCTAACATCAGGCAACCAAGCAAGCATTGCTCGGCCTCGATGCTTTGAGGGGGCAACTTATCAGGTAATCCAAAGTTTGAAGAGTTGTTGGTCATCGGTTATAATATAGCAAAGGCTTATAAGTTTGACAAGATATGAGGGTCGGCATTATTTCTTTTCATTCTTTTTATCAACCAGGAGGGGTCAAAAGGCATATTTTAGGATTGTCTAAAGAACTTAAAAAGCGAGGAGTTTACTCAAAAATCATTGCTCCCCGAAGAAATCGACAAGAATTCTATGGAAAAGACATTATTCTTTTGGGAACTTCTTTCCCGATAAGTTTTAGTGGAAGTCAGTCAGATTTTGGCATAAATTTTAATCCTCTGGCAGTTGAAAAAATTTTAAAAAAAGAAAAATTTGACATTTTACATTTCCATAATTTTGGCCTTCCTTCCACGATTCAAATTTTAGTTAGCCCGGCTCTCTCAAATACTTTAAATATTTTAACATTCCACTCTGATATAAAAGGAAGTAAATTTTTAAAAAGATTTCCTTTCTTCTTTAAACTTGTAGAAAAAGTTATCCGATGGAAAATCGATGGAATAATCGGAGTAGCTAAATTAAATTTAGAACCGTTTAAAAAATACCAAGGGCCAAAAATTATTATTCCCAACGGCATAGATTTGGAAGAGTTTAATCCCGGAGTTTCAAAAATTAAGAAATTTCAAGATGGTAAACTGAATATTTTATTTGTCGGAAGAATTGAAAAGAGAAAAGGATTGATTTATTTACTCAAAGCTTATGAAGTTTTAACTAAAAAATATTCCCCCCCACCAAATTTTGGTGGGGGGCTGAGGTTAATTGTAGTCGGAGAAGGTCCTTTAAAAAAAGAGTGCCAAAATTTTGTCAAAAAGCACAATTTAAAGGAGGTTTATTTTGAAGGAGAAATTGAAGGCCCAGAGCTTCCTCCTTATTATGCCAGTTCTGATATTTTTGTTAGTCCGGCTATTTTTGGCGAAAGCTTTGGCCTGGTTTTATTAGAGGCAATGGCTTCTGGCTTACCCATAGTGGCATTCGCCAATCGGGGCTATAAAACCTTCCTCAAGGACAAAAAAGGAGGGAAGTTTTTAGCCAGACCTCGAGATTGGCGAGCCTTGGCTAAAAAAATAGAAATTTTAATTAAAAATAAAAATTTAAGAAAAGAAATCGGGGATTGGGGAGTGAAAGAAGCTCAAAATTATTCCTGGAGTAAAATTTGTGAACAGGTTTTAGATTTTTATCAGTTGTGTTTGAAAGAAAAACAAAAAAGAAAAGGCGCAAAGCCTTTCTCTCTTGAAAAATCTATTTATAAAATTATCAATAAAATCCTTTCTAAAGCTTTTTAATTTTCGGCCCTTCTTTGGTGTCTTCAACCCAATAACCCATTTGTTTGATTTTCCTTCTGATTTCATCCGCTTTTTGCCAAAGTCCTTCTTTTCGACACTTTTCTCTAATTTCAACGAGTTTCTTTATTTTCTGAGGGATTTTCGGTTTTTTTATTTCGGCCAAATTTAACCCAAAAACCTTATCGAAATCTAATAAAAGTTGGTATTTTTCTTTATTTGAAAGATTTTTGTCGTTAATCACATCCCACATCAAAGCCAAAGCCTTGGGCGTGTCTAAATCGTTGTTAATAAATTCCAAAAATTTCCCCCGATACCCTTTAGTGGACAGAGAACGGTTCTCCGTTATTTCTTTGCTTTTGAGGTCTTTGACCTTTTGATAAAGATTATTCAGGGCATTTTGAGCTCCTTTTAATGTCGGCCAGGAAAAATTAAGTCTTGAGCGATAATGAGCCGTTAAACACAGATAACGATAGGCGAGGGGATTAAAGCCTTTTTTAATTAAATCATCTAAAATGATGATATTACCCTCTGATTTTCCCATCCTACCGCGATTTATAGTTAAAAATTCGCCATGAAGCCAAAAACGAGCCAAAATTTTTCCAAAAGCTGCCTCTGATTGAGCGATTTCATTGGTGTGATGAATTAAAATATGGTCAATACCACCACAATGAATATCAAAAGGCACTCCCAAATATTTGGCAGCCATGACTACGCATTCGGTGTGCCAGCCCGGGAAACCCCGTTCCCAGATTGATGACCACTCCATTTGTCTTTTTACTCCTGATGGAGTAAATTTCCAAAGAGCAAAATCAGCCGGATTTTTTTTACCGGGAACCATTTTCACTCTTGCCCCGGCTTTCAATTTCATCTTTTTTGGCCAAAGCCGACCATAGGTTTTTAATTTTGAAGTATCGAAATAAATGCCGTCAGAGATTTTGTAAGCAAAGCCCTTTTTCTCTAAAGCCTGAATTAATTTTATCTGCTCTTTTATCGTATCGGTTGCTTTTACCCAAACATCCGGATGTTTAACGTTTAAAAGTTCCAAATCTTTTTTAAAAGCCCGAGTATAAAATTCGGCAATTTCCCAGGCGGTTTTTTTCTCCCTTTTTGCGCTAACCTCAATTTTATCTTCACCGGTATCGGCATCGGAAGTAAGATGGCCGACGTCAGTAATATTCATGACATGCCTGACTTTGTAACCATTGTATTCCAGAACTCGCTTCAAAATATCTTCGAAAATATAGGTTCTTAAATTGCCAACGTGGGCAAACCAATAAACTGTCGGTCCACAGGCATAAAACCCAACCTTTTTGTCTTTTATCGGTCTAAAAACCTCTTTTTTTCGCGATAGGGTATTATAAAATTTGAGCGCCATATTGATTCATTTTATCATGTCTTTATTTTTTTGGAAATTTGTGATAGAATGCCCTAATGAAAAAGATTGATATTATTTTAGCCCTTATAACAGGAGAGGGCGTATCTTTACTATTTGTCTGGCTGATAAAAAACTCTCCGAGCATTGATTTACCCTTTTTATATTGGCTTTTACCTATTTCTTTTCCAATTTTAGCCATTTTCGGTATTTGGATTTCTTGTTTAATCGGAAAAAGATATTTAGTTGTTTATCAGTTGGCAAAATTTCTTTTAATCGGTGCTTTTTTCGCAATATTTGATCTTATTATTTTAAATGCACTATTGGAGTATTTTGGCATTTCCAAGGGCGAAGCAGTAAAATATGCGGTTTTTGTGACAACTTCTTTTATTATCGCTACAACGGTAAAATATATCGCTGATAAATATTGGGCATTTGAAAAAGCGAGTAGGGAACAGATGGGGTTGGAATTTGGCAAATTTTTCATAATTACGTTAATAAGCGGAGTAATTCAGGTTGGTGTGGCTTCTTTTATATTTGCCGTCGCTCCGTCTTTATTTGGAATGACCGAATTAGTCGCAGGAAATGTTGGTAAAATCGGGGGTATTATCGTTGCTTCTGCCTGGAACTTCCTCGGCTATAAGTTTATAGTATTTAAAAGCTGAGGCTTTAGCCGAAGCGAAAGATGAGATTTATCTCATCGTACAGTAAAGCGAAAGATGAGATTTATCTCATCGTACAGTAATATGTCACTCGTTCTCTATCGAAAATATCGACCCCAGACCTTTTCTGAGATTATAGGCCAAGAACACGTGGTTCGGACTTTGACTAATGCCATATCTTCGGGAATGGTTTCCCACGCTTATTTATTTGGTGGACCAAGGGGTAGCGGAAAAACTAGCCTAGCTCGTCTTTTAGCTAAATCGCTTAACTGCCAGAACAAAAAAGAGGGAGATTTTGAACCTTGCAACAAATGCTCTTCATGCCAAGAGATAATGGAAAATCGAGCTATTGACTTAATTGAGATTGATGCTGCCTCCCATCGGGGAATTGATGAAATCAGGGAACTCAGGGATGGAATAAAATTTGCCCCGACTAAATCAAAATATAAGGTCTTTATTGTGGACGAAAGTCATCAGCTGACAAAAGAGGCAGCTAATGCCCTTTTGAAAACCTTAGAGGAACCTCCTGCTCACGCCATTTTTGTCTTAGCCACTACCGAAATTCATAAAATGATTCCGACAATTATTTCCAGATGCCAGAGATTTGACTTTCGAAAATTAACTGTGCCAGAAATCATTAAAAGATTAGAAATAATTTCGGAAAAAGAAAAAGTAAAAATAGAAAGAGCAGCTTTGGAACTGATTGCTTTAAATTCTGGGGGGTCTATCAGAGATGGCGAAAGTTTATTAGACCAAGTTTTGACTTTTTCCGGTCAAAAAGGAGAAATCAGAACTGATGACATCAAAGATTTACTGGGATTAGTTGAAATAAACTTAGTTAGCAGATTTTGCGATTTTATTTGTCAAAAGAAAACTTCAGACGCCATTAATTTTTTAAATGAATTAAATGACCGGGGCTCAAACCTTCAGGAATTTGCCAAAACCCTGATTAATTATTTAAGACAGGCCTTGATTTTGAAAATAACTGGTACAGAGACCGGGTCTCTGTCAAATCCGATTGTTACTGGCCTAACCAAAGAGGAATTTCAAAAACTTAGAAAACAAGCATCTATCTTTAAAGAAGAAGAAATTCGAAAAATTTTGAACTTTTTTCTGGAAGCTGAAAATAAAATGAAATATTCATCAATACCCCAGTTGCCCCTAGAATTAGCCATAATTGAATGCGCAAGCGAGACGTAAGTCGAGCGCAGGGCGGGAAATGAAAGCGAAGTTTTCATTGACCATTGCGGGGTCGTCTAATAGTAGGACAGTGGCCTTTGAAGCCATCAATGAACGTGCGATTCGTTCCCCCGCAGCTATCCTTCGCCAAGGCTACGGAATAGCTTGGGTGATACGAAGTTTTAACGAAGTACACCAAGCTTATGCACTATTCTTACATTTTATTAAGTTCAAAATCTCATATATTTTATTTTGGTTCAGCTAAAGATTTGAAATTACGACTAATACAACACAATAATTTTGAACGATATCTTAAAACAGGATCCGGTAAGTCGTTTGCTTATAAAAGACTTGTTGCCGTAGCTCTGGAGAAGGATTTTGCGAAGGGGCGTAAGGGTAGTCCGAAATCTCGATATTCCGAAGCTAACAGCGGAGGATATCGTAAGTGAAGGATACAAGGTATTCCGAAGTCTTGACGTAGGATACCAAGCCCCGCAACTTATAAACTAATTAGAAAATCTTAAAATTATGGTGGAACTAAAAGCATATAAAATACTAATCGAACCAATTTTTAAAAAACCCAGAAAAATTATTCCACTAAAAAATAATTATATTATTCAAGGTAAATCTTTTCTTATTGGTTTAACTATCAAAAACATTGGTGAAACACCATTTCTTGGTTGTTCAATAAAAAATATGAGATTAGAATCTGCAGAAGGGAAAACTCTTGTCAAAACTTTTCCAGAAACTTTTTCGGTAGGTAAATTAAATCCTAATGAAAAAACAGAAATATGGTGGCCGAACGCAGTGTCCGTTAATTTATATGGCTTAGTCTGGATAGACTGTCTTTTATTACCCAGTAATTCAGAATATCAAATATTTACGTATCAGAAAGATGAGGTTACTGGTATAAATGAAAAATATGACTATCCAAATAGGTGGGGCGATAGTTTATATGTCAAATCGGCATCCGAGCGAGAACAGATTCAGACAAATAAATTACTTCTTTTTTTGACAATATTAATGTTTCTACATGGTATTTTCGGATTAAAAAATATTGCAGTATGGTTTCTTGGATTATTGCGTTCTATTTGTATGTTTTTAGTGAATATATTTGATAAAGTAATTCATTAATTCGAAAAGTCCCGAAATTTCTCCTTAAAACCTTGGTTCTGGACCATACTTGCCAGCCTGAATAGTCGGATACGAACTCATTTTGTTGAGGGGGGAACGAGCTTGTCTCGTTCCTGCCAGAAAAATTTGCCCCCCCTACCAATGCATTGGTGGGGATTTTCTTTGGCCGCAGAAATTTACTTACTTTTATTCAATTTGAATTGAATTAGCTTCCGTATAGAAAAAGCCAGAGATAAAATGTTTGAGGGTGCCAGAAAAAGGATTGATAAATGGTTAAAAATAAGTTAAATTAGAAGAATGAAGCAAGCTCAATATAGAATAAAAGATCTCCCTAAAATTGAACGTCCGAGAGAAAAATAAAGGTAAAATTGAAAAAGCTACATATGTCTCAAATTATC
>Ga0315296_10002951_pt1 | contig 14379 bp, 13 predicted proteins | sample YL17G14_18_MG_FD_203921 | JGI IMG/M metagenome (GOLD analysis project Ga0315296, IMG submission 203921) | Sediment microbial communities from Yellowstone Lake, YNP, Wyoming, USA - YL17G14_18 | ecosystem: Environmental > Aquatic > Freshwater > Lake > Sediment | place: USA: Wyoming | collected... | reverse complement strand
CGGGACAAAATCGTGTTCGATTCCTCCGGTTCCCTTTGCTGGCACCCAGGGGTCGAACAGCGGCAGTTGTCGAATCCCTTCGGGGATGGGGGTCAAATCGACATTTCGGAGGCAGGCAGTGGCCAGGGGCAGAATCTCGTCCAGTCGGACACCAACCTGGTCCAGGTCAATGTCCCACGCCAGTTTGACCCGCGTGGCCAGGAGTACGACGGGGTTGGCCTCCAGGCCGATAGCGGGGAAACCCTGTAGTCGGGCCTCCACGGGGGTCGTGCCTGTTCCGCAGAAGGGGTCAAACACCCAATCCACCAGGGGGTCCGCTTCGAGGGATTCCAGGTATTCGCGTACGAGGTGAGGCGGGTAGCCCAGGACGAAGCGATACCAGTTGTGAACCGCTGCGTCTTCGGCCCGGACCCGGTTCTTGACAACGTATTCCGGGCCAGAAGGCTCGGCAATTTCATTTGTCGTTTCGTCGTGCAGATTCTCCTCTTCCATCCCTTTTTCTCCTCGGAACTACCAGGGGATCTTCTCCCGCAGGTAGAGCAGCAGCTCGTCGACATGCACTCGATCCTGGACCATCGTGTCCCGGTCGCGCACGGTGACGGTCTGGTCCTCCAGGCTCTGAAAGTCCACGGTGATACAATAGGGGGTGCCGACCTCGTCCATACGACGGTAGAGCCGGCCGATGGCCCCGGTATCGTCGTAGATAGCGCGCATGTGCGGGCGCAGCCGGCCAAAGATCCCCTTGGCCATCTCCACCAGTTCCGGCACGTTGCGTTTGAGTGGGAAAACGGCCACCTTGAGCGGGGCGAGCAGCGGGTGCAGCCGTAGGACGACCCGCTTCTCCCCGCGCACCTCCTCCTCGTCGTAGGCGTCCAGCAGGAAGACCAGGACGGCCCGGTCCACTCCCCCGGACGGCTCGATGACGTAGGGGACGAGGTGCTGGCCGGTGGCCTCGTCGAAATACTCCAGTGGATGGCCGCTCCCCTCGCCGTGCCGGCGCAGGTCGTAGTCGGTGCGGTTGGCGATCCCCTCCAGCTCCCTCCAGCCCAGCGGATCGGGGAAACGGTACTCGATGTCGGCACAGGCGGCGGCGTAGTGGGCCAGCTCCTTCTGCTCGTGCGGGCGGATGCGCAGCCGCTCGGGGTGGATACCCAGCTCGACGTACCAGCGCAGCCGTTCCTGGATCCACTCCTGGTGGAGGCGCGGGGCGTCCTCCGGCCGGCAGAAGTACTCCAGCTCGAACTGCTCGAACTCGCGGGTGCGAAAGGTCAGGTTCCCGGTGACGATCTCGTTGCGGAAGGCCTTGCCGATCTGGGCAATGCCGAAAGGCAGCTTCGGGGTTGGCCGGGCGGTATTGAGGACGTTTTCAAAGTTGACAAAGATGGTCTGGCAGGTTTCCGGCCGCAGGTAAGCGACGGAGGCATCGTCCTCCACCGGGCCGACGAAGGTCTTGAACATCATGTTGAACTGGCGCGGCTCGGTCAGGTCGGTGCTGCCGCAGTTGGGGCAGCGATTCTCCTCCAGCAGGTCGGGCCGGAAGCGCTGGTGGCACGACTTGCACTCCACCAGCGGATCGGTGAAGCTGGCGAGGTGCCCGGAGACCTCCCAGATGCGCGGTGCCATCAGGATGGCGCCGTCGATCCCCTCGACGTCGGGCCGTTCCCACACCACCCGCCGCCACCAGGCCTCTCTGACGTTGCGCTTCAGTTCGGAGCCAAAAGGGCCGTAATCCCAGGTGCTGGCGAACCCGCCGTAGATCTCACTGGAAGGAAAGATGAACCCACGCCGTTTGCACAGGCTGGTCAAGACATCCATGCTCGGTGCCGCCATCGTCAGTGTCGCCTCCTGCAACCTTAACTTCCAGCCTACCGTTCCGCCCGGGGGTGCGCCTCATCGTAGGCCTCGTGCAACTGCTCGGTGGCCAGGTGGGTGTAGATCTGGGTGGTGGCGATGGAGGCGTGGCCCAGCAGTTCCTGGACCGAGCGCAGGTCGGCCTTGCGCCGGAGGGCGTGGGTGGCGAAGGTGTGGCGCAGGGTGTGGGGGGTGATCTCATCCAGGCCCAGTTCCTCGGCGTATTTCTTCAACATGAGCCAGAAGCCCTGGCGGGTCATCGGCCGGCCGCGCCGGTTCAGGAACAGGTATTCCTCCTGGGCGCTGCGGGCCAGGTGGGGCCGGCCCACTTCCAGGTACTCCTGCAGGGCCTGCACCGCCGTGGCGCTCAACGGGATGACACGCTCCTTCTTCCCCTTGCCCAGGCAACGGACCTCGCCGCTGGTCAGGTTGAAACTGCCCATCTTCAGGTTGACCAGTTCGCTGACGCGCAGCCCGGCGGCATAGGCCAGTTCCAGCATGGCGCGGTCGCGCAGGGCAATGGGAGTGTTGGAGCGGCCCGGCAATTCCAGCAGGTCATCCACCTCCTCGGTGGAGAGGACGCGGGGCAGATGGCGGGGTACCGAGGGAAGTTCGACCCCCTCGCTGGGGTCGCGGGTCAACTTGCCCTCCTGGATGAGGAAGGCGAAGAAGGAGCGGCTCGCCGAAATGCGGCGCGTAATGGTGGCAGGAGCGTATTTGCGTTCCTTCATGAAGAGCAGGAATGCCACGATGTCCTCTCGCTTCACATTGGCCCAGCGACGGAAGTTGCGTTCCTCTTTCAGGAAGGTGTGGAACTGGTTCAGATCGGTCTGATAGGCCGCCAGGGTGTTGTCGGAAACCCCGCGCTCGACTTCCAGGTACTCCAGAAAGGACTCAACTGTTTCCATCAGATCTCCTCCTTGAGATGTGTCTTCCTGCCTCGCTTTGCGAACAGCCCGCATTATACACGGAATCGGCTGTTATGTCAAAGGCAGTGAATCCTGGAATTGTGGTATAATAGCCCCGACGAAGCAGTCTCCGGGACTCTGGCGTCCCCCAGTGAGTGCAGGAGGCCTTATGTTTGACGACATTGTGCAGGTGCAGCGCTACCTCGACGAAGAGCACATCGCCATGGTGGACCTGCGGTTCGGCGATCTCGATGGCCGCTGGCACCACCTGACCATGCCGGCCGGCCGCTTCGATGCCCGCCTGGTCGAGCAGGGGGTCGGCTTCGATGGCTCCAGCGTCGGATTCGCCACCCTGGAGTCCGGCGACATGGCCATCGTCCCCGACCTGCGTACGGGGTTCCGCGATCCTTTCTTCGACCTGCCCACCCTCTGCTTCGTCTGCAACGTGGTCGAGGCCGATACCCGCCGGCCGTGCGTCCTGGACCCGCGGGAGATCGCCCGCCGTGCCGAGGAGTTCCTGCGCGCCAGCGGCGTCGCCACCGAAAGCCTCTGGCTCCCCGAACTGGAGTTCTACCTCTTTGACAGCGTGCGCTACGGCAGCGGGGTCAACCGCGCCTCCTACCAGGTCGATGCGCGGGAAGCCTACTGGAACAGCGAGGGGGGAGAGGTCCAGAACTACGGTTTCCAGATCCCGCCCCACGGCGGCTACCACGCCATCCCCCCGGCGGACAGCGCCTACAACCTCCGCTCGGAGATGGTGCAGATCCTCGAAAGTGTCGGCGTCCCGGTCAAGTACCATCACCACGAGGTGGGTGGCCCGGGACAGTGCGAGATTGAACTGCCTCTCACCCCTCTGACCTGCAGCGCCGACCAAGTCATGCTGGCCAAGTACGTCATCCGCATGACCGCCTACCGCCATGGCAAGACGGCCGTCTTCCTGCCCAAGCCGCTCCACAACGAGGCCGGCAACGGGCTGCACTTCCACCAGACCTTGCGTCGGCAAGGGGAGCCGGTCTTCCACGACCCGGCCGGTTACGCCGGCCTGAGCCGCCTGGCCCTGCATTACATCTCCGGCCTGCTCTCCCACGGGCCGGCCGTGCTGGCCCTGACCAACCCCAGCACCAACTCCTACCGCCGCCTGGTGCCTGGCTTCGAAGCCCCGGTGGGCCTCTTCTTCTCCCTGGCCAACCGCAGTGCCGCCATCCGCGTGCCCAAGTACGCGACCTCGCCGGAATCCAAGCGCTTCGAGTTCCGCACCCCCGACGCCACCTGTAACCCCTACCTGGCCCTGTCCGCCCAACTGCTGGCCGGCCTCGACGGCATCCGGCAGGAGCTCGACCCGGCCGCCCTGGGTTTCGGCCCGATCGACGAGAACATCTTCGACTGGCCCGAGGAGCGCCGCCACCAGATCCGTGCCCTGCCGGCTTCCCTGCCCGAGGCCCTCCGGGCATTGGAACAGGACCATGACTTCCTTCTCCAGGGCGGGGTCTTTTCCGAGACGTTGATCGAGCGGTGGGTCCAGGCCCGCCAGCGCGATGCACACGAGATCGCGGTGCGGCCGCATCCCTACGAGATGGACCTCTATTTCGACCTGTAGTCCGTGGATGGGCTGGCGGAAGGCCCGGGGGAGTGGGGATGAGGCCTGAAGTGTGAGAACGTGCAAACGTGGGAATGGCCTGGCCGGCGAGGAGCCCGATGATCCGAGTTTACGAAATCCTGATCTCCCTGGCGGTCATCGTGCTGGTGGCCTTTGTCGGCGCGCGCTTTCGCGGTGTGGCCGGAATTATCGCCAGCATGCCGATGACCATCCCGCTGACGATGGCCATCGTCTACCAGAATACGGGACGCAGCGCGCCGGCGACGGCCGAATTTGCCCGGGCGGCTGTCGTGGGGATGGTCGGCACGGCCTGCTTTACCCTGGTCGCCTGGCTGGCTCTCCGCCGCGATTGGCCTTTCTGGGCCGTGTTGGGGGCCGGATACGCCGCCTGGGTGGTGGTGGTGCTGCTGTGGTACCTGGCCGGCCGCCTGCTGGCCCGAGGAGGGTGAGGTGGAAGCCGGCCGGCTCGTCCAGGACCATTTCGCCAGCGGCCCTTCCCCCTACTGGGTCCGTTACCTGCTGGGCTACGGCGAGATCGAGCGAGGGCAGAGCTGCCTGCGCCTCGCCCTGGGGCCATCGCCGGCCGACCTGATCTCCGACTCGCAGATCCACGACTACAGGGGTGGCGCCAAGGGGTTCTCCTGGCATCCCCCGCTGCAGATGCGCGTGCGAGCGCGCTTCTCCCATCCCCCTTCCGAGTTCTCCGGGACGGCGGGCTTTGGCTTCTGGAACGACCCCTTCACTACGATGGGAGAGGTGGTGGCTGCGCCGAACAACGCCTGGTTCTTCTATGCTTCGCCCCCTTCGGCCATGGAGTTGGTCGCTGGGGTCCCTGGCTGGGGCTGGAAAGCGGCGGTCCTGGACGGCGGCCGTCTGCCAGGATGGGCCATGAAATGGGTTCGCTGGCTGCTCCGTTTTCCCGTCTGGACCCGCCTCCTGGGCCGGGTGGCCCGCCGTCGCGCCCGTGCCGCCGAGGCCCTTCTGCCCCACGACCCCACTGCCTGGCACGACTATGAGCTGCGCTGGTCGAAGCAGGACTGTACCTTCCGGGTGGACGGCACGGAGGTCCTGAAGACCCCCTTCAGCCCGACGCCACCGCTCGGTTTCGTCGCCTGGGTGGACAACCAGTACGCCGTTGCCCGGCCGGATGGAACCATCGCCTTCGGCCGGCTGGCTGTCCCCCGGCAGCAATGGCTGGAGCTCGGTTCCGTTGAGATCATGCTCCTGGCTGTGGAGGATTGACGGATGAGCGACGCGATCTACTGCCCCCGCTGTGGAGCGGAAAACTCTGCCTTCGCCCTCTTCATGAGCCTGACCCGCTGCCGCCAATGTGGTTACGACCTGGAGGTGATCCAGGTCCGAGAGGCACTGCGGCGGGGGAGCACGCTGCGGGGCCAGTCCAGCCTGTACGAGTACGAGGTGAGCAAGAAGGGGGCCGAGTTCTTCCCGCGTGGCCTGCTCCTGGCTCCCCCACTGGCGCTCGACGGGGGCCGGAACTGCCTGCGCGTGTCGGGCGATCCCACCGCAACTCAGGGCTTCTCCATGCTCTGGCGGCGACTGAAAGGCAGCTACCTGGAACTCTCCTTCGACCAGGTGGTCCGCATCGAGGTGGTCTGCCAGGTCGAAAAGGTCGCTCGAGAGGACCACCCCTACCAGCACCATTGGGACGTTGCCCTGGTGCTCCGTGATGGGCAGCAGGTCCCGCTGGGACGGATTACGGCGGAGCGGCAGTTCCCCGGTCCCGTGCTCTCGCACCATTACGCCTTGCGCCTGGCCCACGCGCTGCACGAACTGGCCGGCTGGCCGGTGCAGCAGCGGGAGAAGGTGGAGAAACCACCCGAGATGGCGTGAGGGCCCGGAAATCGGGAGGTAGGCCATGGCGTTCGTTCGCACTCTCCGCCCCGGGTTGCGGTTGGCCCTGTTCCTCCTGGTTGCCGCCGGCCTGATCTTGGGGACGGCGTTCCAGCCGGCCCCTGCGCGCTCGGCATCACCCTTGCCTCCCCTGGCTGCCCGCCTCTGCTTCCTCCGGGCGGGGCAGCCGGCGGCGGTGACCCGCCCGCTGGTCCTTCCGCCGGACCGCCTGGAGGCCGCCCGCCTCCTCATGGAGGCGCTGCTGGCCGGTCCCACCCCCGACGAGGCGGGCCAGGGGATCGTGTCGGCCTTTCCCCCGGGGAGTGGTCTGCTCTCGCTGCAGGTGGATGGGGAAACGGCCAGCGCGACCGTTTCGCTGCCGGCCGGCTTCCTGGAGGGCGGACTCGACGCCGCCGCGAGCGACGCCATGGTGCTCCAGGTCGTGCGCACCCTGGAGGTGCTGGGCTTCCTGCGCTTTCACCTGTTGGCCCCCGATCCCCAGGAGCCCGGACGGCTCCGGCCCGTCTCCAACTTCCTGCACCTCCCCCCGCCTGTGCGCAAAAGCGTTCTCCCGGACGACGCCCCGGCTCCACCCCAGCGGGAAACGATGGCCGGCCAGCCCCCCATCTACGGCCAGGGGCAGTCGGCCGGCGCCCTCAGCGGCAAGACCGTCTTCGTCAGCGCCGGCCACGGCTGGCTCTGGGACGGTTCCGACTGGTTGACCCAGCGGGTCAACACCTGCGGCCTGGTGGAGGACTTGTCCAATGCCGAGGCGGTGGACGAGCTCCTCGTCCGCTACCTCTGGAACGCCGGCGCCGACGTCTGGACCGTGCGCGAGCGCGACATGAACAGCGCCGAGGTCATCGTGGACAACGACGGTGGGCCTTCGGAATACCAGGAGACGGGGCTTTGGCGCACCAGCACTTTCAGCGGCTACCAGGGGCGGACCTACCGCTTCGCCGAGGCCAGCGCCAACGAGACGGCCACCGCCACCTGGATTCCCAACCTGCCGCGGGAGGGCGACTACGCCGTCTACGTCTGGTACCGCAACGGGGACAATCGGGCCAGCGATGCCCTCTACCGCATCCAGCACGCCGGCGGCACCACCGAGGTGCGGCTGAACCAGGAGGTGCACGGCCTGACCTGGCGCTACCTGGGCACCTACCACTTCCAGGGCGGGACGGCAGGCCGGGTCACCTTGAGCAACCGCTCCAGCCAGCCCGGGCAGGCCATCATCGCCGACGCCGTGCGCTTTGGCGGGGGCATGGGGAGCGTGGACTATGGCGGCGGGAAGAGCGGCCGGCCGCGCTACGAGGAGTCGTGCCGCCCCTGGGCCCAGTACCTGGGCGTCCCCGCCGGCGTCTACCCCGATGACGTCGTCTGCCGGCCGCGCTACGCCGAGTGGGAGAAGGAGGCCGCCGAGGATGCCATCTACATCTCCTGGCACAGCAATGGATACACCGGCGGGTGCAACCCTGCCTCCGGCACGGGAACGGAGAGCTACGTCCACGACTCCCTCACCCCGGCCGGGAGCGTCGCGCTGCAGAACGCCGTCCACGACGAGCTGGTGGGGGACATCCGCGCCCTCTGGGACCCCGCCTGGGTGGACCGGGACAAGAAGACGGCAGATTTCGGCGAGCTGCGCGAACTGGAGACCATCCCCGGCGTCCTGATCGAGGTGGGCTTCCACGACCGCCCCGCCGACGCCGCCGCCTTGAAGGCAGCGGCCTTCCGCCTGCTGGCCGCCCGGGCGGTCTACCAGGGCATCGTGAAGTACTTTGCCGCCCGCGACGGGGTGACACCCCACCTCCTGCCCGAGCCGCCCTGCTTCGTCACCGCGCGCAGCACGGCTCCCGGGCAGGTGACGCTGAACTGGCATCCACCTCTCTCCGGCGGCGCCTACGGCGACCCGGCCGAGAGGTACAAGGTCTACGTGGGCACTTCCGGGCGCGCCTTCGACAACGGTCGCTTCGTCACCGGGACCCAGATCACGCTGGGCGGGCTGGCCCCCGGCCGGCTCTATTTCTTCCGCGTCACCGCCGTGAACGCCGGTGGGGAATCGTTCCCCTGTGGGACGGCGGCGGTGCGCACACCGGCCTTCGGCGACTCGCCGGCCGCCCTGCTGGTGGACGGCTTCGACCGCCTGGATGCCGCTGCCCTCGTCTACGAGGCCACTGCGGGGCTGGGTTCGGTCGGCCGGATGTTCCTGGAGCGGATGAACTCCTACGACTATGCGATCCAGCACGGGCAGGACCTGGCCGGCTGCGGCGTGCCCTTTGACTTTGCCGAGAACGAAGCGGTCGCCGCTGGCGACGTCGCCCTGGGGGGTTACACCGCGGTGGACTGGATCCTGGGGGAGGAATCCACCGTGGACGAGACCTTCAGCAGCGCCGAGCAGGCCAAGGTATCGGCTTTCCTGGCTGCTGGGGGGAACCTCCTCCTCAGCGGCGCCGAGGTCGGCTGGGATCTGGACAACCCCGTGAGCAGCGGCGACCAGGCCTTCTACCACAACTGGCTGAGGGCGGACTACGAGAGCGACGACGCCGGGACCTACCGGGCGGTCCCGGCGGCAGGAGGGATCTTGGCCGGGCTGCCGGCATTTTCCTTCGACAACGGTACCCACGGGACCTACGACGTGGATTACCCCGACCGAATTGCCGCCCAGGACGGGGCGACGGTGAACCTGCTCTACCAGGGCGGCCTGGGCGGAAACGCCGGCCTGCAGTACGGCGGCCCCTACCGGCTGGTCTACCTGGCCTTTCCCCTGGAGACGATCTACCCGGACTGGGTGCGGGGAGCGGTCCTCTGCCGCAGCGCCCGCTTCCTGGGGCTTTCGGCCGAAATGGGGTCCGAACGAGTGTTCCTCCCCCTGGTGCTGGGGGGGACTCGGCCATAGGTTCGGGGACGGCAGGTGGGTGCTCCCATGGGCAAGGTCCTATTCGACGAGCAAGTTGCCCCCTACTACGAGTGCTGGTTCGACACGCCGGAGGGGCAGCGGGCCGACCGCCTGGAGAAGGCCTTGCTGGGCGGGGTCCTGGGCCTGCTGGAGCCGCCGGGGAGCCTGCTCGAGGTCGGCTGCGGGACCGGCCACTTTACCCGCTGGCTGGCCGGACGGGGCTGGCAGGTGGTGGGGGTGGACCACTCCGCGCCGATGCTGGCGCAGGCGCGCGCAGGGGGGGACCAGCCGCTGGCCCTGGGCGATGGCCTGGCCCTGCCCTTCCCCAGCGGCTCCTTCGACGCCGTCGCCCTGATCACCGTGCTGGAGTTTCTCCCCGCTGCCGAGGCGGCATTGGCCGAGGCCTGGCGGGTGGCCCGGCGGGGGCTTCTCCTGGGCGTGCTCAACCGGTTCAGCCCGATTGCCTGGGCGCGGCGGATCCAGGGCCGCTTCCGCTCCGGCGTCTACGACGCCGCCCGCTTCTACGGCCCGGCGGAACTGCGCCGGCTGGTGGGCCGCACGGCCGGCCGGCCGCTCGCCATCCGCTGGGGCACCACCTTCTGGCCGCGCTGGCTGCCGCTGGAGGGCGGACCGCTTCCCGGGGGAGCCTTCATCGCCCTGGCCGCCCGGGTGGAGGGGTAGCCGATGGTCGAACTGGCCAGCCTGCGCGACTTTGCCCGCATGCTCTTCTGTCTGTACCGGAGCGAGGGTAGCGTGGTCGGAGTCGCCGCCCTGCACCAGGAGGGCACCGACAGCGGGATGGTCCGCTGGGTCTACGTCCTGCCGGAGCGTCAGCGGCAAGGGATCGCCACCGCCCTGATGGCCTTCTTGGAGGGTGAGGCCCGGAAGATGGGCCTGCGCAAGCTGCGACTGCGCACCGTGGAACGAGCGCATTGGGCGCTGTCCTTCTACCGGAAAATGGGATACCACCAGGCCGGGCGCATCGAGGTGGCCTGGGGCTATGACGTGATCATGGAAAAGAGGTTGGACTAGCAGCCCAACAGGGAGGTAGCGATGGACGTCGGCGTTCAGGTCAGCTTGTACCCGCTGGGCCAGGAGGACCTCCTGCCGGCCATCCAGGACATCTGGGATGCCCTGGAGGAGGCCGGCCTGCGCCAGCAGCCGGGTCCGCTGAGCACCCTGGCCTGGGGCGAGGATCAGGCGGTGCTCCGGGCCCTCCAGGAGGGTTTCCGCCGGGCGACGCGGCGCGGGCCGGCAGTCATGGTCGTCACCCTGACCAACGCCTGCCCGATGCCGCCGGTGCAGTAGGGGCGACCCCTGTGGCCGCCCCTGACCCTTGTGGTTGCCCATGACCCTTTTGGCCGTCCCTGCCCCTCAGGGAAAGCCGCAACGACCCGATTCGTAAGGTCAGGAGGATTCGGACATGCCGTTTTCCCTATTTCCCGGAACGGAGGTGGACCTGCTCACGGGGGAGCGGATCCAGCCCGGCCTGCGCACGCGCCTGCTGGGGCGCGAGGTGCTCTACCTCCCCTGCGTGGGCTCGACCAACGACATCGCCTGGAAACTGGGACAGATGGGGGTCTGCGAGGGGTTCCTGGTGTTGACCGAGGAGCAGGTGACCGGCCGCGGGCGGCACGGGCGGACCTGGAGGGCCCCCTTTGGCGGGAGCCTGCTCGCCTCCCTCCTTCTCCGCCCGACCTTCCTCCTGCCCCAGGAGACCTTCCTGCTGACGGCGCTGGCCGGCCTGGCCGTTTCCCAGGCCGTCGCGGAGGTGACCGGCCTTTCCCCGGTGCTGAAGTGGCCCAACGACCTCCTCTTTGGAGAGCGCAAGGTCTGCGGCATCCTGGTCGAACTGGAGAGCGAGGCCGGGAGGCTGGATTGGGCCGTGGTCGGCTGGGGCCTGAACGTGAACGTGGACTTTCGGGGCGACGAACTGGCCGGGCAGGCCACCAGCCTGGCCATGGAGGCCGGCCGGCCGTTCCCCCGTCTGCCGCTGCTGTGGAACTGCCTGGAGAGGATGGAGGCCGGATATGAGGCGCTGCGGAGAGGCCGGGGGGAGGAGGTCTGGGTGGCCTGGCGCGCTGCCTTGGGCACGCTGGGCCGGCCGGTTCAAGTCGTCGCCCCCGAGGGCACCTTCTCCGGGGAAGCCCTCGACGTGGCCCCCGACGGCGCCCTGATCGTCCGCCGCGAGGACGGTGTGGTGGTGCGGGTGCTGGCCGGCGACGTCTCGCTGCGCGACATGCCTTCGCCCGGGGCATAACGGCCACAGACCGATCGGACACGAGGTATGTATGACACACTGCGGCGGCTCCGCCTCTGCCCAACATGGGATATGCTCCCTCCTCACCGTGTGAGCGTTTCACGCTGGGGACACCTGCGTGTAGAAAAAGATGCCGAAAGTGCGTCTGACGCCTCCGTAAAAAGCCGGCAAACAGGCCCGAACCCTGTGCACAATGGACCGGCTGACAATGGTGGCACCGTGTCCTACTACATATAGTTGCCAGCCGGCGTGAAAGGGCCACATATAGTAGCCGGGCCGATTTCGGCCGGGAGCATTGTGCAACGGTGTTGTCCCCAGCATGTAACGCTTTCGAAGGAAGCCGCCCTTGCTCCTCTCTTTTGTGGTAGAATGCTCGCATGTTCGAGGTCAAGCACAATCCGCACTGTGCCTATCAAATCAACTACCACCCTTCGGCAGGCTCAGGGCACCGCCTGGTCTGGATACCGCGCTACCGCAAGAAGGTACTGCAAGAGCCGGTTGCCGAGCGTCTGCGGGCCATCTGTGCCGAAATCGCGACCGAACTGGGGTTTGCCGTGCCTGCCGGCAGGCAGGAAGTATTGGCCCTGGAGGTTTTGCCCGATCACGTCCACCTCTTTGTTTCGTGTCCACCCCCATGGTCCCCTGCGGATGTAGTTCGACGCTTCAAGGGTCGCAGTTCCCGGCTTTTGATGCAGGAATTCCCGCAGTTGAGACGGCAGTATTGGGGTGGCAGAACGCTTTGGGCGGAAGGGTACTACGTGGGGACGGCCTGCCTGCAAGTAGGTAGGCAGGCCGGACACGTCAGCGCCGAAACGATCAGACGTTACATCGAGGAGAGCCAGGGAACTTGACGAGTCGAATATTTGTGCTATGATGGCTCTATCGCCTGGATGTATGAACTCGGGAGGCGGTCCATGCAGCGGGTAGTCAAGATGAAGCTGCAAGCCAACGCCGGAGAAAAGGGCATCTTGCGGGACACCATGGCGCACTATGCCGCTTGCTTCAACACCGTGGCCGCGTTGGCCTGGAGCGAACGCTTGACCAATGGGGTCACGCTGCACCACAAAACCTACTACCTCCTCCGCGGCGAGCACCCTACTCTGCCCGCGCAGTTGGTCGTCTCGGCGCGGGAGAAGGCCCGAGGAGCGGTCAAGTCGGGGCTCCTGCGACAAAAGCGGGGGAAGAGAGCGACCTGTCCACAGGCCCATTGGGGCGCGGTGCGCTACGATGCCCGCAGTTACACCTTTTGGGCGGCGCGGGGGGAGGTCAGTCTGGCGACCACGGCAGGGCGGCTGCGACTGTCGGTGTCTATCCCGGCCTACTTTCAGCCGGTCCTCCAGCAGTGCACCGGCTTTGACTCGGCCGACCTGGTGTATTACCAGCACACCGGGGACTATTGGCTGCACCTGGTCGTCACCCTGCCAGGGCCGGAAGGAGAGGAAGAGGATAGCTCGCAGGTTGTCGGTGTGGATGTGGGGATCAGCCGTATCGCCGTGACCAGCCAGAACGTTTTCTTCGAGGGAAAGCGGGTCAAGGAGCACGCCCGCAAGATGTTTCGTCTGCGTCGGAGGCTGCAGGCCTGCCTGCAAGGAGGTAGGCAGGCCAAAGGCACTCGCTCGGCGCGCCGTCACCTGAAGGAGTTGCGCTGGCGAGAGAACCGTTTCCGGGCCGACGTCAACCACCGCGTCAGCAAGTGGTTGGTGGAGATGCTTCCGCGGGGCAGCGTGATGGTGATGGAGGACCTGGTGGACATCCGGGAGCGGGTGCGGGCCAGGCGCAAGCAGCGGCGTGAGCTGCACAACTGGCCGTTTGCCCAGTTTCAGCGGTTCGTGGGCTACAAGGCCGCGGCGCGGGGAATCAGCGTAGAGTTTGCCGACCCCCGCTACACGTCGCAAGGCTGTTCGCGCTGCGGGCACGTGGCCCGCTCCAATCGTCGCGGTCAAGGTTGGTTCTCCTGCGAAAAGTGCGGCTACCAACTGAATGCCGACTTGAATGCTGCCCGAAACCTTGCTCTGAGGGCTAGAGGCGCTCAGAGTAGGCCGATTGTCAACCGGCCTATCGTGCCGAACGTTGAAGCCAAAGCCGCGCTTCCAGGCGCGGAACTGCGGCTGAGTTCAGGCGCAAGCCTGCCTGCCGGCAGGCCACCCGCTTCTAGCGGGTGGTAGTTGACTGCTGCTTCTTGCCAGGGCATCCCCATGTCGCTCATTATCCGTCCTGCCCAACCCGGCGACCGGGCCGACGTCTTTGCCTTCTGCGCCCGCCACGACGGGGACGACTATGTCCTGCGCGTGTGGGACGAATGGCTGGCCGACCGCCAGGGCAGTCTCCTGGTAGCCACCTGGGAGGGCACGCCCGTCGGCCTGGCGCGCACCGTCTTCCCCGTCCCCGGCGAGGCCTGGCTGGAAGGGATGCGGGTGGACCCCGGGCACCGGGAGAAGGGGATCGCCACCGCCATCTTCGAAGCCCAGGTGGAGGAGGCGGCCGGCCGCGGGGTCCACGTCGCCCGCCTGATGACCGCCTGGGACAACCTCCCCGTCCACCACATGTGCGCCCGCCTGGGCTTCCGCCGGGTGTTGCGCCTGCGCCGCCGCTTCCGCCCGCTGGAGGAGGGGGCCCCTCCGCGGGCCCTGCGCACGGTGACGCCGGCCGAACTTCCCCTGGCGCGGGCCCTGCTCTCCCGGCAGCGCCGTTCGCCCGGCTTCCTTGCCCTCAGCGCCGGCCTCTATTCGCTGGCCGGCGGAGTCTGGACCGAGTGGAACGAGGGGTGGCTGCGCGAGCACCTGGCCCGCGGGGAGGTCTGGACCTGGGAGCAGGGGCAGCCGGGGGCCATCGCCGTGGTCTGCCCGCACCGGCGGCGGCCGGGCGTCTTCGAGGTGGGGCTGCTGGAAGGGCCGGCCGGCGCCTGCACCGCCCTGCTCCGGGCCCTCGCCTGCCGGCCGGAGGTGCCGGCTGGGGAGACGGGCACCCCGGCCCAGGTCCGCCTCTTCCTCCCGCTGGAGGCCGGCCGGCTGCAGAC
>Ga0315296_10002950_pt1 | contig 14383 bp, 11 predicted proteins | sample YL17G14_18_MG_FD_203921 | JGI IMG/M metagenome (GOLD analysis project Ga0315296, IMG submission 203921) | Sediment microbial communities from Yellowstone Lake, YNP, Wyoming, USA - YL17G14_18 | ecosystem: Environmental > Aquatic > Freshwater > Lake > Sediment | place: USA: Wyoming | collected... | reverse complement strand
TCGCCCCTGCGGCGATGTTCTTGACCACGATTGTGGTCGCCTGGAGGATCGAGCGGATGAACGTTGCTCAAGTGCTCAGGATGCGAGGCGGATGAGATGCCGAGTGTGCTAATGAAGGACCTCATCAGAGTTTATCGAGCTGGAAGATCGGAGGTTGTCGCTCTACGAGGCCTTGACATGACCCTGAACAACGGAGAGCTTGTGGCTGTCCAGGGGCCAAGCGGATGCGGCAAGACGACGCTCCTGAACCTCGTCGGCGGGATCGACCGACCGACGGCGGGACGTATCGAGGTCGATGGCACGAACATCGTTGACTACAGCGACGCCGACTTGGTGAGGTACCGCCGGAACCAGGTGGGGTTCGTCTTCCAGTTCTTCAACCTCGTCCCAACCCTGACCGCCGAGGAGAACATCCAGCTCCCTATGCGCCTCGCTGGAAAGTCCGGGAGCGAGCGGGACGCGCGGGCGAAGGAGCTCTTGAAGCTCATTGGCCTAGAAAAGAGGGGCTTGCACTTCCCCGACGAGCTGAGCGGCGGGGAGCAACAGCGCATCGCCATTGCGACCGCCCTGGCAAACGATCCGTCGCTCCTCCTAGCGGATGAGCCGACGGGCGAACTCGACACGAAGACGGGTCACGAGGTCCTTGAGCTTTTCCGCTGCTTGAATGACGACTTCAAGAAGACCATCCTAGTCGTCACTCATGATCAGCGGGTCGCAAACATCGCCCACCGTATCCTTCAAATCGAGGACGGGAAGATCGTTGGCGAGACGGCGCGACGTTGAGGCCTGTAGCTCGCCCCTGACGACGTGTGCTTCTGCCGCGGCGGGTGAGGGAAGCATGTAGCTAGGTTCCACTTCGGGCGCCCTATGGTGAATTGGTCAGGGCTTCTTTGTGATGCCATGCTCGCTCACCAAAACCAGTCGTGCGTCGGAGTTCGTTGAGGCATCAGGAGCCCAGCAAGCGATGATACTGCCAGGAAGGACGACCCTATCCCTGTCGGCGGACCAGCCATCTGTAGTCGCTTGTTGTCTCCTCAACGTCAGCCCGCTCAAGACAGAGCGAACGGGTTATGCATGAGAGCTGACAAGAGAATGGAATGGAAAGAGGTTTGGTTCTATCGCTTCACGAGTTGTAAAGCAGGAACTGCGCTTCCTGATAGCACGTCCGGGCGCCGTAGTTGTAGCCCATGACGGAGATAAAGACCATCTTCTTTCCCGAGGCACTATCCGAGCAACTATTTCATCTCTGAATTCCGCCCTAGATCTGTTAGATTGTACTCCTGCCGGGATTTTGGCCCGGAATTTACCCCTAGAAAATACTGGCAATGGATCGGCCGATGACCATATCTGTCGCTTAAGCGACATCTTTGCCGGATTGACAGCTTCGCCTGAACGAAGAGCACAGTAGGCCTCCGTCCTGCACTTCGCCGTGACTCACCTGCGCTGGTGAACTCTCGCAGGATTCCGGATGGGCAGACTAGAGATGCTACCGCACATTCCTAATGAGTGGGCCCAACCGGATTCGGCTTCTTCTTGCTGGCTAGAATTCAATCAAGCAGGATTGAAAATCGGGAGAACGCTCAAACCCCTTTCTTCTCTTCATTTCTGGAGTAGTCGAAGGTCAGCAGCCTATTCCTGATCGTGAATGGTCCTCTAATGAGGCCAGGGCCGAGCGGTCTCACCATAGACACCAACAAGATGATTGAAGAAGCCATGGCAACGTAGAACCCCACATATGAAGGCGCGTCTTCTCCCCATGACCACCACATGTATATGCCTGCAATCTGTGCGAGAGCACCCGTTGGGGTAACGAACGAAACCAGCGTGCCAAGAATGATTGTCACCGCGCTCCAGTAAGCGAGTTGGTCATGTGCAATACTCTCCAAAATGTCCAATAGATTCATCGTCGTGCAGGCTGACAGCCAAGTCGAAAAGACTGCCAGTACTCCAACTACCGCGCCGGCCAATCCAAGAACATTGACTTTCATTGCCATTTCCTGTGACCTTATGCGAATGCCCTTCTACTGTCTTAGTCATTTCCACGTCGTTGACTTCTAAGTCAACAAGCGGGAGATAGCTCGCCATTCCTTCCCTATGGATGTTATGATGAAATCGTCCCTAGGGATCCGCAGCCTACGAATAGTCGAAAGACCATACGATCTTCTAGTCACGGATTCAACCCCGGGAAAAGAGTGCACTTCGAGTGCGTCCTATGGATTGGGGCTCATCCCTGACAAAGGGACGAAGCACCATAGTGCGGGAAAACCGCGAATAGAGGCATGTCCGATAACCCCAACGAATCCGTGAAGATAAGGAGAATTAGGAAGAAGATAACCTGCATCGAGTAGTCAAGAGGGACATTTCAACATAGAGGCTTTTCCGAGAATCATGGTGGACCCTGTGGGATTAGGGACCTCGAAACTGACTGGCTGACCCTCGAAAACGCCCCTGTTGGGGCACCTTCACCGAGGAGAACGATCGAGAGATAACCAAACCCCTTCTCTTTTCCCAACCACCATGAGCCCAAATCCGAGTATGATGGCAACAAGAGCTTCGCCCCGCATAAGTTATTTATAGCGCACATCGTGTTATGTATAGCACACATAGGTGGGTTCTGTGAACGAGAAAGTCAAATTTGTACTTCTTGCGGTGCCTCTCGCCATTCTTGTAGGATACTCGTGGGTATTTGTGATTCCGTACTACTCTGAGGAGGATGTTTTGAATCGAGCGCCTGGCCCAATCATCTTGGGCACACTGTGGGCCGTCGGGGTTACAATCGTGTCGCTTTTTGTCTGTGTGAAGTCGTACAAGGGCGTCAAGCGTGGATTGACATTGAATGATGAACGCAGCAAGATGATTGCAGTACGAGCAGGTTACTACGCGTTCTTGATTTCGATTGTGTGGTGGACCCTGCTCAATGCTATCGTGATTTCAAACACAAATGCCTTCGGAGCACCTGCTCGTGATCAAGCGCCCGAAGCTTTGGTCGGTGGACTTTTGGCTTTGCCAGTGATCTTCTTCCTTGTCTGGTCCTATTTCACCTATCTGTACAGGCCCGATTCTTGGTGATTAATTGAGAACAAGAATCAAGGAACTCAGGGGAAGGCTATCAATGACGCAGGAGGATCTGGCGAAACAGGTCGGAGCGCGGAGAGAGACAATCCTGGCCATCGAGAACGGCAAGTACTACCCCTCAGTCAAACTCGCTCACGACATTGCCAAAGCACTACACACGACGATTGATGAAATGTTTGTATTCGATGAATAGATTGGCGCGGTGCGACCATCACCATCAACGCCTTTCCTCCCCTATGGTCTTTTCCGAGAAATGCTGGAAGACCCTTCCTCATCCATCTCTCAGAAATCTCTTGCCACAACGATTGCACGCCAGTGCCCCGGGAGGTGTCGGTGTACCGCAGTATTCGCAGAATGTCCTTTTGACCTGGCGGCTGGGGAGAATTCCACTGTATGTGTCCCGGCCTTCACAAACCAGGTTCCCACTGCCACTTCGTCTCCTGGCTGAATCACCCACTGACCCTTGTCATGAACTCCTTGCCGGACATCGACTCTGTTATCCTCCCATCCACAATCGTCATCACCATGTCGGCGATGTGCCCGATTCTCTGATCGTGAGTGACAATCACAACGGTCTTCTTGTACTCATCCTTCAGCCTTTGGAATAGATGGAGTATCTGCTGCCCTGTAGCCGTGTCCAACTCTCCTGTCGGTTCGTCCGCCAGAAGGATAGGCGGATCATTGGCTAATGCCGTGGCTAAACCGATTCGTTGCTGTTCACCGCCTGAGAGCTCGTCAGGTTTATGATTCGCCCTCTGCTCCATGTTGACCAGCTTCAGCAACACCTCGGTTCTCTCCTTCATATATGCCGAACTCTTCCCTGCTAGTCGCATTGGAAGCTCGATGTTTTCCCGCGCCGTTAGCGTGGGAACAAGATTGAAGAACTGAAAGACGATGCCGACAGTCTCACGACGGTGCTTTACTAGCTCCGCATCTGTGAGGTTCACAATATTGACCTCACTCAAAGTAACTGAACCCGCTGTTGGTCTGTCCAATCCTCCAATGACGTTTAGGAGCGTTGTCTTCCCGCAGCCGGATGGACCCATAATGGCATGAATCTCGCCGGCTCTGATAATACAGTCCAAGCCGCGCAGCGCGATGACTTCAGACTTCCCAGTCTTGTAGACCTTGATCAAATCCTTGATGACTATATCTCCCATATCAACCACCTCTAACCCGCAGGACATCTGGGAGCCTGAGCCTTCCAGAATGGTATGTAGCGAGGAGCGATGCAAGGATGAAGGAGAGGATTGACCCCAGAACGAACAACAAGCTCACAATGCTCGGCTCTAGCGTGTGTGGCACAACGGATGTCGCCTGCTTCTCATTAAGGAGGTTGAAGAGGTAAGCTGCGAGTAAACCTACAAGCGTACCTATTATCACTCCGAGCAACATGAGACTGAGTGTCTCCCCAATGATTATCCTTCTCGCCTGAGAACGGGACGCTCCCCTTGCCATTATGCACGCCATCTCCCTGTCTCGTTCCGAAACGGTCACTAGGACGATGAAGCCCACGCCGACGCTCATCATGACCAAGGTGAGGGCATACTCAGTGTAGAGGAAGCCTCTCAACGCTCCATATTTGGGGTCCTTTTTGAGCGCATCAAGCTGTTCTTCCAACACAACAACTTCCGTCCGAAGACCCGCCTCCTCGAAGAGAATCTCAATCTCACGAGCCGCAACAGTCTCGTCTCGCCCGGTTTCAACGTCAACAAAGGCTCCCGTGGAAGGGAGCAACTCACTTGGCGGAACCATGCTCAGAGTCCGTTCGTCAATGATTATGGAATGCTCCAGGCCCGGAAGGTCCCTGAATATTCCTACGACTTCGACCTCGAATGCGACTGAAGTAGGAGGATCAGATGCGCCGCTGAAGGTGTACGTGAGCGAAATTGCATTACCTACCACCGCACCTAGATCCTTCGCCAATCCTTCGTCAATAATCGCAGTGCCCTTGCGCTCCAAGTCATACATCGAGGAGGAATCAGATTGCACGAAACACCGATCGCCAGGTTCTGTTATGGTAGCGAAAGCTCTCGCATCGATTGCTGCTCCGTAGACTCGGCCGAAGTATCCGCTGCCAAGCTGGCATCCAAACCAGACAGAGTGATAAAGGGTCGACATCTTGACTCCGTCCACTTCGTCCAGCATTTCTAGAACGCTCGAATCGACTGGAGTGTATGCAGTGCCATTCCACAACGACTCTCCATCCGCTCTGATATCGGCTCCGACTTCGTAAGCAACTAGACTTCTCTCATACTCCGTGGCAGACTCAGCGGCCAACGATATCAGAAGCCCGAACGACAGAGCCAATGACACGATCATACAAACATTGGATGCCCGGCGGGGATTCCGAGCAAGATTCTTCTCCACAATGTGGCTAAGTCCTCTTGTCCACGGACGCATGACGCGAGAGAAGCGTACATATGGCTTCTTCATACCCCTAGTCATCAGGCGTATAACACTAAGGGATAGCAGCAAAGGCACCACTGGAAGGATGAGTACGCCGATCTGTGTGATAGCATTCGTTAGCGAGCCCACCACAAAGGATGAGCCGAATCTGAAGCTCTCTTCCGACGAAACCATCACACTCAATGCGCTCAACACAACAAGGCCGAGAAGAAGAATGTCCGCCAGCGGTCTGTAGCTGGTCGCACTCTCCTTCGGAACGTAGAAGTGCAATGCTTCCGCGACATCCAGCCGCGAGGCCTTCCTGATTGAGAAGAAGGAGGAAACCAACATAAGACCCACACCCAGCACCAAGGCAATGGCAATCGATGACGGGGTCAGGTAGAGATCCGCAAATCCAGCTTCGTGCCCAGTGAGGACATAGGTAGACGAAGCGGCGTCGAGGAGCAATCGGCTAAGAACCAGGCCGCATGCGAAACCTACAACTCCAGCGACCGCTCCAATCACAGCGGATTCAATCATCATAGTTGAGAACACTTGATGGTTGCTTGCCCCTCGGGATTTCAGGATACCTGTTTCTCGTCTGCGACTCGAGATGCCAAGATCCACCCCGACCACGGATAGATAGGTCCCCAAGACCAGAATGGGCATTGAGAGGCCGACGAAGAGCAGTTTCCGATTATCCGTCTCCCTCTGGAGCTCCGCAATATTGTATGCCAATTGGCCTTGAGTGAAGGTCGTATTGTGCTCCATACCTGCGAATCTCAGTCTGGCCTCGACAGATTCAAGGCGATCAATTGTGCCTCTGAAATCACCAAGCCTGACTAGTGATGCGCGCTCATACCACACGAAATACTCAACGATTGGATATGCCGAGGATGACTCGGAATTCAGCATATCGATATCGGCAACATTCATGACTATTGGGTTCCACAAACCTTGACTCGGAGTGTCTATGAACACAGTCCCTTCTGTCTTCGGCCAATATGATCTCTCTCGCGGGTCCAGTTGGTCCCACACAACGAGCTCTTGTGTCCATATCTGAGAGACGGGAAGTGTCATGTTGAGCCACGTCGAATTCTCTACTAGAGTGCCATTGATCAGCTGCTGTGACACGACTTGACGTCCCCATACAATCCTATCACCGACACCGATATTCAGTTCATCCGCGACATTCTTGCTGATGGCAACGGTTCCTTGAATAGGGGGGGTTCCTTCAACATAGGAAGATTCCAGCAATTTGATCGCCCCTTCATCAGTCAGAGCGACTGCAAGACCGCTTGAAAGCACCGGTGGCTGATACGATTCTCCAAACTCATTTGAAAAAGACCATCCGAACACTACCACGATCGGAACTACCTGCCATACGCCACTGACTGCGTCGAAGTCACTCACAGCCGCCTGAATGAGTGAGATGTCTACCGGAGCGATGCCGGTGCTGTCCTCTCCAACCGCATCCACATCGACAGATTTGGTCGCCTCCCGATAAAGTGCAAGAACAGATGAATCGATGGCAAGAAGCGAGCCCGAGATCATGGAAACGGCGAGGGCAACCCCTGTCAAAGAATAGAGCGTGCGCCTCTTGTTTCTGAACACGGTCTCAAAAGAGTATCGTATAAACGAGGCCGAATGAGGCAATTCCTCCCTCCGCAGGCATTGTCTAATTGTCCATGCGTGTACTTCATCTTTGCCACTCTTCAACTTAACACTATTGGTAAGACGATTTGACATGTCCGCGGGAAGGAGGATAAGGTTCCTCTCGGATCATGCAGCTTCAGCCAGAAGGATGACGGACTATCTGCTGTCATTCGAACAAGAGGCGCCGCTGATTCAATCTGCCCTTTGGGATGTCTTGTGACGAAACAACGATAAACAAAGCCGAGGCACTATGGCCTCGCAGAAGGTTTTGATGCAAATGCCAAACACCTGGCAGTACTCCGAGTATTATCGGAAGTTGGCACGAATTGAACGGAAGAGGGCGATTGCGGATTTCTTCACAATCTATTCCTTAGTCCTTGCTGGCCTTTTGACAGCAATCCTGGCATTGGATTCATTCCTTAGCATTTATCCGATTTACCGGGCAGGTTACGCAGTTGGGTGTTCGCTTCTTCTCGCTCTCGCTTCGGCGGCATATTCCGTTCTTCTCACTGGACCGCGCAACCGAGTAATGTACGGATGAAACTTGAATTCTACCCGGATTTCCGTCCGGAATCTGCCGGTGATTGAAGCTGCCAGATATAATTACCGGCAAGGAATTAGACCAGGCGCAAAGCCCAAAATCGGGTGTCTCAGTCCCTAATTGATTGAAACAAAGAAGAAGGATGTCTGGCTCGGGCGAGTTCATGTCTCGCCCGGTCCACTGGCTTTGTTTTCAACCTTTGATTGAGCACCATTTGGCAGGTGTCTGGAAAGAGACGATTTCGGACCTTGCACGCTCCACTTCAATGAAGGCAGGCGGATTCCAGGCAAAGGTTTGGACCATTGAGAGGGCGCTTTAGGCTGCGAATCAATCGCCGTCTGTATCCAAGTAGCTTGTTTCTTGTTGTACTGCTTGCCATCGGGAGTCCAGCAGCTTTGCGAGTCCACGCTTCTGCAGGTGCCTAAGATTGTAGTGAGCGCGTTGCCTCGAAATGCTCAGATCCTTAGCTACTTCCATCCCGGACATAGGTCCCTTTTCATTGAGGACTCTGAAGATCCTGGATTCTGCCTTTCCAAGGAACTGGGTTTTCATTATTCTACCGCCATCTTCTCGGAGGAAATATCGTCTTGTTCGACCGTCCTTCACACTCCGTACAAGCTCAAGCTTCTCCAAGACTATCAGATGGTATGCTAGATTGCCATTGAAGAACCGGAGTTCTGTCTTTAGTTCTGTGAACGAGCAGCCCGGTTTGCCTTTGATGTAACCGTAGATCTTTCCTCTGTTGAAGTTCTCCAGAACATCGATGCCAGTAATCCTGATATGAAGCTGCACCATGAACGAACCAAGGAGCGCAATAGCGATTTCAGGCGGTCCGACAAGCACGCCAAGTACAATGAGAAGGGCGACCGACAGAATCAAGAGGGAGCCTGTCCAAGGATTAAGAACAATCCACTCAGATCCTCCTGATGGCACCGGGATTGGATGACGCCCCGCAACAAGGACAGCTCCTGAATCGATATCAACCACTACTAGAATCGGATAGTTCATTCGGAACATCTTGCTAGTGATGTTGGCCCGGTATTCATAACCGAATGCGAACCTCAGCGTGGTCTCAACCGAGTAGTTGCCCGGCGAGGATGGAACAGGTGTCGGTTCTCCAACTTCGTCGACGGGTTGGAGGCGAATTCCTAGAAGTCCATCAGAAGAAATCCGAGCTTTCTCGTCGGCACGATACAAGGAGGGCGCTCTCTCCCTTCCAATATCGATTGCTGCTTGGGGTGTGATGAGGGCGGCGCTCGGAAGAACAACGAAGGGTATGGCTTGGACGGAGACTAGTCTGCCAGTGCCATTGTCAAATGTAGCTGCCATGATGTTGCAGCCCGACAGATCAAATCCAAAGAGCGTAGTGGACAGAATCACCGTCGTGGTGTTCCATATGCCGAGATAGGACACAACCGTTAGATTCTTCGTCGGGATGCGCAGCGCATCACCCAGCTGGCGAGCTGTTGGTTCATATTGCGAGGCGTCTGGTACGATGATTTTGGAATCGGCCAAGGTCGCCTGGAATCCGAGGAAAACGCCATCTCTGAAATCCACATCTATGAGGGAACCATTATTATCGTGGTTGAAGCTAGCATACATTTGATCGTAATAGAGTCTGAACTCAGACCCATCGTTGCTGGAGAAATCCACGGAGACCCTGTAGTAACCGTCAAAGAAATCGTTCTCGGAAGGCGCTCTTCTGAATATGGGCCAGGATAGTTGCCATCCATTCTCAGAGGAATAGCTCGTTGGGCCATAGCCTAGTGCGGACGCAAGATGATCGGCAAGAAGACTTGCGTTCTCGATCTCGGACAAGGTAGAGTTTGGAAAAACCCATAGATTCCCAGGCGGACCGTATGTCATAGACAATGGATCAGCTTCGAGAGTGGCCGGTGGACTCACCGCGGGACCGCCTCCAAATCCGCACAGTAGCATTGTGCCCACTGCTACAATGGTCAGGCAGAGCACAATTGTCCATCTGGCTTTCTGCCGGATCATATGACCTTGAGACTTGACTTCTGGATCAGAGGTCGTTCGGGACGCCGTCGCAAATTCCTCCCATACACCAAGAGTCTCTGGATTAGATGGGTTTATTGGTAGTGTTCTTTGACAACCAATTTCACAAGCATGGGATTTCAGGCTAGAATCGGTATCAAATCCTGATCCACCCTACGATTGATCAAGAAGAATGTAAGAGGTTTGGGACGCCTTGGTGCAATTACGTTTCAATTGAACGGAAGACATGAATGTCTGGCTCGGCCTAGTTCAATTCTCGCCCGGTCCACCACTACGCGTAGGCAGAAAAGGGCCAACAAAGTACTAACTCTTGTAGAAGCATCATCCCGGCTGGAGATGGTGAGGCGTGGCTGAGTGGCGGGTCAATTTGCTGTGCTTGCTCGGAGCCCTCATAGGGTTGGCGTCCTTCTTCATGGTATGGGGGATGATCGAGGGCACGAACACTCCCGAATGGCCATTGCGTGATTTCCTTGCGTTGGAGTCATATCGTGAATGGGCCAAGCCATTTGCTTCTCTTTTCCTGATCGGGTGCGTGATCGCATTCATCACTCCTCTCGGCGGTCTGCTGGAAATAGCCGGGGTCGCGGGATTCCTCATTGGCGTGGTTCCCGATCTCGACGGGGGAGGGATTGGCCTGTATGTGGGAGTGCTCTCGGCCCTCATCGTCACTTTCAGCATGATTGTCCCTCTGGGCCCCGGTTTCAAGTGGGGAGTGTTTGACTTCAAGAGCAACTTCCTGACCTTCGCCCCCGTCACCACAAGCACCTTGCGGGTGAACCTACTGTGCGTGTTCGGCGCGGTCCTCGGGCTAGCTGCAATGCTTATTCCCTGGGCGTCCGAGGGCGCCACACTATTCGGACAGCTCTTCTACTACGTCGGTAGCGAGGGAGGAGGCTCGACCCTGACGGTTAGCTATGTCGCTTGGCTGTTTCTCGTGGGCACGCTCATCGCATTACTCAGCCCTGCTGGCGGGATTCTGCAGGCGGGTTCAGTCGGCTACCTCGCAACAGCGTTCGGGAATAGCGCCGTTCTTATCGAGGGCAGCCCGAGCCTCGGATTCTTCCTAGCCGTTGTAGCGGCAGTCGTGGTTTTGTCATCAGCATTCCGGCCATGGGGACCGGGATGGAAGGGCCTCAAGCCAAGAGTTGCCGACAGACTTAGAACATGGGCTAGCCGAACGCCTGCGCCAAGTCTTCCCTCAATTGAAAGGAACCTATGAATCTCTGGCCAGTGCGAGCTCCATTCTCGCCCGGTCAACGGCTCGGAGTTTGCCCATTGAATGGGTAGGAAGTGTCAAGGATCTCTCCAAAAAAGGGATATAGTGAGCACGCTCTGGAAATAACCTGAACGAACTCTATCCGGAGTCCTATGATGAGATGGAACAATGTGTCGACGGACGTCAGAGCGGAGGGGAGACGGACATCGTGGTGCTCATCCTGCCGAGCTCTTTAGAAGGGACTGGCCCCAGGCCCGAATTGCCAGGCTCGATGCAAGGTATCTAGCAGTCTTCTTTGTGTTCTGTTTGATCGTTTCCTTCCAGGTCGGCATGGCGTCGTCTCCTGAGCCGGCCGAAATGGATCTTCTGGCCGAACAATCCGCCGCTTCAAGTTCTCCCGCGAATCTGACACTATTGTATCCCTCGACCGGTTTGGCAACCTACGACAAAGCTGAGGCGTTGTGCGGCCTCGTCGCATCAGGTTTGAGACTGTCTCCGCTTGTCCCGTTCGCTGACAATTCCCACAATCTATCGAACTACTCGCAGGGCGACGATAGAAACGCGAGCATACCTTTCTCATATTGGTATGAATGCTATCATTGGTGGGGGCTGAGTAGTGATGGTACGCGAGTCGGAGCCCTCTACAACAAGGATGATAAACTGGTTGAGATCAAGGCTTGGCAGCCATTGAGAACAAGCTATGTCAACGTCGGCGTACCCTACAACAACACCTATGGCACGAAAAGGATTGAGTGGGTAGCCGCCATTGGTAACTGGAGCGCGACGAACGAAGACGATTTCGTAAATGTCGCGAAATCTCTGGCCTCTTCTCTTGGGATTCCTCCTGAGCTCATATCGGATGTGAGCCCGAACCTGGTCTCGGCGTCAACGATAGTCGAATCAGGTCAGGTCATAGTGACCACTGATGTCACTCTTTCGAGTCGAATCGGAGGCATTAGTGTTTCGGGAGCGAATAGCATTGAGGTGACGTTCACTGATCTCAATGTGTCTTACATTGACATGTTCAGTTTCTATAGCTCCCCCGGTTTCACTGTCATCTCGAAGGCGAAAGCGATCGCGGATGCAAAGGACTTCATAAGTTCGGCATTGACCAGTTCGAATGTGACCATTCTGGGCGGTCCTTGGTTTGAAGGTCATGTCCTCGATCAGGATAACCTTGTGATCGCGTGTATTCTGACAGCTACTATAGGCTTGTCCGACTGGCCATACCCTGTCGGTGCCCAAGTGCTCTTGGACGCGCAGACTGGTTTCGGCATTTCCTATCATCTCTATGGCGGCATGCCGGACATTCGCCGTCCACCTATTACGGAACCGGCGAAGCTTCCGGTGACCGGCATGATTGCTGTCGCATCTGTTCTAGTCGTGGGAACGCTACTGCTGTTCTCCTGGCCTCCTGAGTTGCTTATTGTCACATTTCTGAGTCTTTTGGCTCCCTTGTTCTCGCGACTAAAGCAGGGTGAGGTGCTGGATCAATACAAGCGAGGGATGATTCATGGATTCATTATCGCTCATCCAGGTGTGTCTTTTTCAGACATCAAGAAGTCACTATCGATTGGAAATGGAACACTGGTCTACCATTTGGAGGTTCTTGAAAAGAGCGGGCATATCTTGTCTCGCCGATCTGGCAACCTTGTGAGATACTATACCAGTAACGTCTCTTATGTGGATATAGTTGCGAATAGCTGGACTGAACTGCAGACGATGATAGTCAATCAAATCCGTTCGTGCGGCCAATGTTCTAGGTCGGAGATTCGAAAGCGAGTAGGAGCCTCAAGGCAGACACTACACAACAACCTTCGAAAGCTAGTTGCAGATCATGTGTTGGTATCCTCATTTATGAATGGAAGGCGATACTACAGAATCGCTCCTGGCGTCGACCTCGATTCAATACTCGCATCTTCTTAGAGTTGATGATTCGTCGAATTCTCTTGTCGCCTTTCCTCCCCTAAGGTCTTTTCTCAGGGACTGCTTTGTAGAAATCCTCGATGAAGCGCAAAAAGAGAGTCTCCATCCTCCCAGAGTTGTATGAGAATGCGCGGAAGATGAGCTCCTTGTGCTGCTGGCTCGGAACACGAGCCAGCACATGCGACCCCATCTTCCGCTTCTCCACAGAGAACACCGTCTCAACCTTCGCGCGCTCGTGATATGCGTCCTCATCGAAATCCCTCAGATTCCTCCTCCGGTACCGTCCCCCTACCCTGATCCCCGGCCCTCGGTAGCGGACGGGGATCATCGTCCGCGCACCCAGGACCTCGTGGGCGTACTCGTGGTTCGATTCAGCGTCGTAGCCCTTGTCAGCTACGACGAGCCTCACTGGAAGCCCGGCTGGCAGGACCTTCTCGAGCACGCGCGGGAAGTCCGGCGAGTCATTCGACGGACCTCGCCTGAACTTCACCGCCACAATCAGCTGCTTCCTCGTTTCCACCGCCACCGTCTGCTTCATGTAACGACGCGTCAGGACACCTCGACGGTGTCCACCGATCTTGCTCTTCCTGTCCTCGAGCACCCGCGTATAATACGTGCTCGCAGATGTCGAGCTGAACCCCGTCGAGTCGACGGCCAGATGCAACACACTCAGTCTCGCCTCCGCCAGGTATGCGAGGAGGAGGCGTTCCAGCCTCCTCGTATCTGCCCTCTTGGAGAACTTCTGCAACGTCGTCCAGTGAGGCACCCTCCTCAGGCCAAGCTCGTCAATGATCTCAGTGCAGACCTCGAGCATCTCACAGAAGTCCCTGTACGACTTCCTGAAATGCTGGCGGAGCGCCAGCAGGACCACATGCTGGTGGTCCGTGTACAGGTGATTCGCATACTTCGACCCTCGAAGAGGGTATCTGGCCCTCTTCAAGACTCTCTTCTGACGACGAACGATGCGAACCAGTTTATGCTGGTTCGACTTCTTCCCATCCCACGGCAAGAGGCTATCCCATCCCTGGAGCCAGTGATCCCGCAAAGATCATTGGCTGGCTCCTGGGAGGGGTCATATCTTGCCGACGTTTCTACCTTTCCAGAATGTCGCTTTTCACAGGGTTTCTACAGAGCATCAGGGACGATCTGTTCCATCGAATCATGTGCGAGACATCAAGTAGAGTACCAGCGTAACACTATACAGGACAAAACCCCAGAATATTGACAGGCCAATCGTGATTCGTCTCTTTCGGGACAGCGCCGGACCTTCGACTGCAAGTCCGACCAACGCTCCTAGAGCAATTCCGATAGGCATTCCTACCAGTAAGAGTATAACAATCAGATCATGGACAGGGGCACCTCGGGAATGAACAAGAAAAACAATGCTTATTACAAAGGCAACCAGGGGTCCGACCACCCATCCGTTCCTGTACAAAGCCTTCCTAGTATTGACCTGATCGGTCACCCTTTCATCCTTCGGTGAGTCATCGCCTTTCCTCCCCTATGGATGTTATGCCTAGGCGCGGGGACACTTGAACACGGAGGCTTCTCCTTCGCAAATC
>Ga0315296_10002949_pt1 | contig 14384 bp, 11 predicted proteins | sample YL17G14_18_MG_FD_203921 | JGI IMG/M metagenome (GOLD analysis project Ga0315296, IMG submission 203921) | Sediment microbial communities from Yellowstone Lake, YNP, Wyoming, USA - YL17G14_18 | ecosystem: Environmental > Aquatic > Freshwater > Lake > Sediment | place: USA: Wyoming | collected... | reverse complement strand
GTCTGGGGACAGCGTCCCCAGAAGTACGAAAGGGAACAAACGACCGGCCGGCTCGCCAGGGTCCAAACCGTGTTGCACTTCGCATGTTAATGCGCCCAAGGCGCGGGTCCCAAGGCGCGGTCCCAAGGCGCGGTCCGCGAGCGGTCCGCGAGGGACAGACACCGTTTCTCTTTCCGCGGGGGCTCGGCTGTTCGCATTCCTTTCGTTGGTTTCGGGCGTTCAGGGACTATGGCTGTCGCCTATTCCGTAGGGGGCGGGCCGCGCGCAATCGTGGCGCTCCCTCTATGCTGGACACTTGAACTATCGCGCTCTTGCGGATAGCATGTTGGTTTATGAGGCTGTCAAATCGACTGTTCGGCCGGCTGGCACTGGCGGGGGGCTGTTGGACGCTCGTGGGTCTCCTTGCGCTGGGGCGAGGGGTATCGGCGCAAACGAGTGACATAGGCACGGCGTTTGGGATGGGCACCAGTGCGGAGTCGCGGGGGGAGCATGCGACGCTGTATCCGGAGTTGAAACGGGCCGGAGTGACCCTCATGCGGGCCTGGCCGGAATGGGGGCGAATCCAGCCGGGGCGGGGACAATGGAACTGGGAGGAGTGCGATGCACTGCTGCGAAGCGCCGCGAGCGCCCGGGGCAATACCATCGAGCTGATCGGAGGTCTGTGGTATCTGGCCGACTGGGCCGCCACCAACGGGCACTTTCCTTTGCAGGACGCCAACGACTGGTCCAACTACGTCACTGCCATGGTGTCCCGATATCGAGGGGCGGTGAAGTATTGGGAGTGCTGGAACGAATTCAACGGCGCGTTTGCCAAGGGCGGGAAAGTCGCCGATTACGTTGGGCTCCTGCGGGGCGCCTATCGTGCGGCCAAGCAGGCCGATCCCGACAGCAGGATAGGAATCAGTTGCGCCAGCATGGACATCGGATTCTTCGAGGCGGTGATCGCCGGCGGGGGGCGCGACTGTTTCGATTTCATCTGCATCCATCCGTATGAATCCTTCGGCACCCTGGTGCAGGATGGGCATGTGATGTCGTTTCTCAATATCCGCAAAATGGTGGTGGCGATGCTCAAGGCCCATCATCTGCCGGCGGATATGGAAATCTGGATTACGGAATGCGGCCATCCGGCGAAATTTGGCGATGCCGCGGACGAACAATTGCAGGCGGAGGCCCTGGTGAAGCTCTACTCTCTGAGTTTCGCTCAGGGGATCGACAAGGTTTTCTGGTTTGAAGGGAAAGGGCCCGACTACCCGGGCGGCAATTTTGGTCTTGTACGCCGGGATTGGAGCAAGCGGCCGTCGTACTATGCCCTGGCTACCATGACGGGCTTGCTGGGAAGCCACCCGGTGTATGGAGGATGGCTGAGTCTGACGGCTGAAAGCTACGGCTTCATCTTTAACGGGCCGGCACAGCCGGTGCTGGTCATCTGGGCCGGGAGCAGCGATCGTCTGAGCTTCCCTTATGACGTCACCGTTACGGAGCTGAATGGGTCCAGTCGATCCGTCCCCGCCGGGCAGGAGCTCGCCCTTACGCAGGCGCCCCAATTCATCACGGGATTATCGCCGGCCCTGCTGGCGGATGCCGCCGGTCATCTTTCCCAGGAATTTCCGTGGTCCACCTACAGCGGCTCCGGCCCGGCCGGCGTGGTGTTTGACGCCGTGCCGGTGGAACGGGGGCTGTATCAGCTCAACGCCTTCGGCCGGGTCGTACCCGGACAGGTGGATGGCGAATGGGCGATCAGGACGCCTGCGCGGACAGGATCGGAGTTTCGCAGCGTGGCCTTCGATGTAGACGATGCCTGTGTCGGCTATGGCGACCGCAAGCTGGAAATCACGATCACGGCCCGCCGGGTCGATCCCGCCGTGAATACCGGCATGAACCTCTTCTACGAATCCACCGCCGGATATGCCAATTTCGGGCAGTGGTGGACCGTTCCGGCGGGACCGGGATGGCATCAGAAGACCTACACCCTCGACAATGCCCACTTCGTCAACAAGTGGGGCTGGAACTTCTCATGTCAAAACGAGACCTCCGGCGACTTCTGGATCAGGGACGTGCGCGTCACCAAGATCGCGTCCCCAGCAAGATCGCGTCCCCAGCGCCGCGCTGATCGGCGGTAAGGCCTAGCGGCTCCTCGTCGAGCCACAGGGCCGTCACATGGGACAAGATCGGGCTGGCCAGTGGCGGCGGGGCGACATGCGATCTTGTCTCACTAACTGTCCAATCGCCTGTAGCAGTACTGAAATTTCCGGTTTTCCGCTTGCAATTGGCTCCCAAAAACCGTATAATAGTTGTTTCGACGTGTGTCGCACCACGGGTGATGACGCCGTTGCGAGTGTCGTGACAGGGATGGCTTCACGGGAACTGGGGAGAAACAGATGAAAAAGGTTTTGGTTGCGTTGCTTGTTCTGAGCATTGCGGCGGGCTGCGCCAGCACGGACCGCAAGGGGCTGATTGCCCTCGGATACAGTCCGCAGTACGCGGACGGGTACGTGGACGGGTACTGTGCCGGATGCCACACCATCGGTCATCCGTTCTACCAGTTCACGCGGGACATCACGCGCTATGAGCAGGACCATCAGTACCAGAAGGGATGGGAGGACGGCTTCTCGATTGCCCGGACGGATTACGCCGCCATGTGGTGAGTCGCGAGCGTCGCGTTCTCCGCTGCACTCCTTGTCGCCCGGCATGGGATGCGGCCGGTGTCCTGGCCGCATCGCCACATGACCTCTGCGGTCGTCTCTGCGAATCGGAGATAGACCCCATCATCGAAGAGCCGCTCTCGTCCCGGATCCGCACTCAGAGGACGATAGAGTAAGATTTGGGGTTATAGGTCAGCACTCTGAGCAGGTCGAATCCCGCCGGAATCTCCACCATCGCAGCGCGATCGAACGTCATGGAGATGTTGCCTTCGACTCTGGTTGCGTTCGGCGAGTAGCTGATCATCGTTCCCTTGACCAAGGCGCTGGCGTTGCTCGAGAAATACAGGCTGCTGGCGGCCATGACGCCGTTGACCGACGAGAAGTTGCCGGTGAAGGAGACGCCAAAGCCCGGCGCAAGGATGGACGAGCCGATCTCTTTGCGAATCTCGTCGAATTGAGTGCCCGACGGGTACGGCCCAGAGGCAAAGTTGCCCGCGAAACTGATCTGGTTCGTGCCCGGATTGTTCGCATCGCCATCAGCCACGATGATCCCCTGCAGGCTCACGTTCCTGGTAAACGTCACCTGGTTGGGCTGCTCGACGAACAGGATGCCCTGGATGATAACGTTCCCGAGGAAGATCGGGTTGGTCCCTGCGTGGATGACGGCGTAGACCAGCGTCATACTGCTGGACAGGTCCGTGGTACTGTTGATCGTTGGACCGGTGGCGTACTGGAGGAAGGGCTCAGTCTCCGGGACGGGGAATTCGACGGGCTCGGCCCCAAACGTGATATGGTTGTCGATCGCGGGCTGTCCGTGGTCGCCGGCGATGTTGACATCTCCGTGGAAATCGACCGTGGCCAGGGAGTTACCGATGTCGATGTTGCCGTCGAAGTTGGAGTTTCCGCCCACCTCAATGGCCGTGATGCTGCCGGCGCTCTCCACGTAGATATCCGCCTCCCAGTTGTCCACGGCACCTCTCAGCGTGGGGTTCCCCGGGAACTGCAGCGCCCCCTTGGTGGCAACGCCGTAATTGAAGATGGGGAAGTGGTACGGCGTGATGCTGTACTCCACCTTGATCGTGCGTGTGGCCTGGCGACTCTCGCCCGTGACGTAGACGTGAATGACGTTCGGTTCAAACGGGTCCAGGGAAAGGTGGCCGGAGAAACTCTGCCCGGTGATTGTCTCAATGGCCACCGACGGAATCGACCCGTCGCTGTTCAACACCAGATTCGAGACCCCGTTGGTCAGCAGGTCCTCCTGGACGGTCAGGATGACCGCGGTCAGATACTGTGCCGCGGGCGTCGAACTCGGGATGCGCACCCGACTGAGCCAGTATCGTACTACTTCCAAACCGGATTCGGCACTGGCGAACGCCTGGTTCGCCTGATGCTGGTTGTTGGCGATCTGCAGATTGGCCCCGGACATGGAGGCCACGCCGACAGCCAACGCCATGAAGACCACCAGAAAGATCGTGCAGGTGATCAGCACACTACCCTTACGAAACGCGCGGGACGGCATGAGTGTCCCCTCCTAAAAGATGCCCCCGATGGCGTGCGTTGCAGTCTGTACTTCAATAATGGGATGTCCCAATAAATCATAGAAAACAAAACGCGGAGTCCAAAAAGCAAGTCCAGATCGTTTGGCAGGGCGGCAGGTGATACGCATACTTTCAAGGGGGATTCCCCCCGACGCCAATGTAACGACGTTGAGTCGTGAATCCGGCAATGGCCGGATACATCGGTAGGTGGCACGCACCATTCCGCCGCCTCAGGTGCGTGTCACTTTTTTTCTGCGCGCAAAGAACGCCGGTCTCACGGCGTGTGGGAAGGATTGTTGTGGGTTCTCGGACGCAGGCGCGGGATGGTCGGCGAGTGTGCGAGGGGACGGATTGCCTGCGGCCACGAACAGGCCGCTGGTCCGCTGTGATCGGAGCGCTTCTCCCCTCACCATTATGACAGTGCCGAAGCGGAACGAGCGGCCTGCAAGGTGTGCTCAACAGAGCCCCGTTTGACGGTGGCTACAGGATGATCTCCTGTGGGTCTCGCTGTTGCGGCTGGTGCTGCTGCGGCTGGCGTTCCTGCGGAGGCTCGACGGGGATGGAATAGGAGTCCTGGTCGGCCGCATCGCAGGGGTCGAACGGCGACCACCGGTTGCGTGCCTTTTTGACGATCTCGATCAGCCGTGCGATCACCACGTCCGGCGTGTCGTCGAATGGGTCGATCACGAAGCTCTTCAACTGCTCATACAATTCATCGGATACTTTGAACGTCCTCATCGCTTTGCTCTCTACAAATGTCTTGTGGTTCCCTTGCTTCATGCCTTCAAGCGTGCGAATAGCACCATATAAAGTGTAAGAACAATTCGATTCTACGCCAAAGTGGGTCATGTTCCGCCAGACTACGGGCCATATTATGACAGGCCGGGTTTTGTCGGTTTGCCCGCCTGTCGGAAGATTGGAATACTTTACTATAGGGTCGGACGGTCCCTGTGCGGTGATGCCGGACCGCTCGACCCGGTTAGATGTGAATCCGGGGGTTTGATCAATCATCAGAGGGGAGAAGAACATGCCTCAATCACACGAGGACAAGAAGAAGGGCCGGACGACTCGAAGTCTCGCCCTGGTGCTTTTGGCCTGGGTGTTCATCGGCGGTCAGGGCTTGCTGGCGGCGGGAAGCTTTTACGATTACGGCGGCGTGGACCAGAAAACGGGTGCGGCGAAAATGCCCTGGAACCTCGTCGGCCAGGGTGCGCAGAAGATGCGGCTGGTGGCCATGCAGGCCAAGCCCGATGTCATCGGCAACGTCGCGATCTTCCTGGCGGTCGCCAACACACTGGGCCTGGTCGCGATAGGCTGCGGCCTGCTGTCCTGGTCGCGCTCGAAGCATCGGAGCGGCAAACTGACCATCGCGGTCGCCGCAGCGGTAATCCTGGTCAATTCGATCCTGAACCTACCCTACGCCTAGCCCGCATAGTTCACGGGGGTGGTGGATTCTGAGGGGAGGGCGAATTGTGGATTGGGTATGCCTGGATATGGTCGGGGTGGGGCATTCGGCGCATACCTCCCCCTCACCCCCAGAGGCGGCCGAGATGTGGTTCACAATCAGCCCGCTGTTTTTCCTGGGTCTTGGCAAACTGTGCGGCCGAGGCATCCGTCCAGGGCTTGGCCAGTCTCTCCAGCACCGTGTTACGAGCCAGACCGATGAGATAGCCCACGTCGTGCCTGTCACACCATCGCATCAGTTTCCAGCGGCAAAAGCCGCCGTCGCCGCGAAAAATGATCCGCACGTTCGGCCACTGCCGGCGGAACCGCTTGACCAGCAGCTTCAAGATGGCCCGGCTGTGCAGCGCTCCATCGATATTGGCCGGCCGAAGATACGCCACCAGCAACCTCATGCTTGCTCCTGCACAATCTTATCGCGCACTTGGCTCCACGGGCGCGGCTCACATTCGCATTATTGCGAGAAGGGCACGAGCAGTTCGGCGTTGGCGACCCAGAGAACGAAGTAGGGATTTCGGGCCTGGGTCTTCCGGAGCATGATGAGGAATGGCTTGTCGAAGATCAGGTGCTGGTAGCCGTTGCGAACCGAGCTCGCCTCCGACTGGACGACCACGCCGGTCTCGTTGAGCTTGAAGGCTATCTGTTGCAGCGCGATCCCGGCCTGTTCCAGCTCGATGTAGCGGCGACACAGGTCGAAATCCACTACGGGGATGAACAGATGACTGGACGCGCGCATGCCCGCGGGCCGGCTTCGCGTCATGCGCTGCTGCACGGCCTGTATCGTTTCCGCCAGCGTCGGCTCCGGCATGATCTTCGCGAGAATCACGCGGTCGGAGGGCGAGCGTGTCTTCAGCTCGATGATGAAGTCGTCCTCGCTGCGATAGTCATATACGGATACCTGGCCCGCCGCTTTGACCTGGTCCGGCTGGCTTCGTGAGAGCTGCTTGATGCCGAAGTGCTGAACCTGGCGGCCTGCGAATGTCAGACCTGAGGGCATCCGCTGGAACGGCGATTGAAACGACAACTCCTTGAACAGGTAGGCGTAGGCTACCCAGTCCCCAGGGTCCAGCGAGCGTCGTTCGGGCAAGTAATGCGGCCGGGCCGTCCCCGCAAACGTGCGGTCCATGGCCTCAGCGATCTTGTTCAGTATGTCGTCCGGGCCTCCCGTTGGATATCCAGCCAACGCTACGCAATGCGCCTCATCCACGTCCGCCCGCGTCACGGCCCTGTCATTGAGAATCGCCACCGCCTCGGGCGCTCCCTGGAACTGGACAGGCCCGCCGAGCAGGTCGCATAGCTCATTCCAGGCGAGTTGGAACGTGGCGCACCAGAGGACGTTCGAGCCCTCCTCGATGTTGCATTGCAGGTGAGGCGTGACAGTCGTGCCTTCCAGCTTTTTCCCACCCACGGCGAACACGGCAGGTTGGCCATACTGCACGCGCAGCCATCGCACCAGGCGCGTTCCCCACACGACCGATGCGGCCGACAGCAGGACCACGGCCAGGGCAATCTTGATTCGGGCCGACACAACCATCTCTGCTCTAACCCCGTCCAATCTGACCTCCTCCACCCCAAACACCGTACCCGACAATTCCCTTGCGGGTCAAGTGCATTGTCCGCAGGGCCTGTCAGGGATTTTCGGACTCGATTCGAGGACTGCCCCTACGCCGTACTCCAAACCGATGCCGCCGATTGCCTCTACTCCTGTATGGCAGATTCGGATTGCCAGAGGATGCATGGCTGACGAGAGAACACAGTCTCAGGTTGACGAAGCTGGCGATGGTCAGCGGGCCGCATCGGCTCCGTCCGCAGGTCAGCCCACGGTCGGCACCCGTCTGACGGCCAGGGGAATCTACGAGAACGTTCGCGTGGCGGCGGAAGAGGGGCTGAAGCGGCCCCGGCTGGCTGGTCGCCTTGATGGCCTGGCTGATCGCCTCCACCCAAGCCACGGGGGCTCAGATCGCCATGGTCTGGATGACGACCGCGCCGATTGCGGCGTTCGGATTCCGGCACTCCATCGCCGGTGGGGTGGAAGCCTTTTATGCAGCGTTCGCCCGCGTGGAAAGTTGGAGCCGGGCCACGTTAGGGTTCATCGTCCCGGCAGTCCTCGGCAACATCATCGGCGGCCTTCTGCTCGTCGCCCTGCTCAATCATGGGCAAGTCGCCGCCGAACGCAACGAGAGCCGGGAGCGAAGTTGAATCATGAGGAAACCATGAAAACTGGACATTTATCTAAGAGATTTCTTCTGCCGGGCCTCATGATGGCGATGCTCGCGGGGGCCGGGTGCCAGGCCATTCCCGATGACGGACTCTCCGGCCGGGCCAGCGACGTGGTCGCCACGGGGTTCAACTTTCCCCCGAAATTGCGGGGCGGCGTCACGGCGTGTGCGCTGCTCGGCGCGCCCTTTCTCGGCGAGGACCTCGGCACGCACGGGTACTATCTTCGCCTGTCGGAGAAGAACGGCATCGCCTACACCTGCCGGGGCGGCCACATCGACACGACGCACCTGCGAATTGCCGCGGACTGGACGGCCTATCTCGCCGCCAAGAGCTACCGGCACCTCATGCGCGGCGACAGCAGCTTCTCCTATAAGCTGCTGGCGGACCGGTCCAGCCACCGCGTGCACATTTCTTACCCCGACAACTGGCGGACCCTGCCGCAGGAGCAGCGTCAGCGGATCGCCCGCGAGGCGGCCTTGATCATGGGCCCGTACACGGCCTACGTCATGGTCACGTGGCACGAGATCCTCACGTGGTGCGGCTACAAGTCCGTCGGTGTGATCAGCGAGTCGCACTCGGCGTTCTCCTGGGAAGACGGCTACTCGAACCTGCTCGGGACCGTCATCGCCGCGCGGGCCCTGCGGGACACGAAGCACTCCTACAACGAGGCCGTGAAGATCGCCCTGGATGAGGAGATGCGCAAGCTCGGCGTGCAGCCGGCCGACGTGGCCAAGCACGCCAGCGAGTCCGTCCGGGGCACATGGTACACCGGCTACGTGGGCTTCCTTGTGGATATGAGGATGCATAATTTCGACATTGGTATCTATGACGGCCTCGTTGGCCCGAGCCTGGTGCCGAACGTGCGGGTCTGCCCCGACGCACAGCCGGCATTCTATCCCGCTCCATCGCTCGAAGGCCTCGCAAAATACGGCCTGTCCGCCTTCGTCGAGATCGAGCCGCACGAGTGGGAGAAGGGCAAGCTCCTCCGCGTTGCCTATCCGCAGGGCGGCGGCAAGCGAATCGATCCCGCCGTCCACTTCGCGCCCATCATGGCCCACATCTGCCAGGAAGCCGCCGAAAAGTACGGCCCCGACATGCTGGGCCCGACTCGCGCGTTCGCCGCACAAAATCGCCCCCCACAGCCCGTCCTCGCCAAAACCCCGAAGCCGTAGTACTCTGCCCACGCTAATTTGATGAATGCCGGGTGGCAGCGGCAAGCGGAGTCTTCGGAGCTTGCCGATGGTGTCCAAGCATAGATAGGAGCCATCGGCAAGCTGGCGCTTGCCGCTGCCACCCACTGCTTTAGCGTAGTCAGAGTAGTAGGGTGTGCCGTGCACACCTTCTCCAGCGACGATGAAGCTCACCTGAATCCGGGGCTGACTTCGGGATTGGCACTGACCTCGTGCGTGCATGGGGGTAGGCTCATGGGATGAGCACGATTGGCGAGAGTGGTGGTTCCGGGCGTTCCACGAAAAAATGGCAGAAAGAATCGTCGCGAGCGAAAATTTATTACTGACGTTGGCCATCCGCGTTGCGACGGAAAAACAGAGTTAAGAGCCCCAAAAATTGCGTTTTTCAGCGGAGTCAACGCCGGTGAACTGGTCCCGGACTTCCCTGGGGGGCCATGACCTGATGAATCCGCGGTTGACGTGGCCCGGCCGGGGGTCTACAATAAACGTAGTATGGACAGGGGGCGAGTGGTTCTGGCGAAAGTTGAAGGTAGCTCTCGGCGAGGACTGCGCCGCCCATTCTGAGGTGAAACATGTCTGATATGACGAACGATGCATACCGCAAGTCGCGAGGCACGGACAAGCCGTTCACCGGCTCGGATGAGCAGGTCAAGGCGATCTGGAACGAGTCGCTTCGAAAGGAGAAGTGGAGGTCTCCGAAAGCGACTCCTGCGGCCGGGTCCACACCCACAGAGTGAGACTGTCACGGCACTGATCTACTTCATGTTCGTTGCCTGACGAGCATTGATTCATGCGCGCAGCCCTTTTGCAGATTTCCTGTCTCGTGCTTCACGGCGCGATGGGAACCGTGCGTGCCCCTCTCTGGAACGGATGTCAAGTAGTCAGGAAGCCCTCGTATGGCGTCCGAAAACTCACGTCCAGCCCGATAGTGCCGTTCGCCCACTACTCTTGCCTGTGATGCAATACCCTCGTTTCTCAGCCTGGATCTGCGATGCGAATTCTGCTGCAGATTGATCCCGCTCGAATTTGCCCATTCGGCCAGTATTTCCATCGTTGAGAATGATTTCAGGCGGTGAAGCGATGTCCGCTGGATAGGCGGACCTCGGCCGAGAGCAGGGGCAGGAATCTGCCCGAACCGGCTTGCGATAATTCCTTATGGCAGGCGGCAGGACCCATAGCGCCCAGACTCTTATAATAAGTTGATCGGTTTCCATCACGCCGTGGACGAAGAGCGTGCATAGGACGCGGTGGGAAGTGCTGACCATTGTCAGGGAGGATGATCATGCCAGCGAAGGAAGTCACAGCCGACGAGAAGAACGATATCCAATTGGTGAAGACGGGCATCGCCGGGCTGGATGACATCCTGCGCGGCGGTCTGAGTCCGGGCGGGCTCTACCTGATCGAGGGCACATCGGGCACAGGGAAAACGACCCTGGGCCTGCAGTTCGCCCTGGAGGGTGCGGCCCAGGGCGAGTCCGTGGTGTATGTTACGCTGTCGGAGACCCAGAAAGACCTGGAGTCGGTCGCACACTCCCACGGCTGGGATCTGGACAACGTGCACATCATGCAGGCTCTCGCATCGCAAGCGAAGGCGGCCACGATGTTTTATCCCTCCGAAGTGGAGCTGGAGGAGTTGATGACACGCTTGAAAGAGGAGATCCAACGGGTCGGACCCTCGCGGATCGTCATCGACTCTCTCTCGGAGATTCGCCTGATGGCGGAGGGTCCGCTGCGGTATCGCCGGGAAATGATGGGGCTCAAGCAGTTCCTCGCCTCCGGCCGCAGCACGGTCCTACTCCTGGAGGAGTCCACCGCCGAAAGCAGCCTGCGTACGTTTGCCGATGGAGTGATCCTGCTGGAGCAGTTGGCTCCGGAATACGGGTCGGAACGGCGGCGTTTGTGGATCGTCAAGGCCAGGGGCAGGACGTATGTCGGTGGGTTCCATGACTTCGCGATCCGAAAGGAGGGACTGGAAGTCTTTCCACGCCTTGTGGCGGCGGAGCATTGCGGGCAGCACAAGCCCGAAGTGCTGCCGAGCGGCATTGCCTCGTTGGATGCCCTGCTCGGCGGCGGCCTCGTGACGGGGCAAAGCACGCTCCTCGTAGGGCCGGCGGGCACGGGCAAATCGTCCGTTGCCATGCAGTTTGCCGTCAGCGCCGCCGAGCGAGGTGGGAATGCGGTGGTATTCATCTTCGATGAGCGCTCGGAAACTGCGATCGCGCGGGCATCGGGGCTGCATATGAATATCCACGAGCCTCTGGATGACGGGCGGCTCCGCATCCAGCGGGTAGACCCGGCGGAGCTCTCCGCGGGCCAGTTCGCTCACATCGTCCGCACGGAGGTGGAATCCTGCAAGGTCAGCGTCCTGGTGATCGACGGCCTCAACGGCTACCTGCAGGCCATGCCGGACCAGCGGTTCCTGCTCGCCCAGATGCATGAGCTGCTGACGTACCTGGGCCAGCAGGGCGTCGCCACGTTCCTCGTCATGGGGCAATCCGGCGTCGTCGGCGATACTCTGTCGCCTGCAGACGCCAGCTATCTCACGGACAACATGCTCCTGTTCCGGTTCTTCGAGGCCCAAGGCGAGGTTCGCAAGACGATCTCGGTTGTCAAGAAGCGAGGGGGCCCCCATGAAATCACCATCCGCGAACTAAAGTTCGGGCCGGAGGGTATAATGGTTGGTGAAGCGTTGCGCGAGTTCCAGGGAATATTGACCGGCGTACCGATCTTCATGGGGGCTCCCAGCCAATTGATGCAGGCAAAGGATGGCAAAGGCCGAGGAAAGCAAGAAGGATAAATCAGCCCATCACGTCTTGTTGTACGTGCAGACCGCAGAAGATGTCTCGATCCTCCAGGATATCCTGGCCGGAATTGGGGCCGAGGGCGTGGTCTGTACCGACCTTGGGGACCTGCGCCGGCAAACAGCTCAGGACACGGATGCGGTACTATTGACTGAGCAATCGATTGTAGACGGAGCATTGCCGGTTCTGGCCGAAGCGCTGGAGAGTCAGCCGGAGTGGTCGGACCTGCCCGTCCTGTTCGTCGCGGCCGGTGGGGCGGAATCCCCCCTGGCTGTGCAGGCGATGCAGGAACTCCGCAATGTGGTCGTCCTCGACCGGCCCGTACGCATCGCGACGCTCGCCGGCGTCCTGCGGATGGCATCGCGGGTAAGAGGTAAGCAGCGCCAGGTTCGCGATCTTCTGGAGGAGCGCCAGCGCCGCGAGTTGAACCTGCACGAATTGAAGGACCGGGCCGAGGGTTTGGCCTGGGTGAATGAATGGCTGGCTCGCTTTCCGTGCGAGAACCCCGATCCCGTGCTGCGGGTTTCGGCCGATTCTGTGATGCTGTACCACAATCCTGGCGCGGAGGGCCTGTGCCGCTGGTGGGGCTGCCACGATGGGCAGAGAGTTCCGCCGGACATGCAGGAGATCATCTCCGCTGCCTTGGCCAGCAACAAGGTCATGCAGCATGAGGTCTCATTCGACTCGCGCACCTACTGGCTGACGATTTCGCCCTTCGTGGCCGACGGCTATGTCAACATCTACGGCCGGAATATCACCGAACGCAAGCAGGCGGAAGAGGCGCTGCGCGAGAGCGAACTGCGGTACCACCGGCTGTTCGCGGATGACCTGACGGGGGATTTCCTCTGCACACCTGAGGGACAAGTCCTCATCTGCAATCCGGCTTTTGCGAGGATTTTTGGGTTCTTCTCAGTCGAAGAAGCGGTCGGTACGAGCATGTTGGAACTCTACGTCGATCCGAGAGAACGCCAACCCCTGTTGGAGACACTGAGGCAGCAAGGGAAGATCGAAGCGTTTGGCGCTTCGAGGAAACGCCGCGACGGCCAGCCCATCCATATTGTCGAGAACCTGGTAGGGTATTTCAACGATCGAGGCGAGCTATTCGAAGTCCAAGGGTACGTCGTCGACGACACTGAGCGCAGGCGCGCGGAGGAGGCGCTGCGGGAAAGGATGAAGGAGCTGGGCTGCCTCTACGCGGTGAGCCGTGACATACAGGAAGACTTGTCCACTGATGAACTTTGCCGGCGCGCTGTCGAGCACCTGGTTCCAGCCATGCAGTTCCCGGAGGTCGCCGTGCCGGTGATTGAACTGAAGGGTAAACGATTCACCTCGAAGAACTACGCCGAGGGGCTGTCGCACGGCCTCCATGCCCGGATCAGAGTGGAGGGCGAGGTCCTTGGGCATTTGAGAGTCTATTATGCGGAGGAGAAGCCCTTCTTGATTCCCGAGGAGCAGAACCTGGTCAACGGTGTCGCTGAGGCCCTCAGCACGTGGCTCGAGCGCAACCAGGCGGAAGCCAACCAGGCCCTTTTGATGGACATTCTCCGAGTCCTCAGCCGTGGCGGAGACCTGCACCCACTCATCGCCGAGATACTGCGCCTCATCCGGCAAGCGACCGGATTCGATGCGGTGGGGCTGCGGCTTCGCCAGGGTGAGGACTGCCCCTACTTCGAGGCCGACGGTTTTTCGCAGGAGTTCCTCCGCGAGGAGAATTTCCTCTGCGCCAGGGCCGGCGACGGAGCGATCATCCGTGACGCGGCGGGCCGGCCCATCCTCGAATGCACGTGCGGCCTGGTCCTGTCAGGGCAAACCGATCCCAACATGTCCTGCTTCACGCGGGGCGGCAGCTTCTGGAGCAACGCCGCGAGCGAGTTGCTCGCTCTCGCGCCCGAGGCCGATCCCCGGACCGATCCGCGTAACCGTTGCATTCATGTCGGCTACCAGTCGGTCGGACTGTTCCCGGTTCGGTCGGGCCGTGAGATCATCGGCGTGCTGCAGTTGAACGACCGCCGGGCCGGGCGATTCAGCCCGGAACAGGTCGCCTTCTACGAAAGCGCGGCCCAGAACATGGGCCTGGCTCTCCAACGCACGCTGGCCGAGGAGGCGCTGCACGAGTTGAACGCCACGCTGGAGAGCAAAGTGGCCGAGCGAACGCAGGAGTTGGAGCATCGGGCCCGGCAACTCCAAAAGCTCACGCTGGAGCTGTCGGAGACGGAGGACCGCGAGCGCAAGCGCCTGGCGGACATTTTGCATGACGACTTGCAGCAGCAACTCGCGGCGGCCAAGTTCCATCTGGGCCTGGTCGGCAATCAGGTCAAGGAGGATGCCTCCCTGCGAGAGGCAACAGCCCGGGTCAGCGAGATGATCAAAGGCGCGATTGCAACATCCCGCAGCCTCTCCCACGAGCTCAGTCCGGCCATGCTGTACCACGGCGATTTCGGCGAGACCCTCGAATGGCTGGCGAATCAGGTCCAGGCGAAGCACGGCTTAGTCGTCCACGTGGAAGTCCGTGGCCGGGTCGAGGTTTCGTCC
>Ga0315296_10002948_pt1 | contig 14387 bp, 12 predicted proteins | sample YL17G14_18_MG_FD_203921 | JGI IMG/M metagenome (GOLD analysis project Ga0315296, IMG submission 203921) | Sediment microbial communities from Yellowstone Lake, YNP, Wyoming, USA - YL17G14_18 | ecosystem: Environmental > Aquatic > Freshwater > Lake > Sediment | place: USA: Wyoming | collected... | reverse complement strand
CTGGGAGGAGGGTGTTGAGCTTTGAGGAAAGAGAGAAGCTCAGGTCACTGGGTTATGTAGAATTTTTTGAGGAGAAAGACCTCAAGGAATCAGCCCTTTCTGACCCCAAGGATAAAATCAAAATTTTCGCACAAATCCAAAAGGCTTACGACTTTTTTTGGAAAAGACAATTGGATAAGATAGAAGAGATTTTAAAAGAAATATCACCTCTTGATCCTGATAATCCAGGAATCCATTATCTCTATGCGCGTCTTCACTTTACAGGGGCAAAATTTAAAGAAGCCAGCGAAGAATTAAAAAAAGTGTTACAAATCAACAGCAGGCATACCGATGCCCTCTTGCTCTTAGGTCTATGCTATCTGAACATGAATGAACCTCTGAGTGCTATAAAAGAGCTGGAAAAAATTCCTCAAATCATCCCTCAAGATGTCGAGTCGCTTTCCCTTCTATCAATGGCTTACAGGGATAAAGGGGATTTTCCTAAGTCTTTAGAGTATCTCGAAAAAGCCATCAACATTTCGAGTGATGACATAAACTTAAGACTTCAGCTAGCCGAGACCTATGACCTCGCAAATGAAGATGAGAGGGCGCTCAAGGAATTTGAGTCTATTTTAAAAAAGGATCCCGACAATCCTCGGGCTTATTCTAGCCTGGGGATTTTTTACATGAACAGAGGACAGTTTGAGAGAGGAATAAGCTTTCTTGAAAAATCAAGCCAGCTCTCTCCCTCAGCAGATATTTATTATTATTTAGGTTTTGCTTACAAAAAGGTAGGAAGAAACAAGGAAGCGGTTGAAAGCCTGAAAAAGTTCATCGAGTTGGCCCCACCCTATGACCAGGAAAGAATAAAAATAGTCCAAAAAATGCTTTCCTCTATGGAGTAACAAGAGACTCTTCTGCCTCAAAAAAAGTTCGCAGTCAAATAAATTTGAACAACTATGGATGAGAATTATTGTCCCTCAAACTCGAGGTGCGGCAAGGGTCATTGATGCTGTCAATATCCCGCAGAAGGGTTTCATGGAAGACATGGTCTATTTTCCAAGATCCTCCATGGGGATAAAAGGGAAGAGATTAAGATTGCGGCTGGATATCCCTGGTCTTGAAAAGCCCTTTGAAGGCGCTCTCTGTGCATTGATGAGTTCGTTTAATCATGACGTTTCAGATAGTTGACTAGCTCAACAATTTTTTCTCTATCTGGATCTCCAGTTGGTGTGACCTCAAGATATTTTTCAAGGTAAGCGAGAGCCTCTTTTTGCTTGTTCACTCTTAAAAGAGCTAATCCGAGGTTATAAAGGGCCATCTGATATTTAGGGTCATAGCTCACTGCTTTTTTCCAATTCTCAATGGCCTCCCCCAGATTTCCTTTCATCCCGAAAGCCGCACCTTTTCCGTTGTAGGCAGAAGAAAGATGGGGGTCGAAACGAATGGCCTGCTCGAAATAGGCGAGAGCTTTCTCTGGATTTTTGCGGGAGAGAGAAAGAGAGCCGAGGTTGTTCAAAGCGCTGGCATAATTTTGATCAAGAGCTAAAGCTCTGTGATAACACTCTTCTGCCTTGTCCAATTGGCCACTTTTCCAGTAGGCGACGCCGAGATAATTCCAAAACTCCGCATCCTCTGGATTCAAGTCTAGAGCCTCTTTTATTTCTTTAATGGCTCTCTCCTGCTGGTTTACTTCGGAGAGGAAAATTCCCAATTTACCCCTCATCTGGGCATGGGAAGGTGAAAAGGAGAGACCTGCTTCCAGAGCTTCAATGGCCTTGGCTTTATTCCCGATCTCAGAATAGACATTGGCGAGATACTCGTAGGCAGTTGTAAAATCTTTTTTCCTGCTGATTAAGTCTTCTAAAATCTGGAGGGCTTTCCCTGCGTCTCCTTGGTTGAAGAAAGAGGCTGCCTCCGTTAATTTTGAATGAAAAGGGAGCAAGCTTTTTAAATCATCGCTAGCAGAGAAAATTTTCTTTTTTGGCTCCAAACTCCCCGAAAGGTAGCCCAGACTTTTCATTGCTTCCACTGCCTCCCTGCTTTCTTTCTTCAGCACGGCAGTTTCTGTCTTCCTCGATTGGGAAAGGAGGAGAGAGAGTGATTTTTGATAAGGTTTTGTATCAACTATGGAGGCGAGGTTTTTTTCCTCTTTAAAATCATCTTGCAAGTTGTAAAGTTCTGGCAGAGGGAGGTCAATATATTTATGATCATTTTTTATGATTCCTCTGAGTGGTGCCCAGTTGCGATTGTAATAGGCAGAAAGGGATTCAAAATAAATTGGCTTTGCCTCAAATTTTTCTTCCTCGATCAAAGGAAGAAGGGATTGTCCCTCTAAGGATGAAGGCTTTTTTAACCCGAAAAAATCGCAGATCGTGGGAAAGAGATCTACGTGAGAGACTTTTTCCTCGATGACCTTGCCTAGCTTTTGAAACTTCCGAGAAGAGAAAATCAGAGGGACATGGAGAGTGCTATTATAAGCAAAATAGCCGTGTGTCATCTCCCCATGCTCCCCCAAAGATTCTCCATGGTCAGATGTAAAAACAATGAGAGTTCTTTCCATGACTTGGGATTTTTCCAAATAGTCGAAGAGTTGACCAAGGCAATCATCGACATAAGCGACTTCTCCTGCATACAGATTGTGAGCATATTTTTCGAGATAGGAAGAGGGAGGAGAATAGGGTTGATGGGGGTCAAACAGGTGAACAAAGACAAACCAGAGTTTTTTTTGCTCCATTTTAAGCCACTCGATTGTTCGGGAAATAACCTCCTCTGCTTTCCTCTCCACAAAGAAAAAGAAGCCTGGTGATTTTTTCTCCCCATAAAAGTCATCATAGACATCAAACCCCTGAGCTAATCCAAAGCGGGAATCCAAGGGAAAAGATCCGATAAAAGCTGCTGTCTGATAATTGTATTTTTTTAGATACTCAGCCAGGGTCAATACATCCTCGGATAAGCGAAAGCCGAGGTTTTCGTGAACGCCATGAAAGAGAGGAGTAACTCCAGTTAAGATATTGATATGAGAGGGGAGAGTCAGAGGATTATGGGCCAGGGCTTTCTTAAAGAGGATTCCCATTTTTGCCAGGGAATCCATGTTTCTCGTTTGAACATCCTTCCCTCCATAGCAGCTCAAATAATCAGCTCTAAGCGTGTCTACGGAAATGAGGAGAAGATTGAGTTTTTCTCTTTTAAATTCAGCTTCGCAAAAGAGTGTGGGTGAAGCCAGAACGAGAAAGCTGATAAAGAAAATAAGAAATCTCTTCATTTCTTTTTGCGACCTTGACGAGGATTAGAACTCGAGTCTTGCTCCAAAACGGAAGATTCTCGGACTCATGATGCACAGGGTTTGGCCGTAATTCTCAGCCAGGTGATTTCTGTGCCGAGCTAAGCGCGCATTGGAATTCAGGATATTGAAACCGTCAGCACTGAGGTAAAAATTGGCGCCGCCGATCCCCATTTTTTTCTCCAGCCTGAGATTCAGAAGGAAAACATTTGGGTCGCGGCTTGCGCCAAATTTTTCTGTCCAGACGATCGGAAACTCCAAATCATATCTGTAATATTCGTAATCCTCAGCGTATTCAGGACTGATAAATCCCTCTCTTGCTGAAATTGTCGCACTGAGATTGAAACCTAAAGGCAATTCAAAGAGTCCTCCCCACTTGACCATCCACCTAGAGTTCATGAAGACATTAGAATCACCACTTCCGCTCATCTCATAGGCCATAGGCTGTCCATTGAGCATTTCCACAGGGAGGTGGTTAGTGGGATCCTGATAGCCATTGCGGCTTTTGTAATGGGCTCTATGATCCTGATAGGTGAGAGAACCGTCCATCATCCACTTGTTGGATAGTCTCTTCTTGAAGGTCAACTCTACTGCCCAGTAAGTCTGATAGTAATCAGATCTTTTGGTCAGATAATCAGTGAAAGTGTACTCCACTTTATTGTAATCGAGATCCCAATAGACATGGCCGTCAATTGTGCCAGCTTGGATCCAGTCATCATTTTGGACTTGCCGGGAAGTTCCCTGGAGATAATCATAAACTAGGAGCTTTGACCAGTTGTATTCATAGAGCTTTCGATACTGGAAGTTTATGCCAAAGCCAAAATCAGATGAAAGCTCTTGCTCGACTCCAACCAGAACCTCCATGGTCTTTTCAGGAGTCAGATTGGGATCATAATAGTCTTTGATCAAATCTTTAGTCTTCGAAGCCAGATCCGTCAAATCCGTGGTGGAGCGATAGGTCAGCTCATCCGCTTGAACCTGTTTGTCGCCGTTTGTGTCAGACCAGTGGAATCGATGATAGCCGTAAAGAAACCACATGGTGTAAGCAGTGGTCGCATCAAACTGGGAACCATAAATCGAAAAATTTGCTTTGAAGAGAGTTTTCCCATTGTTAAAGAGATCAAGAATGAGCCCTGCTCTTGGTGAAAACATATTCCAGATAAAGGGAAAACGAGCAGCTGCCTGGGTTGCTTGTTTCCAGTTATAATCCGCGCCTTTGATATTTTTCATTAAATCGACATTGGTGGGTGAATTTTTTCCTTCGAGAATCCCTCCCCACTGACGGTCATAACGCACTCCAGCATTAAGAGTCAGTCTTCCGATGTCGATAATGTCTTGAAGATAGGCAGAGATCCGGTTGGCATAGAATTTTTCATAAAAATTATTGTAGAAACGAACCTCATAAGGAACGCCATTCTGCAGCCGTGCTTGAACACCGTTGCCGTAGCCGGATGCAGAATCGATCACGGCATTTTTGTATTCCACGCCAAACTTGAACTCGTGATTGGCTGCCAGGAACTTCTCCAGGAAGAAATCCCCCATGAACTCACCATACCACATCGGACGATTTGTTTCATAATAATCGCCCGTATTCCACCTTATATCTTTAGCCCTGTCCCAGTACATGATTTTATCTTTCCCGCCTTTGGGCTCCAGACTGAATTTCATTGGCATGTAGGCAGTTTTTGCAGAAAGGTAGAAATTTTGACTCAAAGTCAGCTCATCCTGGAGTATAAAGACATAGGAAGGCCCTTTCTGGATATAGGTTGCTTCTGGCGCATCTAAATATCCACCAACCCTCCTCCACCCATCTTTTTCTTTGGTGTTGTAGACTCCATAGGCTTCAAACTTGTTCTTTCCCAGCTTGGCGTTGAGTTTGAAATTGTAGGTGATGATATCTGAATTATCTGGTTGCCCATCGATATTGAGCTGTTTAATATTCTGGACTCCATAGGAACCCCAGAACCAGAGCCCATTTTCGAAAATTGGTCCACCCATATTGAGACCATAATCATAGATGCTCTTGATTTTGTTTCCTGTGAGCTCGTCTTTTTTGACATCTGAGGGCACATTCTCAGACTGGAATCTCTTATCAGAGAGATAAAATCGTGCTCCTCCAGAGAATTTGTTTCCTCCACGGGAGGTGACAAGGTTGATGTTGATTCCGCCTGTAACGGCTGTCACATCATTGGCTGCTGTCTGGATGTTCATCTCTTCAAACATGTCAAAATCATAATACATTGGAGATGCGCCACCTCCTGCAGGGTCAGTAATATTCACTCCATCGATATTCCATTGAGTGTTGCGACTGCTATCGCCTCGAGCGGTGAAACCGGACTGCTGGCCTGACTCATTCCCACCCACATTTTCCCTGTCAACCATGACGCCGGCCGCCAATTCTAAAAGACCCCATGGGTCTCGGGCGCTGGGCAAAATCTGCATTTCTTGCCGAGTGACATTGGCCTGAACAGTTAACTTCTTGGTGTCAATGACTGGTGCTTTTTCTGCGACCAGGACTTTTTCCTTAATATTCCCCTTTTCCATCACAATATTCAAATCGACATTCATTCCTGCTCCAAGGGAAATTTTCTCCCAGACTGAAGTTTTAAATGCTCGAAGTTCAAAGGTCAGTTTGTAATCATCTGCTGGTGCCAGAGAAAAGAAACGGAAATAACCTCTTTTGCTTGTGACTGTTTCTACTTCTCCGATTTTGCTTCCGGTTAAGGTCACTCTTGCGCCAGAAAGAGGATTACCCTTAGAGTCAGTGAGTTTGCCATAGATATTCCCTGTGTTGACTTGGGCATAAGTGAGTGCACAAAGGATGAGGAATAGGACCAATCTTAATAAAAGTTTATTTCTCACCTTTTATCTCCTTTACATTCCCATCTCGCGCGTCCCTGGAAAGGCTCTTTCTCCTTTCATTTCCATTTGGTTTTATCTTTTTTCGTCTATCACTTCTTTGTTGAATCTTCCTTCTTAATTTAGTCGTAAAAATTGGCCTTTCTGAGTTTATACAGAAGAATTCAATAAATCAAATGATCTCACATTGATTTTTTTGCAGCCTAAAATGATAGAATCTCAAGCGGAAGAAGACGAGATGACAAGACCTAAATCTCCAATTATTTCTATAAATTTCTCCCTTTTTTTGGCAGCTTTGCTTTTTCAAGAGCAAAAAATTAGGGAAGAGATAAAAGAGCTAACTATTTCATCTCAAAATCAACGCTTTTAGTCACAGAATTTCCTGAGACCTTATCTACAATTTTAATAGAGAGGGAATAATTTCCCGCTGCTAAATCTCGACTTTCCGTCTTTTCACCTTCTTTCTCTGATTTTATGATTACTGTTTGCTTCATGGGCAGGGGTTGACTTATGAGAAGGCTTTCATAGGTTGCTGTTGCGAATCGGATGATGACCTCTTCTCCTTTCTTGATTTCGTAGTTCGTCTCTAGTTGATACCGCTGCTGTTCATTAGGCTGAGCACCAAAAACAAATAAGAAGATATCGAGATTCTCTCCGGAAGAAAAAATATTATTGAGATTTGGTGCTACCTGGAGAATAGAATAAGTAAAAAAACCTTTATGAAGTTCAACTATAGTCTCAGGGGTAGACATTTGTTTCATATCTTTGACAAAAAAGATAGGCGTTGTATCCAATTCTTTAGTGAAGGATCTCGCATCTGGAATGGAAAATTCATAGTAAAAAGTTCCAATTTTTTTCAAATCAAGGGACGTTATGGCCATGGCCAGAAGATATTTCCCTGAATAAGTGGGGTAGCCGATTGAGTAAATTTCTTCTTTGGCAGGGTCATAAGAGGAACTTTCTGTGACTAATAGAGCAGGTACATAAACTTCCCTGACAACCTGGGGAGGCGCGTTTTCTCCAAGGCTGTTAAACTGGAGAAAAACATTAAACTTAGCCTCAAGTTGAGGTGGAGTCTGGGCTTCAGCGGCTGGCGCAGCCTCCTCTTTTTCCTTCTTCTCTTTTGCCTTTTCTTGTTTTTTGGGAGCCAAAACTGGGGGGGCAAAGCCAAGGTCAGAATTCTTTATTTTCAAGAAAAAAATATTATGCAAACCATCTCTTGCAGGAAGATAGAGATGCTTGATGATGGTGAAGGGAATATCCTGGCGGCCTTGCCGTGTTGCAAGACCCTGCTGAAGGACGGATTTAACTTCTTTGGGAATATAGATTTTTTCTTCAGCCTTTTCCTCTTTTTTGCTTTTTTCTTTTTGCCCTAGAGCAGATACGAAAGCAGGGGAAAAAAGCAAAGTGAAGACAAATCCTAGAAGGAGAATAGTAACTATAAGATATTTTGCTTTCATAATTCCTCCTTTAATCACGCCTTATAATTTTATAGCAAACTTCATGCCATTTTTTTACTTAGAGTGGATAATATATCAGATTTAGCTTTTTTTTCAATTGCCCGCATCAATCCGATTGCATCTCTTTTTCCGTGATGAGTAGAAATTAAAAAATGCGAATGTGTGGCGCCCTGCAGCGCCCGCAGCGTAGGGGACCCCTCTCTTGATGGGTGCGGAGCGAGGACGCACAGGGACACACCGCGACAGGATCCATGCATGAACCTTATCATCACGGAAACTGAGATGCTTCCCATTAATCCTGAATTGCCGATAGAAAAAGATGTTACATCGCAAAGTGGGTTGGTGCTTAACTTGGAGTCCTCAGGAAATGCAAAAAGATCGGACTCTGCCTTCAAGAGTCTATCGGCGATTTTTGGTATGATATTTTCTGACTGCAACCTGATGTTCTTTGAAGGTCAGGCTGAAGAGGTGGCTGCCATCATTCTTAGAAACAAAGTAGAGAAAGTTTTCCTTGGCTGGATAGAGAGCAGCCTCGAGAGATTCTTTTCCTGGGTTGCAGATGGGGCTTGGAGGAAGCCCTGAATAAAGGTAAGTGTTATAAGGGGAATCAAGTCTTAAGTCTTTACTGCGGAGCCGGCCTTCAAATAGACCTTTCTGCTTGAGAATATAGATTATGGTGGGGTCGCAATCGAGCTTCATTCCCCGCTTCAATCGGTTGTGGAACACGGTCGAGACAAACTTTTTTTCTTGCGGCAGGGATGTCTCTTTTTCAATCAAAGAGGCAAGTGTTACGACTTCTCTGATCGTCATCCTTATTTCATTGGCACGTCTTTGCCATTCTTCGTTGAAGACCGACTTAAACTCCGCGACCATACTCTGGACAATTTCTTTTGGAGGAGTGCCTTTGGCAATATAATAGGTTTCAGGGAAGAGATAACCTTCAAGATTCTGGGCTTTTTTATCCCAGGAGGAAATAGCCTCAGTTTCTGCAAATGCTTTGAGCATTTCTTCTTCTTCGCAAAAGCCTAGGGATGGAAAGAGCTGAGCGATTTCTTTTCCTGTCAGGCCTTCAGGAATGGTGAGAGGATGAAGGTAAATTTTTCCCTCTGTCAGAGCTTTAAGAACATCTTTTGTCAAGACAGGAGAGGAGAACGCGTACTCTCCAGCTTTGAGGCTTTTAGGAGAGAAAAAAAGTTGATACCCGACGAGAAAAGGCCACGTCCGCTTGATCACACCTCTCTCTTTGAGATCTTGGGCAATGGACTTTATGCCTTTTCCTTTATCAACCTCGAAGAAAATCTTTTCAGGCAGCATTTTTTGGGGAGCATAATATTCGAGTGCAAACCAGATGGAGAAGATGAAAAGAGCGAATGTCAACAGAATAAAAGCAGTTTTAGCAATCTTGAGGGGCATGGGGGTTCATTTGCTTGCTTTCCAGATAGCTAAGAAGGATGATAGTGGCTGAAATCTGATCTTTGAGTGACTTTTTAGTTTTTCCCTTGAGTTTCTGTTGCTGCATCAAGGTAAAAGCTTGTCGGGTTGTCAGCCGCTCATCCCAAAATATGATGGGAAGACCGAGCTGCTTTTCAAGCCAGCTGGCGAATTCTTTGGTCTTCTCAACTCGAGTGCCCGAACTTCCATCCATTCTTAGAGGAAAGCCCAAGACAATCTCACCGATATCGTATTTGGAAACGAGTTCTTGGAAATACTTTCTGTCTTCTTCTTCACCTCTTAACTTATAGCTTCCAAGAGGCTGGGCTGTCAGTTGCAGTCGATCAGTCAGAGCAAGCCCGATGTTCCTGTCACCATAATCTATTCCCAGAATTCTCTTCAGAGGCAACTTTCCAGACATCTCTTTTTTTCTTTATGCCTTTCAAACCCCAGTTCGATAAGTTCTTCGATGAGGCAAGGAAAGGAAAGGCCACTTACCTCCCACAGCCTTGGATACATGCTGATTTCGGTAAAACCAGGGATGGTGTTGATTTCGCTCAAGTAGATTTTATCTGTTCCCTCTTCCAAGAAAAAATCGACTCGAGCCATCCCTGAGCAATCAATAGCTTTGTAGGCTTCGATGGAGATACGCTGGATTTCTTTAACAATGGAAGAGGGAAGCTTGGCTGGAATGGCGAAACTTGTCTTTCCTTCAACATATTTATCTTGATAGTCGTAGAATTCCCTGAAGGGGATGAGTTCTCCAGGAAGGGAAGCTTTAGGGTTATCGTTTCCCAGAACACTGCACTCCAATTCTCGGCCTTTGATTCCTTCTTCGACGAGGATTTTTCGGTCATAAGAAAAAGCTGTGCCAAGAGCGGCGGAAGTTTGGCTGTACTCTTTCACTTTCGTGATGCCTACGCTGGAACCCAAATTGGCTGGCTTTATAAAGAAAGGAGGAGGGAATTCCTTTTTGATCCTGGCAAGGATTGTTGTTCTGTCTTTTATCCACTCCGATTCGAGAAGAACACAATGCTTAACCACTGATAAATTCTTTTCCTTAAAGATGGTTTTCATTGTAGCCTTGTCCATGCCGATAGCAGAGGCCATAACTCCTGCTCCCACATAGGGGACATCCGCCATTTCGAGCAGACCCTGGATTGTTCCATCTTCACCATATGGGCCGTGGAGGACAGGGAAGTAAATATCTGCCTGGATTGTCTGTGCTAAACCTGCGCTTGCCCAAGGAAGAAAGGGGAAAGAGTGGCCTTGCTCCAGACTCTTAAGAGAAAGGAGCGGTGAAGTGACGATTTTCCACTCCCCCTTTTTATTGATATAAATAGAGATAACTCTATATTTTTTTTTATCAAGGTTTTTATAGATGGAAGCGGCAGAGATGAGCGAAATCTCGTGTTCGGCAGAACGCCCCCCAAAAAGCAGAGCAACTCTCTTTTTTCTGTGTTTCAATTCATTTTCTATTTTATAGAATTAAAACTCAAAATTAAAGAGCGCTTTTGAAGCCTTTGCTCGGATTGAATTTTATTCTCTTTTTCTTAGGGATGTCGATCGTTTCTCCTGTTTTTGGGTTTCTCCCTTCCCTTGCCTTCCTCATTTTGACTTCAAAACTGCCAAAACCAGAGAAAGTGACTCTTTTCCCCTTCTTCAAGGAGCTCTTTATCCCTCCTATTAAAGATTGAAAAGCTTTTCTTGCTTGAAGACGGGTGATGCCTGCATCTTTTGACATTTTGGCTGTGATTTCTTTTTTGTTCACAATAATCCTCCTTTCCCTTTTTCCTAATTAAAAGTCTTTTTTATGTTATTTGGAAGAGAGACTGATGTCAAGGGAGAGAGACGACCTTTTTTGGAATAAATGCTTCTATTGACAGCTAAAAGGTTGCTAACTATAATAAAAACGCTTTTTTAAAGAACCAAGATCGCCCAAGAGGTGCAAAAATGAAAAATTTATCTTTTCGAATCCAAAGCAAGACAGCTTTTTTAATGCTTGCAGGCCTTACCCTTTTTTTCTTTGGGGGAGCGGTTTTTTCCAGCCTTGGATCCATCCAGCAAGCCCAGCAGGACCAGATTGAGAAACCGAAAATTTTCCAGGAAGCTTACCCCCTTATATCAGAATCTGATCTTTACTGTTCATTTTTTATCCTGGAAGATGAGCTGCCACAGATAAAAATAATCGCTTCCGAGAGGCAGGAGGAGAAAATTCTTTTGAGCGATTCAGATATTTTTTTCATCGACAAAGGAAAAAACGATGGCCTTGAGGTTGGGCAAGTTTTTTTGATACTTGAGATAGGGCCCCAAATTAAAAGTCCAGTCACCAAGGAAAATTATGGTCAGCTTGCTTTCAAAAGAGGCAGAGCGAGTATTGTTCGATTGGAAGAAACGAATGGTACAGCTAAAATCGAAAAAACATGTGGGCAAATTATGGTTGGTCAATTCCTCGCCCCCTTTGAAGAAAAAGAAGGTCTCTTAGGAAAGGATCTTGGCTTTGAAGTTATTCCCGAAGAAGAAAGACCTTCGAGCGGGAACCTTATCTATTTACAAGACGGTTATAACATGATCGGACCTGGCCACTGGGCTCTCATCGACCTCGGAAGAGAAGATGGTGTTCAGATAGGACAGCAGATGACAGTCTTCAAGAGAGCAAAAGAAGAAACGACTCGCCAAGCCATTGGCAATTTAATAGTCATTGATACCCAAGGAATGACCTCGACAGTCAAGATTCTTTCCTGCAGTGAAGCTATTGAGCTTGGAGATGAGGTTCAAATAAAATAAATCCAGAATTATTGGCTTTTATTAGCTTAAGCTAGAGCTTTTCTTGAAAAAAGTATAAGTGCGGGCGTAGTTCAGGGGTAGAACGTCTGCTTGCCAAGCAGAAGGTCGTGGGTTCAAATCCCATCGTCCGCTCTCTTTTCTTTCTATTTTCCCCTTAAAATCTTATTTTAAACGCTACACTAGCTTAGGCTAAATTCAGCGGTTTTCAATCAATTTTGTCACACTACGGGCACATAGAAGAGGTCTGTTTTTTCTTTGGATTGACTTTTCGATCGATGAGACAGATAATTTTGGATGGTTTGTTAGTTTTAGATCAAGAAAGGGAGGTAAGAAAAACATGAAAAAGAAGTGCTATTTATGCGGGCATGAGGCTAATTTTGAAGATGCAAGGGATACCACTGCTCGAGATCAAATAATAACCTGCCAAAATCAAAAATGCTGCAATAGGAGGTATCGGGTCTCGTTCAAAACAAAGAAGTTTGTTTTTGAACACGAACCAGAAATCTTGGATAGAGAAGCTAAACAAAAAATAATTGACTATTTAAGGAATTTTCCAGAAGATAAAATACCTTATTTGACTACAAAAGTCATTGAAACTATTACAGGAGTAAGATCAGAAAACGTAAGATATAAATGAAGTGAGTGGAAGTCAGAGGTCATGAAGACATGGCTTCCCTGGGTTGAAAAAGACAGCAGAGCGAATTTAGCACCTCATTAGGAGAGACAATTAAAATCAGGAAAATTCTCAGGAGGAGATGATGAAAAATTCAAAAAGAGTCTCAACCACACAAACTATGATACCAATCCCCCCATTTGATATAGTGTTTGAGTCTAACCAAATGTTTGCTTTGCTACATAGTGAACTGGATTTCATTCTAGAAAAAATGGGAAAGGCTTTTAAAGAACAACGTTGGCGACGTATCTATATTCGTTCATTATTTGCATTTATTGAAAGTTGTGCTTATCGACTTAAACAAGATGCAATGATTTTTAAAAAATTTCCATTAAAAGAGGTTTATATTTTAAAAGAAAAAAGATATCACTTGAATGACAAAGGAGAAATAGTAGAGGAAAACTTACATCTAAAGACCCTAGCAAACCTTAGGTTTTCTTTTGATGTTTATGCAAGGGCTTGGGATATAAATTTTAAACTAGATATCAGTGATGTGCGCTGGGAGGATTTGAAAAAAGCATTAAAAATAAGGCATAGGATTACACATCCAAAGAATTTAAAAGACTTAGTAATATCCAATGATGAATGGCTAAAGGTAATGCATGCAGAGCAGTGGTTCTATGAGGAATTATCAAAATTACACCATGCTGTAGTCATTGCGCAAAAGGAAAAAACGCCAAAATAATGTCTTAAAGTCTTTAAAAATCGAAGAAACAAAAGATTATTTTATCAACTTCAATCCAAGAAATTTGTCTTTATCTTTTTTCATATAAAACAAAGGCGAGTGAAAGCCAGAGGTCATGAAGACATAGCTTCCCAAATTTTGCGGGACGCTCGTTAGCGTTAAAATCGCCTCGTAGGAATAGACGGTAAAAGCAGGAAAGAATTATCATTCTGAAGGTAATTTGCTTAGATTTGAAACAAAGTCATAAGATTGATAAATTATCTATACAAGAATAGAATTTAACCTGAATCCTGCGTGAATTTATAGATATATGATAGCACGATAAGCCAGGAAATTCATTGGAAACAAGGTTTTCTGGTATAATTGCTATGATTCTTCGTTTGGATTCTTAACATACCTTTTGGTTAGGTTAAGAATCAATGATGAAACGCAGTCCAAATTGTTTGAATATTGCATTTTTTGAGCAAGTCTTTGACATTTTCATGCAGGATTCAGGTTTAATTATAAAAGAATTCTAAAAAGGAGAGAAAAATGAAGAGAATTGATATCAGTCTTTTACTTTCATTTATTTTAATTTTTCTAATTTTTGGCCAACAAATGTTTTCCCAAGGGAGAGAAAAAATAAGCTTAATTGGAGAGCAAGGGAAAATAGCTTTAGTTGCAGAAGGGACTAAGCCCGGGATTGTCGGCCGCACTAAGGTGAATGTCAGTTTGATTGTAGAAAAGGGAAAAATAAGTCTAATTGGAGAAAATGGAATTGTCATTGGGTATATAGGAGAAAATGGGCGATTTAGTTTGAATAAAGGAATTGAAACGATAGGCCTTTTTGATAAAAACAATCGAAGAGTTGGGTCAATTGATAGAAATGGTAATCCCATCATTGATATTCCTAACTTGCGCATTGCTTTAATTGGAGAGAATGGACGAGAGGTTGGATATATAGGAGAAAATGGGCGAATATTATTTCAAAAAAATAAATAGTATATTCAAGAATTCTCAGAGTAATTGAGGCGATTGGAAGCAAAAGGCCATTAGGCATGGCTTTCCCAAAAATCAAAAAAGACGCTATTGCGAATAACCGCCTCATACAGACGGTTAATTTAAAATAAATTTTTCAGATAAGGAGGTAAATAATGAGTGAAAGATGTTTATTGTGTGACAAAGATGCAATAATAAAAGGTGTGCCGGGAAAAGGTGAATTTTCTGTTGAGTGTGCTACGTGCGGCAAAT
>Ga0315296_10002947_pt1 | contig 14387 bp, 10 predicted proteins | sample YL17G14_18_MG_FD_203921 | JGI IMG/M metagenome (GOLD analysis project Ga0315296, IMG submission 203921) | Sediment microbial communities from Yellowstone Lake, YNP, Wyoming, USA - YL17G14_18 | ecosystem: Environmental > Aquatic > Freshwater > Lake > Sediment | place: USA: Wyoming | collected... | reverse complement strand
TTTGCTCATGAGCCATGTGATGATTTTCGGGTAAAAGGTGAAAGGGGCTGCGTTAGGATGATCCGTGGTCATGTAGATTTTCCATGGATCCTCAATCAGCAACGCGAGTTCAAGTCCGATCGACCACTGGGTCGCGTGGGCATAGCTGCTGCGTTTGTATCTGAATGGTACTATGCCTGCGCTGGTTTCGGTTTCGACATCGTTGTTTATCCATTTGTTGTGGCTGAGTTGATAAAGAATGAATTGGAATGGTCCGTCAGCTGTCATAGTTGTGGTGTCTGTGAAAACAACTTGACCTATGTCAGTCGTTACGTGGTTGTGCGTATTGACATATTTCGCGATCTCTTCTGCTCCTGACTCAAAGGTTCGCCAGTCGCTTCCCTTAAACGAGCTGAATTGACAATGGGTAATGTGGATGATGGGTCTGTCGTTATTAGCTAAGTTCTCGACGCATTTCATGGTTTCTAAGCATGTTTCATAATTTCCAGGCTTTCCTAAATTGTTGGTATGAACATGAATCGTGTGCGGCAGGCGGAGAAGTTGATTAACCTTGCAGAGTCCTTGTATGATTTCACGCGGCGTGATGTCAAAATGCGGCACGGGGTCATCTATGTCCCTCACATTCCTGCCGAAGCCCCACGCTTCGAGCCCGCCCGGGTTGACCAGTTTTATTGCGTAGCCTTTTGTGGCTTCCATAGTCCAAGCTACGTAGGCTGCTGCGTCTTCGATCATGCCTTTCTGCAGAGGTTCCAATACAAACCAGCAGTCGCTTAGCAGGGGAAAAGCGGCCTTGTCTATCATGGGCGTGTCGTTCAATTCCTCATGCACATGACGTGCCATTAAGGGAGGCATCGCGGGTTCCATGACTGTCGTGTAGCCCATTCGAGCGTATCGGTAACCAGTCGTGAAGGTTGATGGAATAGACCGTCCAACGCCAGATCTGGTTTTCTCAGTTTTGGGTTCTACATCTCTGAAGTGATCTTCAGGTCTGAGGAGACGTCCTGCGTTGACTTTGGGACCAGCTATGTGAGAATGTATGTCCACGCCGCCGGGCATCACAATCATGCCTGAAGCATTGATGGTCTTCTTTCTTCCCCCGTTTAGCTTGTCAACTATTCTGCCGTCTTTGACGGCGATGTCCATTTTCTCTCCGTTTACCCTGTTGAGAGGATCGTAGACGAATCCATTCTTGATAAGTAGTTCAACCATTGGCTACGATCTCTCCTTCCTTCTTCTTGATTCTGCGCACTTCTCGCAGGATTTTACGCAGAATTTCTTCATCAGCTAAGCACGTTTTAGGGGGCCTGACGACTTTCTTCAGCGGTAGGGGCACTCTGTCCATGCGATAGGCTGTGCCTTCAGTCTCAATGCCAGCTATGGCGCAGGGGAACACAACATCAGCCATCAGGGATGTCGCATTCATTTCCGGGTCAATCACAACAAGCGGCTTTTGAACAAGATTTTTCACAGCTTCCCTTGGAAAGTGAGCAACTGGGTCTGAAGCTACAATCAAGGCGGCGTCTGATTCGCCTCGGCTCAGAATATCAACAACTGAGGTTTCACCGGGATTGTAACGTGGATAGCCGTGTGCCATGTCCACGGCGAAAGGATAGCCTGTCTGCCAGGTTGAGACTATGTTGGCTCCGGTGACATTGTAGTGCCCGCGCATGGGCATGATGATGAACTTGGTAAACTGGTTTAGATCCCGGACCAATGAGATGCCTGCCTCAATGTTACGTATCTTGCCTTCACTCATGGTCAAGCCAACGCCGAAAAACAAGGCGCCAAACTCGCAGTTGACAAGCACATCCGCCAGGTCTTCCAGAACCTCAATTGGCACGCCGCCTACTTCGTCAACTTGCAGCTCCTCTTCTTTCAGCAATGTGCGCAATGCTTGGAAAATCTCATAGTCCTTGTTGGGCTCAACTTGCAGGAAGCAGTCCGCTAGGTCTGCTGATCGCGTTCTGCGCACGTCGACTACGATCATCTTTCTCTCTTTTTCAAGCAGGGAAGATGGCAACTTCTTCAGTTGTTCCTGCCCCACACCTTTCTCAACTACTGCTTCATGAATCTCTTCAGCTAGTCTGCATGCTCTCTCCACTCTTTTCCCAGACCGATAAGCGCTGAGGTTTGAAATGTATTTGTGCCACTCGCTGTGACGGAATCTGCCTTCAGTGAAATTGGTGTATCTTTCAATGTGCCTGGGATGTGCGCTCCATGGGTTGCTGCCCCAATAAAGAATCAAGTCTGCTCGATGACGAACCTGACCCAATGTGGAAGTGGAGAAACCAACATCCTGTATGCTCAAAACCGAAGGTCCGTGGCACACTGTTGAGGTGTTGTCAATTACGCCGCCCACCTCTTCAGTCAACTCTAGTCCAACGCTCGTGGCTTCGCAACTCGTGTTCGACCAACCGTATAGAACAGGATAGGACGCTGCAGCAAGAATTTTGGCGCTTCTTTTGATCGCTTCGCTCAGCGAAGCCTCGACAAGTTTACCGTTTTCTCGGACAAGCGGTTTCAATGGTCGATGTCCTGAGTAGCCTAGAAACTTGGATTCGCCCATACCGCATGCGTTTCTCACCTTTGTGACAACATTGTTTTCAACTTCTATTTCCAAATCGTCACAAAGCGAACCACACACGGGACATGCGACGTTCGAGATAACCGTCATCAGATCATCACTTCTTGCCATAATGCAGTTGAAGCAGCTGTTGGAGTGTCAAAACTTCCTCTCCCTCTGCCGCAGGCTCAATCACAGCCTGAATACCCTTGAACGAAGGCATCCCAGTGCCGTCAGTCCTAGAATCCATAATGACACTAGCCCACGGTCCATACGGAACAAAAATCCTGCCCGGATGAGGCCCACGTAACGATTTCACCGCCCGCACCGCAACTGAACCGCTACTAGTAGTTATCTTGACAGGCTTTCCAGCCTTGGTACCCAGCTTTTCTAGGTCGCTTGGATCAACTTCACAGATTGTCACGCTTTTCCAGTATCTTTCAGAAAGCTTGCCATACTCTTTTCCCTGTCCCTGACGCAATGTTCGACCTGTAAGCAATGTGACGTTCAAACTAGGCATCTATGGCTCTCCAACTTGGTGACAGTAAGACTTGGCTTTGCGATACGGAAAAAACTACTAGCATAGCACATCCTATTAAGTTTACCACACGCACATGCAACAGACATAAAAAGCAGACCACCACTGTAAGATTATGCCCACTCGCGAAAAAGGTGAAAAAAATGTCCAAGCCGATCAAGAAAACAGTTATAATATTCCTTGACACCGACAAACACGCGAGCCCCTTTGACATTTTAACTGCAGTGGACCTGTTCCCCGACGCTCAAATCCTCTCTTACAGCAATGTGGCGCCGGAAGACTCCAAGCGAATCATCCAAGACGCAATGTTCCCGCGAGGTCCAGAGGGTGCAAAGCAGACCAAACTGTTCATCGGAGGCTACGATGTGGAGAAAGCAGTAGAGATCTTAGAGATCGCCAAGAAGAGCATGTTCCCACCTTTTGAGTTAACCGTTATAGTCGACCCCAGAGGAGCTTACACTACAGCTTCTGCTGCCGTAGGCAAAACCCTGTCAGCTCTAATGGAGAAAAACCTAGGCGACTTCGAAGGCAAGACCGTAACGGTTCTGGCTGGAACAGGACCTGTAGGTCAGGTCGCGTCGAGACTCTACGCCATGGAAGGCGCAAACGTAATAGTTACCTCACGAGATCTCGCTAGGTCCACAGCGCTCGCACACAAAATCAATGCCGAGACAACCACTGAAAGAGTCCGCGGCGTCAAAGCTGCTTCAGGCCACGAAGTTGGAGAAGCAATCAAAGACTCGCACGTGATACTCTCAGCTGGCGCAGCTGGAATTGCCCTCCTACCTAGGGCCGCTCTTGAGGAATTCGGATCCAACTGCAAGGTTGTAGCAGACATCAACGCTATTCCACCGTTAGGCGTGGAGGGACTCAAGCCTAATGATGAGAACGCAGAGCTGATGCCTGGTATGTACGGTATCGGTGCACTAGCTATAGGCACTTTCAAGAACAAGATAGAAGCGCAGTTGTTCAAGCGGGCAGTTGAGTCACCTAAAGGAGTATTCGATTACAAGGTGGCTTATGAAGTAGCCAAATTGGTTGTGCTGGAGAAACTCAAGAAAAACAAACAGCAAAGCCCCGGCGAGAGCGGGCGGAATCTGCTTCCCTTCTGATAGCTACGCCTCCATGGGCGCGCTGTTTGGTCGCTTCTCGTTCACTCTGGGTTGGGAGCGCGTAGTGTTTTAAGATCGAGTTTGGTGAAATCAGAAATTACCAAATCAGCATTGGACAAGTCTTGATTGCCGCTGTTCGGGTTGCGGTAACCGATACGCTTCATTCCAGCCTCAGTCGCAGCTTCGATTCCCAGTTTGGAATCCTCAATCACAACGCACTCGGCGGGGTCTACGCCTAGTTTTTTGGCTGCCTTGAGGAATATTTCTGGGTCGGGTTTGCTATGAGTAATGTCTTCTGAGCAGACAACCGTGTCAAAGAGTTGCTCTATGCCTAACTTATCCAAGTAATAATGTGCAAGTTTCCTGTGCCCACTGGTTGCGATTCCCAGCTTGAAACCGTGTTTTTTTAGATTTCTGATCAGATCCAAAACTCCTTTTGTGGGCTGAGTCTTCCCCGCAAGCAGTCTGAATAAGACTCTTTCTTTCTCGCGAAACAAGCTGTCCGTTGTTGTGTTGAGCTTGTACTTTCGAATTAGGTCGTTGAACTCGAATTCTGCGGTTGTTCCTGTGTAGGATCGCAACTCCTCTGTTGTTATCTTAATGCCGTGCTTGAGCAGAGTCTGTTTTTCTGCTTCGATGTGCATTGGTTCGCTGTCTACGATGACTCCGTCCATATCGAAAATTACAGCCCTTATCATATCACTCGGTCTTCCTTTATGTTAGCAGTTCATTCTGTTTTGCGCACTCGTATGAATGTTTTGTGTCCGATTCATACGCCGCTCGTTCCTTGCTACGCTACGAAGACTCTTAAGGAAGATGAAACTTTATTGAAGGCAAGCCGCGAACGTACGACCGACATTGTCTGAAGAACTCAAGGTAGAGTGGATAGGAATGCAGCCTCAAACCATCAAATATCAAACAGGAACTGGGACCTTTGTGGAGGTTGAGGACACTTTTGCCGAAATGTTTCCTATGTGGGCTGGGAGAGTCTTGATAACGGCTGAAAATGAAAAGTGGGCTCTGACCGCGGCTAGAAATGCCACAGGTTTCGGAACATCAATCATTATGTCGCCTGCTGAAGCTGGAATCGAAGCCACAGTGTTCGCCAACGAGACTCCAGATGGAAGAACAGGCATTATCATTCAGATTTATCACCGCAGTAGACTTGATTTGAAGTCTCAGATGATTCTTAGGATCGGTCAATGTGTCATGACGTGTCCCACGACTGCAGCGTTTGACGCTCTGCCTGAGGCTAAGCGAAGAATGAAGGTAGGCCGCAGCCTCCGCTATTTCGGCGATGGCTTCCAAAAAAGAGACACCATGTTTGAACGTCACGTTTGGCGCATTCCAGTGATGGAGGGCGAATTCACTGTTGAAGACCGTTTCGGCGCGGTTGATGCCATAGGAGGAGGGAACTTTCTGATAATGGCTGAGAGCCAGAGAGCAGGCGTGCAGGCTGCCGAAGAAGCAGTGAATGCTATAAGCCTGTTGAACGAGAAGGTCATCCTGCCATTTCCCGGCGGTGTATGCCGCTCAGGGTCAAAGGCGGGTTCACTGAAGTACAAGCTGAAAGCGTCAACCTTCCATCAGTTCTGCCCCAAGTTGAAGAAACTTGTGCCCGATTCCCGTGTTCCAGATGAGGTAAACGCCATTTACGAAATAGTGATTGATGGCTTAAGCATAGATCCCATTAAACAAGCTATGACTGCAGGCATAAAGGCGGCGGTCAAGGTTCCAGGCATCCTGAGAATTTCAGCGGGGAATTATGGAGGCAAGCTGGGTCAATACAAGGCTGATCTGAAAGAGGTTCTCAATCTACATCCAACAACATAGGATGTGCATATTTAGTATGCGCTTGGTTGTGGCCGTAACTGGGGCTAGCGGCGTCATTTATGGCAAACGCTTGCTGCAAGTCTTGAAGGACAAAGGCGTCGAGACACATCTGATAATAAGCAATGCAGCTCAAAAGGTAATCGAACACGAACTTGGGAATGACAAGAAAGACTTTGAAAAGCTTGCTGACCATGTTTATGAAGCAGATGACTTGACCGCTCCTTTAATGAGTGGTTCATTCAAAACCGATGGCATGGTAATAGTGCCATGTTCAATGAAAACATTGTCCGGTATTGTTCACGGATTCGCCCACAACCTCGTTCTGAGAGCGGCGGATGTCGCGCTGAAAGAGAAGCGCTGTCTTATAGTTGTGCCACGCGAGACTCCGTTGAGTACTGTTCATCTGCGCAACATGCTTGCAGCAGCCAAGCTGGGAGTTTATGTCGTCCCAGCTATGCCGGCTTTCTACCACAAACCCAAAGATATTAGCGGCCTAGTTGACTTCGTCGTTGGAAAAGTTCTAGACTGTCTTGGGCTTGAGCATGAATTGTTCACGCGCTATTCGGGCATAAAGGCGAGGAGCTGAACTGCGTTTGAAACTGGTGCGCTTCACTGTAGATCAGAGAGAATCATATGGTGTGCAGACTGCCGAGAATCAAATCCTAGACTTGCGGGTTCTGTCACAGCTTTTGAATCGACCTTTCCCGTCTTCCCTTGATCGTCTGATTTTTCTGGGCGAAAAGGGGCAGGGAGGTGTCGAACGTCTCGTCAAAGAAGCGAACGAGAAAGACAAGACAAGGGCGATTGTATCCATTAGCAAGGTAAAACCGCTTGCGCCAATTGCCTATCCTCCAAAGGTCGTATGTCTTGGCCTGAATTACCGTGACCACATTGCTGAGCAAAATGCAGCGATACCAGACGATTTAGTCATTTTCATGAAGCCTAGGACCGCGGTTGTGGGTCCAGATGATTTCGTAATCAAGCCACCGTTCGTTAGCAAATTGGACTATGAGGCAGAGCTAGCGGTTGTCATTGGCAAGAAGGGCAAGAACATCAGCTTAGAAGGGGCTAAACAGCACATTTTTGGATACACGTGCTTCAACGATGTCTCTGCAAGAGACATTCAATTCAAAGACAAGCAGTGGACTCGCGGGAAAAGCTTCGACACTTTTGCGCCGATTGGACCATGCATCACTACAGCAGATCAGGCTGGTGATCCAAACGACTTGTGGATTCGGACGCGGGTAAACGGCACCTTGCGTCAAGACTCGTCTACACGCAATATGGTCTTCAACGTCTACGAGATAGTACGTAGATTAAGCCAGGTTATGACGCTTGAACCCTGCGACGTGATAGCCACAGGCACCCCTGCAGGTGTGGGATTCGCTATGAAGCCTAGCCCTGCGTTTCTCAAGTCGGGAGATGTAGTTGAAATAGAGATTGAGAACGTTGGACTCTTGAGAAACGAAGTTAGGGAAACAGGGCAGGTTACTTAATCCCCATTTCCGCCAGCTTCATGTCGAATACTTCACGAAGTAAAGCTATTGGAAGTCTTCCGTTGGCAGCTATTGCATCATGAAGGAATTTCTCGCTGAATCTCTTGCCCATTCTCTTCTTAGTGTCTGCCCGCAGTTGCAGAATCAAGTGTTTTCCGAGCAGATACGAAAGGGGATAGCCAGGAGTCAGGGTGTACCTTCGAACCTCCGCCACCGCTCCTTCTTTGGACATTCCTGCCTCCTTCGTAAGCATGTCAACCGCTTCGTCGAAGGCCATTTCGTTGCGCGAGAGTTTGACATCAACAATTATTCTCACTGCACGCCATATTCCGTCGTTGATTTTCATGAATTGGCTTTCTGGACCTGTAATGAATCCATGCTCTGCCATCATTTCTTCACCGTAGTGAGCCCAACCCTCAATCGTTTCAGTTCCCTCAGAAAACAGGCGGACGAGCGAGCTGCGATTGGACATTGCGCCTTGTAGGAAGTGCCCAGGAAAGCCTTCATGCACCGCTGTACCGGGAATGCCCGCGTAGTTGAGGTGTCTGCCCAAGTTCTTGATGTCTTTAGGGCGGGTTACGACGTAGATGCCTTCCTGTCGCATGTCAAACTTCGCTGGCATGATGAGGGCGGCAAAAGGCAATAGCGGAGCCATAAAGGCAGGTGTCTCTTCAACATGGAGTTTGTCATCTGGATATACTGTTGCTAGATCGTTCGTAAGGATAAATTTTCTTGCTCGCTCCATTGCCTCTCTTGTGGCTTTGAGTGCTCCTTCAAACGTTCTAGGCGCCTTGGCTTCAATCATTGCCATAACTTCTTTAACCCTTTTTCCTGGCGCAATCTTTCCAGCTAGTCTGTCCCGTTCCTTTTTGAGTTCTCTAAGGTACTCGACGCCCAACTCGTGGATCTCATCTGCTGTCATGTCCAAGCCTCGAAGTTTCAGCCACTTCTCAAACTTCTCTTTGCCCAGCGCCCACTCAGTCTGTGTTTTGTGCAACAGGGATTTTAGCCACTCCAAATGCTGTTTTAATGGTTGCTGGAGATCAGTAGTTGCCTTTGTCAGTCGACTGTGGAGTTCATCTGAGACAACGCCTTTTGTTGATGCCACGAGAAACATGAACAGGCCTGGAATCTGTTGGCAGCTTTCAACTGCAATCTCAGTCCACAGTCTTACTGGTTTTGATTTTTCGAAGCGTGTTCTGAACTCTTCCAGATATTTAGGTAGTTTTTCCATTCTGGCAACTATTGCGTCAACTCTCTTCTCCACGGGTGCGTAGTCTCGAGTCAACATCACGAAGAAAACGCCGCCAACTTCGTCGAAAGCGTCTGGATTGGTCTCCCAAACGCGATGCTCGTACACTTGGAACTCAAGCTTTTCATACATTTGTTCGAGCACTTTCCAGTCGATTTTGCGGTCGGCGCTGAGTTTCTTGTACTTCACTGTTTTCTTCATCTTGCCAATCCAGTCTTTGGCTATCTCAAGGCTTTCAAACACGTTTCTGCTGCTTCCATCAGGCATAAACCAGTCATATGGATCGTGCAATCCGTAAAACGTGGCGTAATGAGGGTTTTTCTCCATGTATTTCGTGAACATTTCCATGTTGAGTTTTTCGAATTTTTCGTTTTCGCTCATTCTCTTTCGCCTTCTTGAGCTGCAACACTATGCGGAAGATATGTTTATAACCCTTTTAGAATGGTACTTACGAGTGATAGAATAAAGTTCCATAAACTTCAAATTCACAAGCAACACAATACTGCTACGCAGAAAAAATTGTAGGAGAAAGGAGAAAAACATGTACACAATGTCAATACATCCATTTGGCAAACTTAACCTCAAAGCAGCAATATTGATGCCAGTGCTGTTGCTTTCGATGTTTACCGTGATTCCATTAGTGAACACACAAGTCTTTCCTAACATAGGCAAGATATCTCCAACACTGTTGAACGAAATGACGAACGCAGGCGAATCTGTCAATGTGTTGATTAAAACCTTCACGCAGGAGTATTCCAGCTTGGTCAAGCAGATAAGCGACCTTGGAGGAAACGTTGGGTTCCTGTTCAAGTACGTGAACGGGTTGTCTGCTTCTCTCCCTGTAAGCAAGGTCTTGGAGTTAACTCAAAACACCTTAGTGGAAAGAATATACTATGAAGACCAAGTACAAATATCAAGCGAAGGCAGCGACACAGATAACTTGCTTGCCGACCCCGCAATTCTGGAAGAAGAATTTGAAACTGTGGCATTCACTGAAAAAGAGTTGTCATCAGCTGATCCTACCAATTATTGGAACACTATCGCCATGGGAGCACAAGACACTTGGCCCGAAACAAACATGGGTGCAGGCTCACTTGCCGTGGTCATTGACACCGGCATATGGACTTCCCATTTCATGTTTGCGCCAAAAGTGGCCCTCGGAGAGATGATTGGAGGAGCGGACGTAAGCCGCGACAACCTTACTACCTATAACCTTTATCCCCCAACATGGCCTTACGACGCAAAATATTTCGGATGGGACAACTCCCTCAACTATTACCATGGAGGTCATTGTGCTGGAATCATAGCAAGCAGAGGTGGTGTGATAGCCAGTCCTGGAACTAGACTCTACACTTACGCACGAGCCCTCGAACTATACGGTGGAATCCCACTGCCAACAGATGAGTTAGGACGCAAGACAATATGGCTCCTTGGAATGGCGCCTGCAGCAAGCCTCTACATAGTTAAGATCTTCGACCACACAGGAGGATCTATACCGCGAGGAATAATCGTTGCGGCATTCGAACATGTCCTCGACTTGAAACTGGTTCATGGATATGATGTCGATGTCCTCAGCATGAGCTTTGGTGGCGGCGCCCTCTTCGATGGAAGAGATATGTATGAAAAACTCATTGACACTTTCACCGCAAATGACATGACACCGGTTCCTTCCGCGGGCAATAACGGCCCCGCGTCTATGACCGGGGGAACCCCTGGAGCTGCATACACTTCGATTACTGCAGGCATGGCGGCAAACCCTGTTAATACTAAAGCTTACTGGGATTACTCGTACAACATACTAGGCAGAGGAGCTTACCTATTCACCAGTCCAACTCCACAAATCGATACTATCAGCAGTCGTGGGCCCTCAGCTGATGGTCGCTTGAAGCCCACAGTGTCAGCGACAGGAAGATACGTGCTCTCAGCTTACATCACCGGCGGTGCCACAAGTATAGCTTGGGCGTCTGGAACATCTATGGCAGCTCCAGCCGTTGCTGGTGCCACTGCTCTACTCAACGCATATTCCGAGATGAATACACTTGGAGCTAGTCCAGAAGACTATAAACAAGCACTCACAGGTGGAGCAGTGTGGTTGCCTGGCTACAATCAATATGACCAAGGTGCTGGATACATCAACGCAGCTAATGCTCTAGCACTTCTAAAGACCGACTCATCCTATGGAGATGTTGCACCTCCGCTACCCGAGGAAGGCAGTCTAATGGACATTAGTAATATACCGATCGTTACTGCTGGCGTGTTCACAACGTCTATCATCAATTTGCCGCCTGGACACCATAAAGAGTTCATATTCCAAGCCACAGAAACTACAGACTCCATTAGACTTGAAGTGACCAACGTTGTAGTTGGTTCTAATCCATTAGGATTGAACAGCTTAGAAGTGTATGTTCAAAGCGCCAAGAGAACAGTGTCCAACTATTATGTCTTCGGTGCCAACGTCATTGGCAACTCATGGTTCCACATCACAGACGACACCACAACTTGGAGCGTTCCACCGTTCACACCTGAACCAACATTCACATGGCGAACGCAAGTAATTGAGCCCGGATACGTGAAAGTGGTAATACAGAACGACTGGACCAGCTATGACAATGCATCATGCGACATAAAGATCACGGTAACCAAGGCTAAGAATACTCCAGCCACTATAACAATGTCAGGACTTTTGTGGCCAAAGCAATCAATAGGTTGGATAAGCGTTCCTGTTCCTCTGACTGCAACCAAAGCCATCATCGAACTCTGGTGGGTACACGACTGGAAGAAGTATCCAACCGCAGACATAGATATGACCATATTCTGGAATGGAGCATACGACTATCGCGCTTCAACATCGAACTCCCCTGAAAGAGCAGTTCTGACGGGACCAACGGGCAATATCCTCTTGCTAATCAGCGCATATGAAATGCACACGGGACGCGAACCCTTCGAACTAAGAATAACATTCGTCTGACAGCCCAACAAGAAAAGCAGTTCCATCTCCCCTCTTTTTTATTATACAGATTTAGCAAAGGAAGCTGCGACCCAAAAAATAAACTGTATCATCTAACTTCACGTGAGAATTTAGTTATGCTATTTAGACGTTTGTCCGTAGTTTTCGCTAAGCTCTAAAAGGTCAATTGTGTCAACCCTGTTGTCGTTGTTAAAGTCACAGTAGGGGTTCCAGCTGGATTGTGTTGAGTCAGATCCATAAGCTTTGCCCACCCCAAGAAGATCAAAGACGTCGACTTGTCCGTCACCTTGAACATCGCCCAAAATCGTTACTCTTACTTTACCATCGACAAAAGTGTTATCAGCTATGTCTGTTTCACCCCCAACTTGACTCGCCGCTGCGCTAATAGTGTAACTGCCTTTCGCAAAACCAGAAGTATTCCAACTGAAAGGGACAATTGCAATTTCTGCACTTCCCAAATCAATAGGCGATTCTTCGATTAGGGTTGTGTTGGCATATACAGAAATCATAGTGGTGTCATCGTAGATCCCTTGGTTTTCTACGATCACATCTATAGACATCGAGCTTCCTTCACCAATCAAGGATTTAGAAGGCAAAACACTCATGATGGCTACGTCATGATCTTGTTCTGGAGGCCGCTGGGGGTATGGGGGATTTTTTGTCACCCAGAAGTCGGCGAGTCCTGCGCCATAAGACTCTGTGCTTCCAGCCAGTATGTATCCACCATTGCTTGTCTGTTGAACAGAATACGCTTTCTCGTCAGCACTTCCTCCATTAGCTTGGTTCCAACGCATAATTCCGTTTGCATCGGTTTTGACCCACCAGAAATCCCAACCGCCCAGCCCGTAAGATGTTGTGCTTCCTGCTATTACATATCCTCCGTCGCTGGTTTGCTGAACTGAATATGCTTCTTCATCAAACATGTCACCATAGGCTTGACTCCAGATTTGATTACCGAAACCATCAGTTTTGACTAGCCAGAAATCGCTGCGGCCGGCGCCAAACGAGTTAGTCCATCCAACGATTATGTATTCTCCGTCACTGGTTTGCAGAACAGAGCGAGCCACATCGTAATTAGCTCCTCCATATGTCTTATTCCATTGCGCTGTTCCAACAGAATTAGTTTTAACCATCCAAAAATCAGAGCTCCCAGAACCAACCGAGTCAGTCTCACCTGCAATTATGTATCCTCCATCGCCGGTTTGAAAAACAGAAAAAGCACGGTCTGAACCGGTTCCACCGTAGGTTTTGTTCCACTGCATGTTCCCGCTCGAATCAGTCTTGACCAGCCAGAAATCCCGTCCTCCAGCCCCAAAAGACTCCGTAAACCCAGCCATTATGAATCCCATGTCGCTCGTTTGTTGAACACAATAAGCACTGTCTTCATAGATTCCACCATACGTTTTGCTCCATCGCAACGCACCGTCAACCTCAGTCTTGACCAGCCAAAAGTCGGCGTTGCCCGAACCGAAAGACTTGGTGAACCCCACAACAATATAGCCTCCATCATTCGCTTGACGGACACAATAGGTCTCATCAACAGAGGCTCCACCATATGTTCTATTCCACTGCATATTTCCGTCAAAGTCGGTCTTCACCAGCCAAGAATCGGCCAAGCCAGCACCGAGAGATTCGGTAAACCCAGCTACTACATATCCGCTGTCGCTGGTTTGTTGAACACAATACGCCACGTCTATGTATGCTCCTCCAAAAGTAGCGTTCCAAATGCTTTGGGCAGTTTTGGCAGGGATAACTTGAAGACTAGCAGTCAAAGCCGCCAAGGCGAACAGAAGCAACCAGATCATGGTTCTAGCCGCTATTCTCTTTCGTACAGTCTTCAACTCTCTCCCTGCTCAATCATATATTACGTCTATGTTTGAGATTTATCGTTTATGAAAGAATGTTCCATTTGGTATCCTATTCGCCGACTGTGAGCGCGCATATTAGACCCAGCCATACGAGGATGTTAGTAAGCCTTTTAGGCACAATGCAATGAAGAGCCAGCTCGGGCCTCCACAAAGGCTAGACTTACGCACAAAGATATCCGCCAAGTCTACTTAAAATCCTACTAACAATCATCCATAGTTCAAAAGAACGTGGAGGTCCTCTTCAAACTCTCCCAAACGCGCCCGCTTTTATATTTGTCTCGAACCGAACGGCGATGTCTATCCGTGCGTGTTCTTTCCACATGAAGCAGCTATGAAAGCCGACAACGTGCTCAAGGGTGATTTCGAACAAATTTGGAGACATTCCGGGTTATTTTGGCAGATTAGAGACAAAGGCAAGTTGAGAGAGGACTACGGAAGTTGCCAATAGCGATATGCATGCGGCGGATGCAGAGCCAGAGCCTACAGCTATTTCAGCGCGGCGGGACGTCCTCGCACCCGACCTTGTTGCGCGTTGGACAAAGACGCTTGGCAAAGAATCCAACTGAATGTGAAAGCAAGAAAGTGAATGGGATCAAGCAAGATAGTTACTTAAGGGCTCCATCCATTCAATCTCTTTTAGAGGTATCTTGCTGGCTTTCCCTCTTATCGATGAAGCGAAGTGCAAGACACTTCGATTTGGTTCGAAGCCGTATATGGTGCGTCCAGCTTTTGTGACGATCACATTTACTATGACTGA
>Ga0315296_10002946_pt1 | contig 14394 bp, 10 predicted proteins | sample YL17G14_18_MG_FD_203921 | JGI IMG/M metagenome (GOLD analysis project Ga0315296, IMG submission 203921) | Sediment microbial communities from Yellowstone Lake, YNP, Wyoming, USA - YL17G14_18 | ecosystem: Environmental > Aquatic > Freshwater > Lake > Sediment | place: USA: Wyoming | collected... | reverse complement strand
ATCACAAGTGCACCTTCCATGCCGAGATCCCCGTTGAATCCCTCGACTCCAGCGATCCCCTTCCTGTCTGGATAGAAGTCAACTATCCGGATTTGGACTACACGAACCCGGCCGGCATTGAAAACGATGCCGACGACGCGCTGTCCGGGTACTGCCGGTTTGATGTCCCGGTCTCCGAGATCATACGAACCGGCTGGGCGAGAAGCTGGGGCGGTGGTGAAGACGATCGCGGGAGAGGAGTTGCCATCGACCCCACAGGCAATGTCTATGTAACCGGGTGGTTCAGTAAGACAGTGGACTTCGATCCCGGCCCCGGGATCGATAACCGTACTTCGAACGGTTCCGAGGATGCTTATCTGAGCAAGTTCGACACGTCAGGCGTCTTCAAGTGGGCGCGAACCTGGGGCGGAACTGCCATCTGGGACACTGGGCTTGCGGTTGCGGTCGACAGCTCAGGAGATGTCTATGTCGTGGGCAGGTACAGCCAGACGGTGGACTTCGACCCTGGCAAAGGAACGGATGAGCACACCTGGAATGGCGGTGATGCTGATATCTTCCTCAGCAAGTTTGATTCTTTCGGCAACCACCTGTGGGCGGTCACTTGGGGTGGAACCGGGCACGACATTGGGTCTGGAATAGCGATTGATGGGTCGGATAATATCTACATCTCAGGTTATTATGAGAATTCCGTGGACCCACACTACACTGTGGATTTCGATCCCGGTCCCGGGATCGATAACCATACCTCCAATGGTGCGGCCGATTGCTTCTTGAGCAGGTTCGATTCCGCGGGCAACTTCCAGTGGGCGCGCACTTGGGGCGGGGCACTCTTCGACGAAGCCCTGGGGCTTGCTGTGGACGGCCTTGGCGGTCTCTGTGTTACCGGTGGTTTTAGTAAAACCGTCGACTTCGATCCCGGCGACGGAACCGATGAGCATACAGACAACGGTGGAATCGATGCCTTCCTGACCAACTTCGATTCTTCGGGGACCTTCCAGTGGGCGTTAACCTGGGGTGGATTGCTGCAAGATGTTGGCTGCGCAGTCACCGCAACCGCCTCGGGCAGTATGTATGTGGCGGGGACCTTCATGGAGACTGTAGATTTCGACCCGGGCCCTGGGACCGATAACCATAGCTCCTTTGGTGACGACGATATCTTTCTGAGCGGATTTGATTCATCAGGGACCTTCCAGTGGGCGCGCACATGGGGGGGTGCAAAGGGTGAAGAAGCTCATGGAGTGGCTGTCGACGGCTCAGGTTATGTCTATGCTACAGGGCTATTCAATGAGATGGTGGACTTCGATCCCGGTGCAGGGTCGGATGATCATACCTCCAATGGTCTCACCGATTTCTTCGTGAGCAAGTTCGATTCCTCGGGAACCTTCCAGTGGGCGCGGACCTGGGGAGGGGCGGACGAGGACTACGGCGCGGGGGTCGCGGTCGATGACTTGGACGATGTCTTTGTCACCGGATACTTCATGGAAAGCGTCGATTTCGATCCCGGACCGGGTCTCGATGAGCACACTTCAAACGGAGATCGTGATGCTTTTCTCATGAAGTTGCTGCCAAACGGCTGCTGGTGACAACTCTGACCTTGAAAAAAGCGGAAAATCTCCAACTGGTATGTTGATTTGTCTTAAGTTCTCGTGTATGAACACTAATAGGAATCCAGAAAGGAAAGAGGAGACGGAACAATGACAGTGGGAGGGCGAGACTCCTGTCGAGCCGAGATGGGAATGGCTATGCGGCTCGACGGGAGTCTCGCCCTCCCACTTTCGTATCTCGCTTGTGAGCTTGGGAAGCTCGTAGCCCGGCATCTCCTCTGCGGGGATCCTTTTCATCCGCTTTTGATTGAACCCTCCACCCGCGCTACAATATGCATATGACTCTAGACACTCTCTTTGACCGAGTACTCGAGATCCAGTCGACCTATCCGGGTGCGAGCGGGAAGCTGTCGACGATCATCGACCGCATCGGGATCGCCGCCAAGATCACCGCGAACGACCTCAACCGCTCCCGCATGGCGGACACGATGAACCAGACCGACGGCATGAACCCGTCCGGCGAGCTCTCCAAGATGCTGGACAACAAGGCGAGCTGGAACTTCAAGAAAGCGCTGTCGTCGACCGGGCTGTGCTGCGGGTTGATCTCGGAGGAGGAGGACGGGGTGCACATCGTGCCGGGGAACGAGGACGGGGAGTACGTGGTGGCGTACGATCCGCTCGACGGCTCGTCCAACATCGACATCAACGTGACGGTGGGATCGATCTTTGCCGTGTGGAGGCGCCTGACCAGGTCGGGCAAGCCCAAAGACGAGGACATTCTGCGGCGCGGGCGGGACATGGTGGCGGCAGGGTATATCATGTACGGCCCGTCGACGGTGCTGGTGTACGCGAGCGAGGGGACGATCGACGCGTTCACTCTCGATCCGGCGATCGGGGTATGGTTTCTCTCTCAGCCGGATATTCGCATCCCCGGTCGCGGCAAGACGTTCAGCGCGAACGACGCGCGCAGGCACCTCTGGAAGCCGTACGTGCGCGAGTTCTGGGAGTGGCTGCACAGCGAGGAGTACTCCGGAGTGGGCAAGAAGGGTGTGAGCCGGCACGTGGGGTCGCTGATCGCGGACGTGCACCGCACGATGGTGCGCGGGGGAGTGCACATGTACCCGGCGGGCGAGGATTATCCGAACGGGAAGATACGTCTGATGTACGAGGCCGCGCCGCTGGCGTGGATGCTCGAGCGCGCGGGCGGCAAGGCCGTGACCGGGACGGGCGAGAACATCCTCGACAAGTTCCCGCAGAACGTGCACGACCGCTCCCCGATCATCCTCGGAAGCGCATTCGAGGTCGACAAGTTCGAGGAGTTCCGCACGAAGTGGGAAAAAGACCACGAGGCGTATAATTAGAGCCGCGCGTTGGGATTGACATCCATATCGATGGGATTCACGTGCAGGGGCGGACCCTCGGCAGGTCCAGCACGACAAATAGCGGGTCGTCATACTGCGAATTCAACGTTATCGTTCTGACGGGACGGCCGTTGATATCGATCATGGCCTCCATGCCCGCATGCGTGTGGCCCGCCACGGCATGGGTCACCTTGTTGAATTCAGATGCGATTCTCCCCAATGTGAAGTTCCCGTAGTAGGCGTTTGAAAAGCCCCATTTGAAGTTGCCGGGCTTCCTTCTGATCTGCTGCTCGAATATCGGCGAATGGGTGACCAGGACGATCTCTTTCACGTCGGTATTATTCTGCGCCGAGTGCAGTCGCTCGCGAAACGGGGGCTCGAGCAGCCGCGAGAACGCGATATCGTTCCACTGCCAGTCGACCATCCACGCGTCCGCGTCGAACTCCTTCTTTCTCCTCCAGTTCTCGTCCGGGGATGCCTTGAATTGCGGATCCTGCGCTGAATAGTCATACCAGGCTATCGACCCGACGATCGCGACCCCACCCACAATCAGGTTCTCATCGTCCAGCCAAATCGCCCCGCTCGACTTTGCGACATTCGGGATAGCCTGGGTCCACAGCAGTTCGCTCGGATGCCGCTTGTCGTTGTTCCATACATCGTGGTTTCCCGCACACGCGCATACCGGCACGCCGATCCTGGCGAATTCCTCGAATACAATGCCGATATTCTCGATGCCCTCGCCGATGTCGCCTCCGATCGCGACGGCGTCGGGCTTCTGAGCGCGGATATCGTGCACGAGTTTCGTCAGCCGCGGCAGCGACGTGATACCAAGATGAATATCGGCTGTGACGACAATGCGGGGCATGAGGACTCAATTACCGGCCTGCACGCCTCCGCGGATCGGCAAGCTCACAAGCTTCCGGTACCTTCCTCCACTATGTCTCGGACGAGATGAGCAAGATCCCTGACCTGATCGATGGTTTCCGGACGGTCGAGAGGCCCTTCATGGTATTCCTCGCTTGGGTAACGGAGCTGAACGCCGTAGATATTCAGATCGACCAGTTGCCAGAAACGATCGACTTCTACTCCGTGATCCTCGAGGATTGTCAGCAGCCTGGAGATATCGTGCGTGTAAGGGAATGCAGCGCCGACGTGAGCGATCCAGGCCTTGAGGGATTTCTCAACGGCCTGCTGCGCGTGAAAACCGAATATCCGGTCGGAGAAGACTTCTGAATCGAGCATGGCCGAAATCGCCCTGAGGTCTTCGAGGGCCTTAGCCAGCATCAGCCGGGCGGACTCAGCCTCGCTCATATATCACCTTCCCCTCCCTCAACGCCGTGCCGATTATGTGGCCGCCTGAGCCACGCCATTTCTCGACTTCTTCCCTTGTGAAGAGCAATAAGTCGAGCGGGAACCGGAATCGTGCAAGCGACCTCCACAGGTCCCCGAGAACGGTTCTCCTGGGTCTCTCCGCATCGAAGGAACTGGAATCGATGATGAGAAGGTCGAGATCGGAATCCGGACTTATGTCGCCATGGACCTGGGATCCAAAAAGGACGATTTGCTCCGGGTTGATCGCATCTACGATCACATTGACCATTTCCTGGAGGATTTCGTCTGTTACTTCCGTCATGCGTCGACCCTCTCGGGAGCCTTTCTCTTCACACCCGGCGCGAGGTCCTCGACCCTCGTCTGAAACTCGAGCGAGGCCTTGATGAAGTCGCGGAACAGAGGGTGCGCGCGCTGAGGGCGCGACTGGAACTCCGGATGAAACTGGGTCGCGACGTACCACGGATGATCCTTGATCTCGATCATCTCGACGAGAAGATCGTCCGGCGACACTCCGCTCATAATCATTCCCGCCTCTTCGAGCAAGGGGCGGTACTTGTTGTTGATTTCGAGACGGTGGCGATGCCGCTCCTGGACGACATCCTGGCCGTACGCGTCGCGCGCTCTCGATCCGGGTTTCAGGTGGCAGGGATAATGCCCGAGCCGCATCGTGCCGCCCTTGTGCGTGATCTTCTTCTGGTCCGGCATGAGGTCGATAATCGGGTCCGGGGTGAGCTCGTCGAACTCGGTCGAGTTGGCGTCCTTGATGCCGAGAATGTTTCTGGCGAACTCGACCGTGGCTATCTGCAATCCCAGGCACAGTCCCAGGAACGGCACTTTCTGCTCACGGGCGTACTGGCACGCCAGCGTTTTGCCCTTGATGCCGCGATCGCCGAATCCGCCGGGGACGACGATCCCGGAGTAACCGGTCAGCAGGTCCTGCCAGTCCGGATTGCCCTCGAGCCTCTCGGAGAGAATGCAGTCCACGTCCACGCGCACCCTGTTGGCGATGCCGCCGTGCGCGAGCGCCTCCAGAACGGAGATGTAGGCGTCGCGGAGTATCGCGTACTTCCCCACGAGCGCGATCTTGAGCTTTCCCTTGGGCGAGCGGATCGCCTCCGTCATGTTTTCCCATTCGCTCAGGTCGGGTTTTCCACAGGTGATGTTGAGGAGCTCGACGAGCTTCCGGCCGAGCCCGGCTTCCTCGAACAGGAGGGGAATGAAATAGATGTTGTCCACGTCCACATTGGAGAAGATGCAGTCGATGGGCACGTTGCAGAACAGTGCGATTTTCTTCTTCAGATCGATGTCCATGGACCTGGTTGAGCGACACAGGAGGAGATCGGGCTGGATGCCGATCTCCCTCAGCTCGCGTACCGCGTGCTGAGTCAATTTCGTCTTGAGCTCGCCGGTGGTGGACAGAACGGGGAGGAAGGTGAGATGGACGTTGATCACATGCCCGCGCGGCTGCTCCATGCGGAACTGGCGGATCGCCTCGAGGAAAGGCAGGCTCTCGATATCGCCGACGGTGCCCCCGATCTCGACGAGAACCACATCCGGCTTCTCGTCCTCGCCCGCGCTCAGGCGATGGATGCGGTCCTTTATCTCGTTGGTGATGTGGGGGATGACCTGGACGGTGGCGCCGAGATAGGAGCCCTTGCGCTCCTTGTCGATGACGGCCTGGTACACCTGGCCGGTGGTCACGTTGGAGCGCTCGGTCAGGTCGATGTCGATAATGCGCTCGTAGTGGCCGAGATCCAGGTCGGTCTCGGAGCCGTCGCGCGTCACGAAGACCTCGCCGTGCTGGTACGGGCTCATGGTTCCCGCGTCCACGTTCACGTACGGGTCGATCTTGAGTACGCTGACCTTGAGTCCTCGGCTCTTGAGGAGCCTTCCCATGCTTGCCGCCGCGATCCCTTTCCCCAGTCCTGACAGATTTCCGCCGGTCACGAAGACATACTTTGTGTCAGCCATCCATGTCCCCTTGAGAGGTAATATGGCATTATAGCACAAGCCGCCCGTCGAGCCTGTATCCGCATGTGACCCGAGCGCATCCGACAATTGGCTTTCATTCCCGGGTGCGCCGCCTTTCCAGGCGGCATATTGCTCGAATGCCGCTTGGAAAAGCGGCGCACCCGGCGACGCTCTTTCCTTCATCGACGGAACCATGTATTCTATTGGGCACCTGTCTGACTGGTTGAGGAAGATGATGCGCACGCTGTCATTATCCCGCCTTCCGGCGATAGCTTTGATTCCCCTCTGTCTCGTGCTGACGGCAGCGGCTCAGATCGAGATCGGACCTCCGGCATGGGTGGAGGATGCCGCCGCGCTGCCGTGCGATCAGGCCGGTGAGACGGTTACGGGGACACTGTCGGGCGGCGAGGATATCGTATGCGTCTATGATCTGGGTCCGGGGACATATTCGGCGGTGGCCTGGGCAAGCTGGGACATTCTGTGGTTGGGTATGACCGTGAGGAATCCGATCGGTCAGGTTCTGGCTCGCGATGACGCTCTCGACAACACTCCGGTGTGCAGATTCACCCTTGCGGAAGGCGAGACTGCGAAGGTGATTCTCACAGCGGGGGAGGCGAGGGTGCAGGACGTGTCCGCGGACTACGCTCTGACCGTAGTCAGGGGAACGAACTGCGTCGAAAGGCGGCGATCGAGGGCGAAAGAGATCCTGGACGACTGGACCGGGGTTGTGAGGGATGAGGAAAGCGAGGTTGTGAGCTGGGAAGCGGTCGAGCTTTCGGGCGAGGACTCGCTGGTGCTCGACTACAGCCTGTCTGCGGGCTCTTATACCGTCATCGCCGAGACGACCGATGCCGACGATGACATCGATATGTACGTACGGACCGAGCCGAACACGATCCTGAGCCGCGACGAACTGCCCGGCAACAATCCCGTATGCCATTTCGTGCTGCAAAACCCGGCGGACGTCTCTGTTGAGATAGACCCATGGGAGTACGGAGATGGCGACAGCACGGACCTGGTCTTCATCGTGGCCCGCGAGTCGGAGCCGGGAAGGTAGCGCCCGGGTGCATTTGACACCCTCGGTTCCGCGAGCCATGCCGCGTCAAGATAGATCGATTCCTGCGAGAGCGCAGTAAACTCTTGTCACTACAGTCAAAGACCTATTAAGGAGGAGCGAAAGAATGCGACGAATCGGATTAATCATGGGCGCCCTCATAGTTGTTCTGATCGTTGCCCTGCCCGCTTCGGCCGGCAGCCGTCAGTATGCTCAGGACAAGCTCGACTACTGGACCGAGTACGTCGAAGGTGAGGGCTATGAGGTCTTCTACACGCGGGTAGAGAGAGTGGAGGAGGATCACTCGATGCTCTTCACGTTTGACCTCGATCCCGGCCACTACATGTTCATCGCGGAGGGGGGTGAGGATATCGAGAATATCGATATGTACGTATACGATGAGGACGGCTACGAGCTGGTGTCCGACAACCTGCCCGACAATTACCCGATCTGTGAGCTCGAGCTTTCGCAGCGCACGGAGGTCGAGGTCGAGGTGGCGGCCTACTCCATAGCGGGGGGCGAGGGCGAGGACTACTTCTCGTTTCTCGCGGCGAGCCGCGCGGGCGGGGCGGATGGCGATCGTGCCGGCGAAGTGGAGGACATACTGGATTACTGGCTCGACTGGGTGGAGGACTCGGGCTTCACGGTGCTGTACTCCGACACCGGGGTTCTGAGAAGGGATGCCCCTGAGTCCTACGAGTTCGAGCTGAGTCGCGGAACGTACCATGTCTATGCGGAATCTCTTTACGAGGAAGACGACATCGATCTGTTCGTGCGGGATGAGGAGGCCGAGGAGATCGCGAGCGACACGCTCGAGGACAACTACCCCATATGCTCATTCGATCTGCGGTCCGATGAGCCCGTGAGTATCGAGGTCGCCGCCTACGCGTACTCCAGTGGCGATTCGACCGAGTATGCGATCGTAATCGCAACGGAGGACGACGGGCGGATTATCGACGGGGAGACTCCCGAGCCGGGTGAGCGGGAGCGTCCGGTCGGCGATGCGGACGACCGGGAGTACATCGAGGGGGTCCGCGGTGAGTACATGGAGATGGTGATCGATCGCGGCTACGACATGATATTCGACCAGGTGGAGATGCTCGAGTCCGGCAAGCCGGGGACTGTGCGGATCACTCTGGGCCGCGGCGACTATATCGTGTTCGCGGAAGGGGGACTCGCGATCGCCGACCTGGACCTCAGAGTCTACGATGAGGACGGATATGTCGTGTCGGAGGACACGCTCACGGACAGCGCGCCGGTCTGCGAGTTCTCCACGCGCGAGTCGTCCACCTTCGAGATCGAGATAGAACCCTACGAGATGGAGCCCGGCTACAGACAGGGGTACTACCTGCTCATCGTGGTTCGCGAATAACGGGATCGGCTTTCTGCATGCGCTGCCCGCCTGAAGGCGGGCTTTTTTGATGCGCTGACAGTGAGGAGCTTCGCCCGACGGGCATTTGAATCCTTCTTTATGCCCATATATGCTTCATGTATGGATCGTGGCATCATGTTTAGGATGTTTAGTTGTATCTAATAGATTCCGAATACATCGTGGCATGCAACATGTTGGTGACGCCTCCAAGCGGAGCTTGGAGGTGTTTCGCCTAATCTTGACGGCAGCACTAAATATGCGCTTACTTAACGGACTTCCTCTGCTCCTCGATTGAGGCTTCGATGTTTCATCTCGAGGCGACACCGGAGTCAACATTAGGAGAGACACCTCCAAGCTCCGCTTGGAGGCGCCACGGCTCCGCTTGGAGGCGCCACGGCGTAATTTCTATCGGACTGGAAGTGGGGCACCTGATTCATGGACAATAAGACCGATTCGGTCCTATTCAGGCAGTTATACAAGCCGGCGCCGATACTACTTATGAAAGGCAGGTGCTGCTTTGGAGCCTTTGCGCATCCTGGTGCTGGGGGATATTGTGGGACGTCCCGGACGCAGAGCGTGCCGCGAGAGGGTTCGCGTATGGCGCGAGAAGCTGGATCTACACGCGGTCATGGCGAACGGCGAGAACGCGTCGGGCGGTAACGGCCTCACCGTCAAGAACGCCGGGGAGCTTCTTGACGGGGGGATCGACCTGATCACCGGCGGCAACCACATCTGGAGCCAGAAGGACTTCCGCGATCTGTTCGGGAAATACACGAATGTGATACGTCCCGCCAATTACCCGCCCGGCGTCCCCGGGTCGGGGTGGGGACTTGTCGAGCTTGGCAGAAAAACCAAGATAGCAGTGCTGAACCTCCAGGGCCAGGTGTTCATGGACCCGATAGATTCGCCGTTTGCGGCGGCAACAAAGTTCCTCCCGATCATGAAGGGGATCACTCCGGTCGTGATCGTGGATATCCATGCGGAAGCCACGAGCGAGAGGAACGCGATGGGGATTTTCCTGGACGGAAGCGTGAGCGCGGTTTTCGGCACGCATACGCATGTGGCGTCCGCGGACGGCAGGATTCTTGCCGGGGGCACGGCCTACCAGACCGATCTGGGCATGGTGGGGCCCATGGACGGGGTTCTGGGTGTCGACAGCGAGGCGATTCTGCAGAGGTTCCTTACGGGCCTGCCGGTGAGATTCGAGGTGGCGGGCGGTCCTGTGATCTGCAGCGGGGCAGTGGTTGAGGTCGACGCGGAGAGCGGCAAGGCGCTGAGTCTTGAGCGATTCGAGGAGACTTTCGAGGGCTGGGGTGAGAAGGACGAGGATGGGTGAGGCTGTTAGCAAAAGTGTTGAACCATCAGGGGGAGAAGATGCCCCTGAGCCGGTGAAGGACCCGGGCGGATCGACCGCGGAGGGTCGCCGGGAAGTGTCGATTGCGTGCGGAAGGGGGGAGCCGATTCCTCCCGGTCCGATCCTGGCGCCGTCAAGGCCTGTGGCCGACGCGGATTTCCACATTGGGTAGGAGAAGAGTATGAATCCGGAACCTGCGGAACTCGCACTGGAGAATCTCGTACGGCTCAAAGCCGACATACGGGAGGACCTGGACGGTATTGAGGAGCGGATCGCGGAGCTGGAAGCCGAGGGTGTCGTCAAGCGCAGCCGCATCGAGACGCTGGCGTCCGTTCTCAAGGAGCTGGTTGATAACGAAGAGGACTGGCTTGGGCAGCCGGATGTGCATGCCGCGGCGTCGCACCGCCGGCGAGCGATCGAGGAGAGCAGAAACAGGCTGAAAGGCGTCCTGCACGAGGTGGAGAAGGAGGCGAAGAACGGCGGGAGGAGAGACCAGGTCGCGGAGACGTACGGGAGCTATCGGTCGCGGCTGACGGAGCTGCTTAACGCGGTGGACCTGGCGGTCGTCGGCCTGTCCAAGAAAAGCGACATCCGGGAGGCCAAGCCGGAGTCGGAGCAACAGCAGCGACCCGCGACACCGAGCGCCGTGTCGCGCAGTCCCCTCGGGGCGTCGGCCATCATACGATCGCAGGAGCTGGAGCGTCAGCGCATAGCGAGAGAGATTCATGACGGGCCCGCTCAGGCCATCGCAAACGTCGTCCTGAGAATGGACATCCTGTCGAAGCTGTACGAGAAGGATCCCGACAGGGTGCGGGATGAGCTGCTCAAGATGAAAACCATCGCCCAGGGCGCCCTGGATGAGATTCGCGGATTCATCTTCGATCTGAGGCCCATGACTCTTCAGGACCTCGGCCTGGTCGCGACGATAAAGCGTGTGGTCGCATCCCTGAAGGAGCTTGCGGGCGTGAACGTGCGCTTCATCGTCGAAGGACCGGAGCGCTCGCTCGGCCAGCTTGTCACCCTTGCCGTGTTCCGCATCGCCCAGGAAGCCACCACGAATCTCAAGAAATACTCCGACTGCAAGAGCGCATGGATCCATCTGAAGTACCTCGAGGACAGGGTGATTCTGATAGTCGAGGACAATGGCGTCGGGTTCGATCTCGACGAGGTGGCGAAAAGCCAGAAGAAGTACGCCTCTTTCGGCCTGCTGGGCATACAGGAGCGGGCCGACGATATAAACGCAGAGCTGGAGATCATCACGTCGCCGGGTGAGGGCACAAAGGTGGTCCTGGTCGTTCCCACGCTGAACAATCCGGCAATCAGCGCCACCCTCGATTAGGAAATGCGGCCCCGGGTGCGCCGCCTCCGGGTGCGCCGCTTTTCTAAGCGGCATTCCGACCAAGATGCCGGCTTGAAAGCCGGCGCACCCGGGAATCAGTATCGATTGCCGGATGCACCCGGGTCCCCGAACCCTTGATCCGGCTGCGTCATAGCGGCTACAATTCATGCGGTCCCCATCGGTGCCGGGGATAGCTCAGGACGTCGAACCGCAGGTGATCAAGATGCGAATCCGGACTTGGGTCTTACTACTCAGCGCAGCGACACTGGGTGTGCTGGCAGGCTGCCACGGCAAGGGCTCGCCGACCGCTCCGCCGGCCCCGGACATCACCGCACCGCGCGAAGCGGGCACTCAGGGCCACGTGTTGTGGGGTGCATGGGAGGCGGTCATAGACAGGGATACGCTCGAGGTGGTGCTTCAGCCCATGCGGATGGCGGACGAGCACTTCAACGTCACCGGTTTTGTGACTCCGCCGAAGTGCAGCACCTGCATCAGCATGCAGGTTCTGGATGTCGACTTCCCGTCGAGCCAGTTCAGCGTCCGGGTGATGCTCCGGAACCCGACCGGGGTCACGGGTTACGATGTCCGCGGCATTCTCTTCATCAGCGGAGACCAGGAGCTTCTCAGCGCCGACAACTGGACCGAGCTTTTCGACATCCCCGGCGACTACCAGCGAAACCCGTTTCAGGCTTTCGCCAGGGAGACTTACCTGAGGAAGTTCGGCGGAGGGGAGACGCACTCGGCGACATATCGGCTGTACCTTCCGCCCGGAAACATGGCGGTCAAGTTCGCGGTCGAGGCGAGTTACCCCGGCAACTGCCCCGAGCCGTACGAGACGGACATTGTCAAGGGGATCGATTTCCTGAGCGAGGGCGGCACGTACAGCGAGAAAATCGAGGTCAGGGTTGATGACTGGCAGAATGACATCGCGTCGGTCCAGCTCGATCTCAGCTCGCTCGGCGCGACCACACCGGTTAATCTGACGTTCCAGGGCGGGCTCTGGAAGGCGACGGTCAGCAACACGTACGGCGCCACGACCGGATTCTACCTGGCCTGGCTCCAGGCTCACAGCCCGACCGGCCCATGGATCTATCAGCCGATGGACATCGAGGTCAAGAGCCTCGGGCAGGACCGCCTGCCTCCTGTGCTCGGCCTCATGCACAACTGGACCTCAGGCGGCGATCCCAAGGACCCGCTCACGAAGAACAACATGAAGTACGAGGGCATCGATCTGAACTGGATCATTCCTGACACGGGCTATGGCAGCACGCGCCTGCCGTACTATGACGGCATCCACCGTGCCCCGCTGACGACGGTGGGTTACTGCACCACCCTGCTCGATAACCTCGAGGCCCAAACCGATCCACCGAGCCTGTACAACCTTCTCACGATCGGGAGCCAGCAACTCGGCGAGACCTTCTCCCCGACATCGTTCGCCTATACGCCCACCGCGAGCCCCATCGCCGACGCGATGGAGGCCCTCTACAGCGCCATCGGCTCGTCTCTTTCCTCGACCGACAAGAGCACGATCGCTTCCCAGACCGCCGGGCTCCCCATCGAGCTTCAGTACATGACCGCGGCGATACTGAAGGCTGTCTCGGATGGCTACTCGTACAGGCAGACGGCGATCTCGGGTTACTCGAGCGAGGTCAAGGACATCCTGTTCAATAACGGAACCGACTGGGTGTACGGGACGAGCATCTACGTTGCGGTGCTACAGGAGGCGGTCGAGTTCGACTACCCGAGCATGTATCGCGCAGCGGGTCCTGTCTTGCAGGCTATGGATGGCATGAGGGATCTTGGGCTCTACTATGTGCCCCGCAATTCCTCGTCCTGGACCTGGAACACGCCCATCGGCACCGTCAAGATAGGAGGATCGGGTTACGATGCCCACACTAGCGGTGAATACCTGCTGATCCTCGATCCCGGCGGGAACGATACGTACAACTGCCAGGCCGGCGGGAACGCCTCTCTTAGTAATCCCTTCTCGATATGCATCGATCTCGCCGGTGATGACGCCTACAGCAATCAGGGGAACTGGAACTACTCCCAGGGGGCCGGACGTGTGGGAGTGGGCGTGCTGTGGGACGTGTACGGGGATGATGATTACCAGAATTTCCGCTTCTGCCAGGGTTTCGGACACTGGGGGGTCGGAGTGCTTTTGGATTCCGCGGGCAACGACAGCTACAACTCCGACGGCTGCAGCCAGGGCTCGGGCTATTATGGCATCGGCATGCTTATCGACGAATGGGGCGGCGACACGTACAACTGCTACCAGTACTCGCAGGGTTTCGGGTTCGTGAAGGGCTGGGGACTTGCCTACGATCAGGAGGGAAACGACAAGTGGGTCGCGAATGACACCGACATCAAGTATCCAAGCCCCCAGACGAGCGAGCACAACACATCGATGAGCCAGGGCCAGGGCTTCGGCCTGAGGTGGGACGACCAGCCGGTCTGGCAGTCGGGCGGGCAGGGGATTCTGTTCGACCATGCCGGCGATGATCAATATTCATGCGGCGTGTTCGGCCAGGCGTGCGCGTACTGGTTCGGGACGGGAATAGTCGCCGACTACGGCGGCACGGACAGCATGTACGGGATCTGGTACGTGCAGTCCGGCGCGGCGCACTACGGGACCTCGTTCCTCATCAACAAGGGACAGGCGAATGACACGTACCAGTGCACGATGAATGTCAGCCAGGGCGGCGGGCACGACTTCTCGAACTCCTTCTTCCTCGAGGAGGGCGGCAACGACGTGTACACATCGCCCGGAATCTCGCTCGGGGCAGGCAACGAGTGCGGGACCGGCGTGTTCGTGGACTACAGCGGCAACGACACCTACCACAACACCGCCGGGAACTCCATGGGACAGGGCGCATTCTCCGACGGACGTCCGCGAGGGAGCTGGGGCGTCTTTCTCGATCTCGGTGAGACTGAGTCTTACGAGCCGGGCAAGACGGGTCCGGGCGAGAACATCACGTGGACGCTCGGCGACATCGGCGCCGGCGGCGATTACGCAGGCGGGGTCGTGATCTGGCAGTAAGACGCCCTGGCAACCTCCCACGGAGGC
>Ga0315296_10002945_pt1 | contig 14395 bp, 13 predicted proteins | sample YL17G14_18_MG_FD_203921 | JGI IMG/M metagenome (GOLD analysis project Ga0315296, IMG submission 203921) | Sediment microbial communities from Yellowstone Lake, YNP, Wyoming, USA - YL17G14_18 | ecosystem: Environmental > Aquatic > Freshwater > Lake > Sediment | place: USA: Wyoming | collected... | reverse complement strand
AAATCATTCCGATCAAAACCCAAATAACTCCAATGATGATAACAACCATTCCTATACCTCTAATCGTGGTTACGTTGCTTATTGCCGCCGTTATTGTTGCCGAAGTGAATACGGCACTTCCGTTCAAAGCTGAAATAATGTATTCTGGCAGAATGAACAATAATGCTACACCGACAGTTAGAGTAATCAAACCTATGGATAATAAGGAATTTCTCTACATTTTTTGCAGAGATGAATGTGAACTTTACCGCCAAGAGAAATTCTCAAAAGCTTACCGCATTTACTCACGGATTCATGACAATTTTCGCATTTATGCAGCATTTTTTCAACCAATATAAGTAAGGTTATTTTTACCCAGTTTCTTTTTGAGTTTATGAATGTGAGATAGCATCTCTAATTCTACAATAGCTCCCTGACGATCACGAAGCAGTTCCGCAATTTCAACCTCACGTCTTAATGTTTGCAGTTGACTTAATCTTTTTTTCTTTTCCTTCAACCACATCGACACATAAGGAACTGATGTCACTAATCTCAATTTTCTTGTCCCAGTCTTTCCAGAAACAACAACCGTTAATCCATAATCATCAAAGTCTATATCTTTCAACCTGATGTTAAGTAGTTCATTAATCCTACAATCACTCTCCCATAACATGATAATCAATGTTTTATTCCTGAAGCTAGGACAATACTCAACCATTCTCAATATCTCTTCCTTTATCAATATCTCTTCTGGCAATCTTTGTTCGTTTCTTTTCATGCTCATCTTTATCCACGATACTTTCTTTGGAAATTCCTTGCTCTTCCACTCATAGCCTTCTAGCCATTGATAGAATTTTCTGATGACTTCCTTGTAACCGAACAAAGTGTGAGGAGTATAATTCCCTTCCTTTTCCCCGTAAGTTATGATTTTATCCTTAAGAGTTCTCATCAATTCTTTGATGTCATCTTCAGTCAACTTATCTAGATCCTTGTTGACTATGTGAATGATTACCCACAACTTAGCTAGGAAAAATCTAGCTCTCGCATAAGACAAATCAATGTCGAGCATATGCTCAGAAAGTTTCATTAACAACTCTTTGTTTCTTTCTGAGATATCAGAATCCTTAATCTTATTAAACCAATATTCAAATATTTTCTTAGACACAATTATCACGATAGGTTTTGCATTTAAATGTAATACCCTAATCGTGACATTTACTCAGTGGGCTTGTAGCTCAGCTTGGACAGAGCAGCAGCCTTCTAAGCTGATGGTCGTGGGTTCAAATCCCACCAGGCCCATATAATATAATTTAATACTTGAAGAAAAATTGATTCTTTCTTTTTTGATTATTATAAATTAAATAAATTTTTTTATCTTCAAATAATTGAAAAATTATTCTATCAAAAATAAAAAAGTGATATGTTTAAATAGTTTGACTGTGATTAATTCTCAGAAAACAGAAATGGTGAAAACAAAATGCCAAGTTATGAAGACGAAGATTGGGATGAAGAAACAGAAGAAGGAACAGAGGAAGAAGAGTGGTAGAAAATTAGGATCATAATCGAATCGTCGTTTTTATTTTTTTATTTTTTTTAAGATTCAATCAAAAATTATATTGAATTCTCTCCTCATTCTACAAGTTTTTGAATATAGTTAAGCTTAAAGCTAAAAAAGGAAAATAATTATTGAATGACAAGGTTAATTCTACTCACTTCCGGTAAGGGTGGAGTTGGTAAGACAACTTTAACCTCTAATCTAGCCGCTTCCTTAGCTGAATTAGGAGAGAACGTAATAGCAATGGATGCAAACCTAACGACACCAAACTTAGGCTTACACTTAGGCATGCATTTGGCTCCAAAAACTCTTCATGATGTTTTAAGTGGTAAGAGCAGGTTGCAAGATGCTATCTATCCACATCCTCTTGGATTTAAAGTGATACCATCCAGCTTGGGCATGGATGAAGTTAAGGGTGTGGATGTTGGACGATTACCTGAAATAAGTTTTAGTCTACTCGGAAAGGCTGATTACATCATCATGGATTCCGCCGCTGGTATTGGCAGAGAAGCTTTATCAGCCATTTCTGCTTCTGATGAAATAATCATCGTAACAAACCCAAATGTTCCAGCAGTAGTAGATGCTTTGAAAGTTTTAAAGATTGCACAAGAATCAAACATAAAAGTCATCGGTACTGTTGTCAACAGGATAAAAGAAGAAAAACATGAGATGCCGACTCAACAAATCAAGGAAATGCTCGGTGTTCCTGTAATCGCAGAGATACCAGAAGACGACAATGTTGCACTGAGTATAGCAGAAAAGAAACCTTTGGTCAGTTATTCTCCAGATTCACCAGCTGCAATAGAGATAAAGAAATTGGCTTCATGGTTGAGCGGAAGAAAATATGAAGAACCAAAAACAATAAGAACTGTGAACTTATTGCAGAAGTTAGTTATTTGGTTAAAGAAATAAATCATCATTGATCCAACAAATTAGAATTAAGTCATTTAAATGATTTTACATTTTTTTGTACAACCGCGTTTGCACTCTTATTAATTATTAAACTTTTTATGTTGTCAACGATTCTATAGAATTTTTTATCTCTTTGATGTTTCGTCCTTGGTCTGCATATATCAATTTTTATATCCCCTATTATTCTTCCTGGTCTACATGATAGAACAATCACTCGGTCTGCCATAAAAACTGCTTCTTCTATCAAGTGTGTAACCATGATGAAAGTGTTAGTAAGAGTATTTTTATCACACCAAATATCTAATACTTCTTTTCTCAGCACTTCAGCTGTTAAAGCATCCAGGGATGAGAACGGTTCATCCATTAACAGTATTTCTGGTTCTAGAGCTAATGCCCTTGCTATACCTACTCTCTGTTTCATCCCTCCTGAAAGTTCGTATGGGTAGGCATCTTTAAAATCTTCTAAATCGACATCTTTTATGAAATGCATTGCTCTTTTTCTCCTTTCTTTTGGACCAAAACCATGCATTTCCAGAGGTAGTTCAATATTTTCTAAGACAGTTTTCCAAGGCAACAGACCAAATTGCTGAAAAACCATAGTTATTTCTGGTGTAGGTGCTAGTATGGATTTACCTTGGAAAAGAATATCACCATCATCCGCAGTTTCAAGGCCTGCTATTATTCTCAGAAGAGTAGATTTCCCGCAGCCGGAAAGACCTACAATAGCCAAAAATTCATCTTTATCTACATTAAAAGTGATGTCTTCTAAAACAGGAATTTTTCTGTCATTCATAAAACTTTTTGATATATCCCTTACTTCCAATAAGGCCATAATCAGACCTCAAGTTCATATTTTTCAGTCTTTTGAAGCAATTTTCGCCAGATGAACCGTTCCATTAATATTACAATACTTGATATTATGAAAAGGATAAAGATAAGTAATATTGTGTTCCCTTGTTCATAACCTTCTTTGCTAAGAAAAGAACCTAAACCTGGAATAGAAATAGTTTTATTACCATATGGCATATACTCTGAGAATATAACAGTGTTCCAACCAGTAGCCCAAGAGAGCAGGCTACCAGTTACTATTGCAGGTAATATGACAGGAATGATTATATACTTTATTCTTTTCATTCCCTTAAAACCAAAAATCTTTGAAACTTCTTTTGTCTCCTCGGACATACTCTTCACTGCGACGACGATATTCAGGAACATATACCATATCATGTCCAATACTAGCATTGTGATTGCACTTATCTCAAGGCCTAGCGTTCCGGGAAAAATCCCACTTAGATATATGTACAATATAGGAAAAACAGCTAATATTGGAATTGCTTGACCTATGTCATAAAACGTATAGAATATCGCCGCAAACTTCTTTTTCTCTGCTGCTAATATACCCATGGATATTGCTAACGCCAAAGAAATAAGATATGCAATGGTTAATCGGGACATAGTAAAGAACGTATAAAGTGGTAAGTTAGCAATCTCTGGAATAAATATAGATTTTTTGATAAAACCAATCGAAGGAAATCTTCCCATTATCGAATAAATAACAAAAGAGAAAATAGCAATTACAATGATGACTGATATTAGTCTTTGATGTGCAGTATAAATCCGCCATCTTGACTTCCTTAAAATATGATGTCTAAACTTGTATTGTTGGGTAAAACGTTTTTTCTTCAACTTCTTATCATGCGATAAACTGAAAAACCCTAATTTTATCATGTGTGAGTGACCGCTAACTTTTTCTATCAACCTATGCCAAGTAAAATAATTAACAAAAAGTACTAGATACGTAATTAAGATGAGGATGGTTGCTGCTAGGCTTAGATCTTGGTTAACATAAGCAGATTTCGCTAAGAATGATCCTAAACCAGGTAGTGAACGAATTTCCCCTGCATAAGTTATGTATTCAGCTGCTATCATGAAGAACCATCCATCACACCACGCTAAGAAACTTCCTGAAATGATTGTAGGTGTGATTGCAGGTATCATCACATGTATGATAAAATTAAAACCCTTTATACCGAATGCCTTTGCAGAATCGAGTATGTTTATCGGAATGCTTTTTGCAGCACCAACAACACCGAAGAATATTGCCCAGACCATTGAAGTGAATAGAAGAAAGATAGAAGCCATTTCTAAACCTACTTGGCCTGGAAAAATCATTATGAATATCATTATTGCTGCAGGGAAAAAACCTAGTATTGGAATGGATTGGAGTATGTCAAACGTAGGTGTAATTATCGATGAAAATCTTTTATTTAATGCAGCTGCAATACCAAAAGATAGGCCTATAGCAAGAGATAGTAAATAAGCCATCGATATCCTAAAAAAACTCCTGAAAGTATAATAAGGTAATTTTGCTATCTCTGGGTTTTTTACACTTCTCATCACATATGCGTATAGAATTATCAGCAGGACAAGACCGGAAATGAGACTGATTAAATACTTTTTCATAGATTTTTTCATAACTAGTTAATTGTTTTTCATTCTATATATTTTTCTTTTTCATGAAATCTTCTAGCTTACTGAAAGCCTCTTCCATCATATCTATTGGTGGCAAGATAACTGAACGGAAGTGATCTTTACCATAGACAGGGTCAAAGCCCGAGCCATAAGTTAAGACGAGTCCAGTATTCTCTAGGACATCCAAACAGAATTCTTTATCAGTTTTCCATCTTTCTTTTATGTCAACTTTTGGGAAAATATAGAATGCACCTTCTGGTTTTTGGGCTTTTATACCTTCGATTTCGTTTAATCTTTTGTAGGCGAATTCAGCTCTTTCTCTTAATTTCTTGTTCATTTCCTTTATATGATCTTGTGGGCCTCTGAAAGCAACGACACATGCCTTCATTATTGGCGTACATGCAGATAATCTCTGCCTGGCTTCGGAGAATATAGCCTCTTTTAATTCGTCTAGTTTATTCAATGGGTCATGAAAGAACATGTAACCTACTCTCCATCCAGTTATCAAGTAAGCTTTTGAATAACCGTTTAAACCTATGACAGAAACATCTTTTGCTAAAGAAGATACTCCAACATGTTCAGTCTTTCCGAATATCAATTGATCATAAATCTCATCAGAAACAAGAGGTAAATCATTTTCTGCAGCTATATCTACCATCTCTTTAATCGTGAATTTATCATCAACAGTACCAGTGGGATTGTTTGGGTTGATTATTACTATTGCCTTGGTTTTTTTGTTGACTTTTTTTCTTAGATCATCAACATCAGGATTCCAACCGTTTTCTTCAACCTTTCTGTAACTGACTGGCTCACCACCTAAAAACTTTATCCACTCGATATAAGGTGGATAAGAAGGTCCTGGTAAAAGAATCTCATCTCCTCTCCCAGGTTCGATTAAAGCACCGAAGAGAAATATCAAACCTTCACTGATACCTTCAGTTATAAGAACATCATCTCTTGTTAGATTCAGATTATTTTTCTTATTTTCTCTTTCGACAACGGCTTGAATTAATTCTTCATCCCCTTGAGAATCAGAGTAAAAACCACTCTTTCCGTTAATGACTTTTATCAATTCTTTTTTTAGATATTCTGGCGTGTCAAAATCGAATTTGTTCGGGTCACCGATGTTAAAGTAATATACCTTTTTTCCTTTTGCTTGTACCTTTTTTGCTGTGATAACAATATCTCTTATAGGAGATTGAAGGTTTTTAGAACGAGAGCTTGGTTGCATGAATATCATAATAATAAAAGAATTATTTAAGAATTGCTGTATTCTATAAAGTTTAAATTTCTTAAAAATCAAGGATTTGAATTTAACTTTTTAGATATATAATATGCCTGGTCACATTGAAAATTTTCTTTCTGAAAGGGCTAAATCAGCTACTACTTCTGAAGTCAGAGACCTTATGAAATATGCAAAAATACCTGGAATAATTTATCTCGCTGGTGGTTATCCTTGTAAAGAAGCATTTCCTGTAGAAGATATAGAAAAAATATCATGTGCCGTGCTTCGAGAACGGGGCCCAGAAGCATTACAATATGGAGAAACAATAGGATATGAAGGTTTAAGGAAAGCTTTGATAGAATACATGAATAAAAATAATGTTCCTGTCAATTCTATTGACGAAGTAATGATAACAAGTGGTTCACAACAGGCATTAGATCTTCTTGGACGTGTGTTTATTAATCCTGGAGATCCTGTAATAGTTGAAGATCCTACCTATCTCGCTGAGCTACAAGTTCTTAATGATTACAAAGCTAGAGTTATTCCTTGCAACATGGATAAAGACGGTATAAAAATCGATGAACTAACAAGGATACTTGAACAAGAAAAAATAAGACCAAAATTTTTATATACAGTTTCCACTTTTCAGAATCCTTCAGGGATTACAATGAGTGAAGAAAAAAGAAAACAACTCATCAATCTATCGAAGAAATTCGATTTTTTAATCATAGAAGATGATCCTTACTCTAGAGTAAGGTTTGAAGGAAATCCTGTCCTTCCGATAAAACATTTTGATGACGAAGGTCGTGTCATATATCTTGCGACATTCTCAAAAGTTTTTGTTCCAAGTTTCAGAATTGGTCCTGTTATAGCCGATCCAATGATAATAAATAAATTAGTTCAAGCAAAACAATCGGCAGATTTATTTACAGAATATTTTGGACAATATGTAGCAGAAAGATACATTACTGAGGGTTGTATTTACAGGCACATTCCAAAAATAATAGAATTGTACAGACCTCGAAGAGATGCCATGGATGTGGCTATAAAAAAATATTTCGGTAATAGGGTGAATTATGTCACACCGAATGGAGGTATGTTTTTCTGGTTAACGTTCCCTGGAAATGTTGATACTGTAGAGATGTTACCGAAAGCAATAGAAAGAAAAGTTGCTTATGTTAGTAGTCGACCGTTCCGTCCCGGAGGAGAAAGAAATGGAATGAGGTTAAATTTCACAAACCAGAACCCAGAAAATATTGATAAAGGAATTAGCATACTTGCAGAATTGTTCAATGAAAAGTTAGTATAAAATTATGAAACGACGATTTCTAATCTTTGTTTCCCTTTCCCCTTACTCTCTCTTTTAACGATTTTTAAAGTTCCAATCTCTTCCAAATTTCTAACGTGTAAACCACCACAAGGCAGTTTAGGTAAATCATCTATTTGTGTCCATCTGAAATCTGTTTTTTCTTCATCCCACCAGCATTTCACCAAAAGTCTTTTCTTTATCAATTCATTGCATTCATTCTCTAGTTTTTGTTTTATTTCTGGTGTTATCATTGGTTCATAAGTCAAATCTACTCTTGTCTTTTCTTCATCTATATTACTGCCAGCCGTTTTAATGCTAGGACTTAATATCATCTGACATACATTGAATAAAAGATGTGCGGCAGTGTGCATCCTCATGAGTTTGTGTCTTCTTTTCCAATCAATTTTGCATTTAACTTCTTGTCCCACTTTTAAATCAGGTTGAACTTCTAGAATATGAACTATTTCATTTCCTTCTTTTTGTGTGTCTTTTACGCGATAGTTTTCTATGAAGCCAGTATCGCCAGGTTCTCCACCTGATTGTGGATAAAAAATTGTCTTATCCAAGAAAACTTTATTGTCATTTATTTTAACGATTTTAGAAATAATTTCTCCCATGTAAGGTTCTGAATAAAAAATTTTTTCTGCCATATAACATTAACCAGAAACTTGTTTGTTCACTTCATTATAGAACTGCATGTCCAAGAACCCGTGTCCAGATATGTTCATCGCTATTACACAATCTCTATTCTCTTTCTTTGCTTTCAATGCTTCGTCTATCCCTGCTCTAACCGCATAACAAGATTCAGGTGCCGGCAAGAAACCTTCATTCTTTACAAACAGTTTGGCTGCCTCGAATATAGCTTTTTCATTGTTCGGATAAGCTACAGCTTCTAATATGTTATGTTTCCTGAGTAAACTCATTATTGGAGCCGCCCCATGGTATCTTAATCCTTCTGCGAAGATTGGTTTTCCCACATGTTTATGCCCTAGTGTAAACATCTTCAAGAGTGGTGTCTGTTCTGCATGATCACCAAAGTCATACTTATATTCTCCTTTGATGAGGTTAGGTGCTGATTCTGACTGTGCTGCAATAAACCTGATGTTTCTTTTTCCTTTTACAACTTCGCCTGCAAACGGTAGCATAAAACCACCGAAGTTAGAACCACCGCCAAAACATCCTGTTAATATTGTCGGTTCTTCATCTATCTTCTCAAACTGTTTCATCGTCTCAAGTCCTATGATAGTCTGGTGCATCAAAACATGATTCAAGACACTGCCCAAACAATAGACAGACTTTTCACTATTCAAGACATCTTCTATTGCTTCAGATATTGCTATACCTAATGAACCAGGATGCTTGGGATCTTTCTTCAACAATTCTCTTCCGCATTTAGTCCTATTGCTGGGTGATGCAAATATTTCTGCACCAAAACATTGCATAAGAGCTTTCCTTTCGGGTTTCAAATCGTGTGCTGCCCTTACCCAATAAACTGTACACTTTAAATCCATGAGACTAGCTGCATAAGCCAAGGCAGAACCCCATTGTCCTGCTCCAGTTTCAGTGACGACTCTTTCATAGCCTTGTTGTTTCACGTAGAAAAGTTGTGCTAATGCTGTGTTGACTTTATGTGAACCTGTTGGTGAGTAAAATTCTGATTTGTAGTACAACCTGATTTTATCTGGTAATTTTAATGCTCTTTCAAGGCCAATAGCCCTGAACAGCGGTCTGGGTCTACCTGCCCTCAAAAAAAGTTCTATGACTTCTTCAGGAATTGTTATCCAATTTTCATTCGACATTTCTTGCTTTAAGCACTCTGGATTGAAGATCTTGGGTAAGAGTTTCAGCCTAGATTCCCCTTCTTCGGGATCAATCGGTGCTGGCAATTTTTCAGGTAGGTCAGGAATTATATTATACCATTTTCTAGGAATTTCTTCTGGTAATAAATTTATTTGTGCATTTCTCATGTTGTTATTTTTAGAATTCAATAATAAATCATTGTTGGTCAAAATTTTTGTTAATCGAATCAAACAACAAATCAACGCAAAGTTCACAAGCAGTAGCAGGCATTTCCAATTCCCAATTAGAAATTACTTCTGGATGAATTTCTCCAAACCTTCCGAGATTTTTTTCATTAATTACAATCTTAGCAGCTCTTCCAGGAATGAAACAAGGCAATGTTGATTCTTCTATTTTATAGTTTTTAATTTCTAAGTTACTCAAAATACTCTCAACCACAGACTTTATCTCAGAGAAATTTGCTTTCGAATGACACAAAACAATTCCCAACCTTCTCATAGTCTTCGATTCAGTTTCTGATGATGGACTCAATTCAATCACATCCCCCACTTCAAAAATATTCTGTGGATATCCTCTGTGTCTATTTCTCCAAAGAACTTCCATCAAACTTGGCAACAGCCAATTCCTTACAATAGAATATTCTTCTGTCTTCGGGTTAGCTGTTTCTATCACATCTTTTTCTTCCATCAACATCTTCCTGTATAAATTCTCTTTGTTCGTGAGCATGAAAGTTATAACTTCCTGTAAACCATAACCAACTAACAATGTTCTTAATTTCGTGGAAAATACTTCCAAAGGATTCTCCTCTCCAATCGTTGATATGTTCGGAATCTCTGGCACAAACCTATCATAACCATAAGCAATGGCAATGTCCTCAACCAAATCCATCGCATGCATTATATCTGTCCTATAGCAAGGAATTATGACTTGTAAATTTTTTCCAACTTCAACGGCATCGAATCCCATTTTTTGTAGATACTCAATCATTTCATAATTCGTCAACTTTAACCCTAACAATTTGTTGACATAGCTTGGCTCTAAGTTCATCATCTTTGTCCCAAGTTTCGGTGTCTCTACCTCTCTGTCAGGATATTTTACTCTGACTAGTTGGATTTTTCCGCCTCTCTCGACTAGAGAAGTCACAACAACATTCAAGACTTCATTTATAGTTTTATCATCCGTCCCAGTAATATCGATGAAAAGGTTCCTTGTTTTTTCTTCAACCATCGTGTGAATAGAGTTTATTATCGGAGGCATCGCCATGACTTTATTATCTGCATCGATAAGAATAGGATACTTGTCCATGCCTTTCAGAACCCAACTGTAATCCTTTCCCTTCGGGGTATGTTTTAAGATGTTTTCTAGAGTCATCTCTTTTTGTTCTCCCAACGGGATGAATTTGTACGAGAGATCTTTTGCTGTATATAAAACAGGGAACTTAATTTTGTCTAAGTCATGTATTCCTATTGCAGCTTTTCTTCTCTTTCTGCAATGTGTGATATGCAATTTTTCTTGTATCTGCATCAAGGATTTTATGAACTCATCTGTCATTTCTACTCCAGTCACAATGGCAGAGACTATGTATGGTCTTATCGGTTTGGTTGCAGAATCGACTTTAACCATATAAATGGATTTTTCAGCTTTGTAAGTTCTCAATCCAGTCTTGATATTCATAAAAGACGAGAACGCCCTAGCCAATCCTTCCACTGAAAGCATGTCAGGCCTGTTAGGGTTGACTTCAACTGAGAATTCATTCTTTTCTATACCTTCCCATCCCACTCCGAGCATTGGTAATTTTTCTTCAATCTCTTTCATCGGGATATCTTTTCCAACGAGTTTACAGAAGTCATTTATATCAACAGTTATTACTGGCATAATTAAAATCACCTTTCTATACTTTTAAAAATTTGGGCAAGTCAGAAACAGACTTTATTATGTTCTTAACTCCCATTTTGTTCAATTCTTTCTCACTTAAAAGACCATGATTTACAGCGATAAAATTAGCTTTAGCAGACTTAGCAGCTTCATAATCGAATGTGGCATCGCCTACATAAAGAGTTTCTGTTGGTTTAACTCCAATTTTATTACATGCAATCAATATCGGTTTTGGACTTGGTTTATGTTCCTTTGAGTCTTCAGCAGAAATTATGGCATCGAATGATTCAAGGTTTAAACCTGCATCGATTAAATTTTTCTCTAGATAAAACTTCTTCTTGCCAGATACTATACCTAATTTAAAACCAGCTTTCTTCAATTTCTCTATCGCTTCTACAGTACCTTTAAAAGTAGGAATTTTTACTTTAACGAATTCTTCTCTGTATTTTCTTGCAAAAAGTTCTACATCGCTCCCAGGCCATAAGAATTTTATGTTGTCTTCCAAGGATTGTCCCATCAATTTGACTACATCATTATCAGATGGTATTTTAAACTTCATTTTCTTGGCTGTTTCTTTGAATAAATCGATTATAATCCTATTGCTGTCTATAAGTACACCGTCAACATCGAATATTATGGCTTTAATCTTCATTCTATCACCTTTGATAATTCTTCAAACCTCTTCATTACTTTTTCTTTTGATTGTATATTCTTCGTTCCAAAATCTTCAACAACGAATGAAGCGGCGGCAGAAGCGAACAAACCAGATTCCAATTCATTCTTAGTTTCAAAATATCTTATAGCAAACGCAGTCGCAAATACATCCCCTGAACCAGTCTTGTCAACTAACTTAGTTTTAAAAGCAGGAATTCTATGAATTTCTTTTCCAACGATTATTGATCCATTTTCTCCAAGAGTTAACTCGACAACTTTTACTCCAAGACTTCTCAATTCCTCATGAATTTTTTCATAATCCTTTTCTTTCGATATTGAGTTTATTTCATCTCTACCAACTTTCAACAAGTCAACATATTTTAGGAACTCTTCTCTATCATCCCAGAATTTTTTTACAACTTCTTTATTTTTTAATGTTCTGACAAAACCTTGAGTATCCAATGAAAGAATTTTACAATCTTTTCTAGCTTTTTTTAAACATTCTAGCGTTATTTCATTGAAGACAGGACCTAGAAAAATGACATCAACTTTACCAAAACTCTTATAATCTATCTTTCCAGCATCACTCGATACAGACTGTTTTCTTTCATTTTCTGTATAATCATTAACAAAACAAGTTATACTATCACTTTTCTGCAATTCAACATCTATTCCATGATTTTTCAAAACATTAATCCATTCAGAGAGTTCGTTATTCCCCCTACTCAAAACGTGGGTTTTACAACCTAATTTTATAGCAGCTATAGAACTATAACTAGCATTGCCACCGAAGGCATATCTTTCTTCATTTTTTGTTCTAATAATATCTTTTGTTATATTTCCTATGACTAAGAATTTCATAACTATTAAATTGACTTTGAACTATTTTTAAACCAATGCAAAGAAATATAAAAATGAAATTTAAATGATTTTGTTATGATAGAAATCCGTTTTCACGGTAGAGGAGGACAGGGTGTAGTAACTAGCGCTGAGATATTGGCTATTTCTGCTTTTAAGGATGGAAAATATTCTCAAGCATTCCCATTTTTTGGAACGGAAAGAAGAGGTGCACCAGTCGTTGCATTCACTAGAGTAGATGACAAATTCATACGTATTAGAGAGCAGATTTATAACCCAGATTATGTCGTTGTATTGGATTCAACGCTATTAGATGTCGTTGATGTCACTCAAGGATTAAAGGATAGCGGAACACTCATAATTAACACTAATAAGGATGTAAACTTGAAGACAAAAGCCAAAGTAAAAACAATCGATGCTACTGGAATAGCTCTTAAGGTTATCGGTAAACCCTTTGTTAATACACCGATGATCGGAGCGTTAGTCGGTGCTACTGACTTAGTAAAAATAGACTCTGTTTTCAAGACGATAAAAGAGAGATTCCCTCTTGAAATCGCTGAGAAAAATATAGAGGCGGTGAAACAAACTTATGAAAGAATCAAAGAATAAACCTGAAATAAAATGTGTTATAACAAAACCTGGTAGTTCGGTTGAAGTTAAGACTGGGTCATGGAGAACTTTCAAGCCTGTAGTTACTGTCAAATGCATCGGTTGTGGAACATGCGTTCAATTCTGTCCTGAAGGTTGTATAAAAATAAAGGACAAAAAAGCTATCATCGATTACGATTATTGTAAAGGATGTTTAATTTGTATTACTGAATGTCCTGTTAAAGCGATAAAGAGTGAAACTGAAGTTAAATAAACGGTAAGAAATCCTATAAAAGATAATTATAAAAAAATATAAGTTTATTTTTAACCTATTATTAAAAATCTAAAAAATATGGGAGGAACTTTCGATGAAAGAAGAAATCGTTAAGAAATCAATGGAAAAATTGAAATTGAAGCCTAATCTTGATTATGATAAAGTTGCTAAAAAATTCAATTGGGATGATATTAAAAAAGAAATAGATTGGTTTGAAGGTGGAAAGGTTAATGCTGCTTATAATGCAATAGACAGGCATGTCAAAACATGGAGAAAGAACAAGGTTGCACTATATTGGGAAGGTGATAATGACTCAAAGAAATTCACGTTTGCAGATTTATCAATCCTCTCCAACAAATTTGCCAATGTCCTGAAGAATTTGGGTGTTAAAAAAGGAGACCGTGTTTTCATTCTGTTACCGAGGATTCCAGAACTCTATTACAGTTTTATAGGTATTCTAAAGACAGGTGCTATAGCAGGTACGATGTTCTCAGCATTCGGTCCTAGCGGTATAAAAGATAGATTACAGGATAGCTCAGCAAAAGTACTCATTACAGATACAGAACTAAAAAAGAGAGTCGATGAGATTAGATTCGAACTTCCATCTTTAGAAACTATCATAGTGACAGGTAATAATGTCCCAAAAGAAAAAGGTGTTGTTAACTTTGAAGAAGAGATGAATAAAGCCTCAAGAAACTTTGAGATAGAAAAGATGGACCCTGAAGACTTTTCTTTCATGTTGTATACATCTGGAACGACTGGAAAATCAAAAGGTATAGTTCATGTACATAATTCAATTATCCAACAACACATGACAGCAAAATGGGTCTTGGATATACATGAAGAGGATGTGATGTGGTGTACTGCTGATCCTGGTTGGGTTACCGGTATTGC